>Ga0193743_1001469_pt1 | contig 17530 bp, 15 predicted proteins | sample L2c2metaG_FD_143038 | JGI IMG/M metagenome (GOLD analysis project Ga0193743, IMG submission 143038) | Soil microbial communities from a riparian zone of the East river system, Colorado, United States - L2c2 | ecosystem: Environmental > Terrestrial > Soil > Riparian zone | place: USA: East River...
CCTCCATCGCGCTTCTGGCTGGTCCATGGCAGTTTCTCGCCCGGCTGAGGCAGAGGCGGCCGGGTCTTCACCGGTGGATTGGAAGAATCTATTGCATGGCGGTGCTTCTTGGGTGGATGACATCTGTGCCGATTGCTGCCCATGCCATGGCTGGAGCTATCTCGTCGGCGGGCTTTCTTACGCTCGGCTTGTTCTGGATCGGCTGCACGGCAGCAGGATACTTCACCATTCGGGCAGGAAAGGTGGAGGATCATCGCAGATGGATGGTGCGAAGCTACGCCCTTACAGCAGCAGCAATCACGCTTCGGATCTACCTTCCCCTGGCGCCGCTGACGGGACTTCCTTTTTCAAGTGCCTACCGGATCATTGCCTGGGCCTGCTGGATACCAAACCTGTTCTTTGCCGAGTGGCTGCTGCGCAAAGGTCGAAGTCGCGTCCAGGCTTAAGCTGTCGTGTTCTCTACGGGCTTATCGACCTGCGATTGATAGATCTCCTCGACGCGATCCACCGTGTCAATCTCGCTGACCGGCTTGTCATCCCGGATGCGCACGATGCGTGGAAAGCGCAGGGCAAATCCGCTGGCATGACGATCGCTGCGCATGACATTGTTGAAGGCAACTTCGAGTATGCGAAGAGGCTCGACCGTGCGGAAGAAACCGCGATCCTCGAGCGTGTGTTCCATCATCCACGCGCTGAGCCCGGCGATCTCCACGTCGGTCAGGCCGGAGTAGGCCTTGCCCACATTCAACAGCTCGCCCGTTCTTTCGTAGTCCGGCCCGCGCACCGCGAAGGTATAGTCGCTCAGAATGCCAGCTCGCTTGCCATGACCGAACTCCGCGCCAGTTACGACGACGTCCAGCGTCGCCAGCTCGCGCTTCAGCTTGAGCCAAGCCAGACCACGGCGGCCGGGCTGATAGAGCGAGTCGGCAGCCTTCAGCATGACTCCCTCATTTGCGCGGGCGCGCGCCTCCGCATAGGCGTGCTCGATGTCTTCAACCGACTCGACTAGCCGCGAAGGCGCCAGTAACAGCCTCTCCACGGCTTCGCCATCCGGTTCTGCAAACATCAGACCCTGCGGGCCCTTTCGACGCTCGTCGATGGCTAGTGGGGAACGAACGCTCTCTACAAGTTTTTCGACCACAGCCTCAAGCCGGTTGCGCCGCTCGCGCAGCGGAAGGTCGAGCAGCAGCTCTCCATCCGCATACATCAGGTCGAATGCCATAAAGATAACGGGCACCTGCTCGCGCCATGCGTTCGAGACGCGCTTGCGGCCGATCCTCTGGCCCAGCACGGCGAAGGGCAGGGCGTGGCCCTCCTTCAGGTCCCAGCCCAAAATCTCGCCGTCGAAGATGCATGGGCCCATCTCGATCCGCACCCCGGCCCCGGCCCCGGCTGCGTGCGCGAAGGCCTCTTCGAGCTCCGGATAACTCTCGGTCACGTCCTCGCGGTTGCGCGAGTAGATGGCCACGCGGCCCGGCTGCGTGGGATCGCCGCAGTGCAGTTGCGCGCGCATGCCGTCGTACTTGTCCTCGAGGAACGCGGCGATGTGTACGGCTTCGATCCCTTCTTCGGGCTTTCCCGTAAACCGCTCCACCGCATCCTCGGGCGAATCCACCGGCGAGGCCAACATGAAGCCAAGCGGATGAAACAACCGCATCCGAGCATCTTTCAGCGTGCCCGCAAAGGACCGCTCGACCGCGAGAGCGAGGTCGGCCTCGAGCATGACGGCGTGACGCACCTCGGCCACGGGAACCTCTGCCGCAACCGCGATCGCCTCCTCTACAAGGCTCTGCTTCACGCCTATGCGCATATCGCCAATCATCAGCTTCAGCAGATACTTCGCCTCAAGCGGAGTCGCTCGCTCGAGCAATCCCTCCACCAGCGCCGCGCGAACTGCCGTAGTCTTCGCCACAGCCATCCCGGCAAACGCCTCGGCGACGTCTTTTAGGGTCAGTAATGACTTCTGTTCCCTGGATGCGAGCAGATCGAATCCCGCCGCGCCAAGATCGCCATGCTTCCTGTAAGCCGCAGTCAGTGCGACCTGCGTCGCTCCGCTTACCGCAAGCAGCGCCTTCGTCAGCAAAGCACCGCCAGCGTTCAGCTTGCGCGGGTCGGCCTCGGCGAACGGAGCTCCCGCAAGATACAGGGCGAACCGCCCGGCGTCTTCGCTCGTGGGCGCAGCTTCGCGCACCTTGCGGATCGCCTCTGCGATGGCTGCGCGCTTCTTCAGCCGACCCGGTTCCCCCGCCAGCATCTCGGCCAGCTCCGCGACCTCACGAAACAGCGCCATCGCGAAATAACCTCACTTTCATCTTCATGGATGCCGAAAGACGCTGCGCCATCTAGAATCTCCGTCAGGCATTTAAACACACGGGCCACAATCTTTCCTAAGGAGCCCACACGTGGGACATCGTTACTCCAACATTCTTGAGACCATCGGCCATACGCCGGCTGTCCGCATCAACCGCCTTGCACCCGAGGGCGTAAACCTCTATGTAAAGGTCGAAGCCTTCAATCCGCTTGGTTCCGTCAAGGACCGCCTCGCCCTTGGTGTGATCGAAGACGCCGAGCGCACCGGCAAGCTGAAGCCCGGCCAGACCGTCATCGAATTCACCAGCGGCAACACCGGCATCGGCCTGGCCATGGTCTGCGCACAGAAAGGATATCCGCTTGTCCTCATCATGCCCGAGACCTTCTCGATCGAGCGCCGCAAGCTGATGCGCTTCCTCGGGGCAAAGGTGATCCTTACCCCCGCCGCCAGCCGCGCCACCGGCTCCGCTGCGAAGGCCATGGAGCTTGCCCAGACGCACGGCTGGTTCCTTACCCGGCAGTTCACCAACGAGGCCAACGCCGACTTCCACTCGAAGACGACCGCAGTCGAGATCCTCGACGACTTCCGCGACCAGCCACTCGACTACTGGGTCTCAGGTTTCGGAACTGGAGGAACGCTGAAGGGTGTCTCCCGTGTTCTGGCCAAAGAGAGCCCGAAGACCAAGATCGTGGTCTGCGAGCCCGCCGACGCGCCCATGGTCACCAGCGGCCAGCCGCAGCCGCGCGACGCCAACGGCGACCCCACCAGCGGGCACCCCGCATGGAAGCCGCATCCGCAGCAGGGCTGGAGCCCGGACTTTCTCCCCAAACTCGCCAGCGACGCTCTGGCCGAAAACAAGATCGACCAGGTCGTGACCATCGAGAACGCCGAGGCCATGAAGTGGAGCAAGGAGTTGGCCCGCAAGGAGGGCATCTTCGTCGGCATCACCTCGGGCGCAACCTTCGCCGGAGCGATGAAGATCGCCGAGAAGGCTCCCAAGGGGTCGACCATCCTGGCGATGCTGCCGGACACTGGTGAACGGTATCTCTCGACGCCGCTCTTCGGAGACGTCGGGGTAGATATGAACGAGGAGGAGATCACCATCTCGCGCTCGACGCCGAGCGCATGGCTCGAACCCGCGAAGACATAGACGATGAAATTGATCTTTATCCATGGCCCGGCAGCTGCCGGCAAGCTCACCGTCGGGAGAGCCTTGCAGGAGCTGACCGGGCTCCGGCTCTTTCACAATCACCTCGTCGTGGACACGCTGCTTGCGGTCTTCCCCTTCGGCTCGCCCTCGTTCGTCAGGCTGCGCAAGCAGATATGGCTCTCCGTCTTTGAGGCCGCGACGAGGGATGGTATCTCCACCATCTTCACCTTCGCGCCCGAATCCACGGTTAATCCCGGCTTCATTGAAGCCGCTGTTGCCGCCGTGCAGAACGCAGGCGGCGAAGTCTGCTTCGTAAAGCTGGATTGCCCGATCGATATCCTTGAGCAGCGAATGGAAGACGCCTCGCGCTCCCGATTCCTCAAACTCAACTCCGTCGCCGTCTTTCGCGAGCTTCGCGCGAAAGGCGCAGATCACTTTCCCGAGCTTCCTCCCGGCCTGAGCATCGACACCAGCACACTCGAGCCAAGTGAATCTGCACGCAGAATATGTGAGCACTTTCAACTCCCCATTCTGCCCACGCCGCCGGTCATCGAACACTTCCCCAAAGGCTGACATCGATTGAGCGCTCACATCCGTTACTCCCGTTTGGGTAGAAACGTGGTCAGCTGGTCCAGTCCCTCGCCCCGCCGTATCTTCGCTGCCTGACGATGCAGATGGCGTACCGGATCGTCAGGTCCGCCTTCGTCATCTGCATCTACCTCTTCGTCCAGTTTCTCTTCAATCACATACTTCGCCTGTGGCTCGGCAATCGCTTGCAATTGATGCAGAGCGTTGCCCAGTGCAGCTCCTCGCGGATAGAAACCCTGACGCCCTCTTAGCCGCCAGCGCCAGCGTTGATAAAGAAAAACGCACGCAAATACACACACAAGGCCATTGAGGCCCACGGACAGAATCTGATCCGGATTCATGAAGAATTTCCCCGAATACCTGAAGGCTGCTCGCCGCTTCAAAGAGCGCGGCAGTTCCACGGGCACGTGGCCCATGGCATTGGCAAGTTTCAGGCGAGGAGAGGCGGGGGACGCTGAAAGAGCGCGGAGCGGTCAGGATCGGAGCTGTGCCGAGCGTCGCAGCCAAAGGCAATCGACAGCCTCTGCGCGCTGTTCTCCACCCGGCCAAACAGAAAGACGGGCAGCAGAACGAAGCACAACGGCACAAACAGATGATGGCTCGCCGTTGTGACAGCCAGCAGAAGCACCAGAAGACCAACGACGGCCACCATCCATGTCGGAATACCAAGCCATCGCCGCTGTCCGGTCACGCTCACATCGCTCAGTATATCGGCCATTTACCGGAACTTCCTGCACCTGAACCCACCCCAACAGGAGTAACATCTAAAGAAGAGATGCGATTCGCAGCCGAAATCCCGGTGAGCTTTTCCCGTGTGGCCCCCCGGCCCGGCGTGGCTCCCAGCCGCCACGACTTCGCCTAGCTGCGCTCAACTTCGCTCTCTCCCGTTTCGAAATCCCCTTTCTGCACAAAGATTTAGGAGCACCCATGTTCGACCGCCTCGACCAGATGGAAGCGCGCTACGAAGAGCTCGGCCAGCAGCTCGCCGACCCCACGCTTGTCACCGACCAGAAGAAGTTCTCCGCCACCGCCAAGGCGCATCGCGATCTTGAGCCCGTCGTCGAGAAGTTCCGCGAGTACCGCAATGTGAAGCAGGGAGTCGCAGACGCGAAGACCATGCTCGCCGAAGACGACGCCGATATCCGCGAGATGGCCGAGGCCGAGCTCCTCACCCTCGGGCCGCGCCAGACCGAGCTCGAAGAAGAGCTCAAGGTCATGCTCCTGCCCAAGGATCCCAACGACGACAAAAACATCATCATTGAGCTGCGCGCCGGAACCGGCGGCGACGAGGCCGCCATCTTCGTCTCCGAGATGTTCCGCATGTACCTCCGCTTCGCCGAGCAGCACAAGTGGAAGGTCGAGGTCCTCTCCACCTCCGAGACCGGCATCGGCGGCGGCATGAAGGAAGTCACCGCCATCTTCGAGGGCGACAAGGTTTACTCACAGATGAAGTATGAGTCCGGCGTGCACCGCGTGCAGCGCGTCCCGGCCACCGAGACCCAGGGCCGCGTTCACACGTCTGCTATCACGGTGGCGGTACTGCCCGAGGCCGAAGAGGTCGACATCAAGATCGAGGCCAAGGACCTGCGCGTAGACACCTTCTGCTCCTCCGGCCCCGGCGGACAGTCGGTCAACACTACGTACTCCGCTATCCGCATCACCCACATCCCCACCAACACCGTCGTCAGCTGCCAGGACGAGAAGTCGCAGATCAAGAACCGCGAGAAGGCCATGCGCGTCCTGCGCGCCCGTCTCTACGAGGTCGAGGCGGAACGCATCCACCAGCTGCAGGCCAAGGACCGCAAGCAGCAGGTCGGCTCCGGCGACCGCTCCGAGAAGATCCGCACTTACAACTTCCCGCAAAACCGCCTCACCGATCATCGCATCGGCCTGACCAATCATCAGCTCAACATGGTGATGGAGGGCATGCTGCAGCCCACGATCGACGCTCTGATTGCGCACAACATCGCCGAAAAAATGAAGGCCGAGACCACGGCAGCATAAAACCGGGCTGTATAGTTGTCAGGCACAGGTTGCAGGCTCTAAAAACCTGCACTGATATCTTGCCACGCATTTCAGGAGCTCCGGTGAGGTCCCTCCGCATCGCAAGCGCCGTAGTGCTCGCCAGCACGCTGCTGCTCCTGCGCTCTTCCGCACAGTCGACAGATGAGGCCTCTCTCCGGGATCTTCTCATCCGCATGCAGGGCAATCTGGCCGACTACCAGCGCAATGTGCCCAACTTCTTCTGCGACGAGCACGTTCTCTCCAGCATTGAGGAGAAGCACGCCCTCCAGAGAACCTCGACCGATTCCATCTTTCGTCTCCGCCGTTCCACCACTCCCGCAGGAGAACTCGAGTTCACCGAAAGCCGCGAGATCGCGAAGAGGAACGGACAGCCTGCCCAGGGGGAGAAGATTCAGGGTCCCGCCATCTTCAGCGGAGCCTTTACCAACGCGGCGGCAGTCGTCTCGCTCGACCTCGCGCACTGTTACGACTACAAGCTTCTGCCCAACACGCGCCTGGGCAAGTCTCCCGCCATCGTCGTCGACTTCGCCTCCCAGGAATCCGCCCTCACTGACTCCTTCTGCCCTACTCCCGAAAGGGTGGCCGGCCGCGCCTACATCGACCCCGAGAACTTTCATCTCCTCCGGGTTGAGGCGCAAATCCCCGATCACGATACGGTCAACGGAATCCTGTCTCTCTGGACCTGGGAGATCGACTACGCTCCCGTCAGCTTCGACTCAAGACAGTTCTGGATGCCCAGAAGGATCGCCTCCAGCGCCAAAGCAAACGACAAGACCGCCGTCTGGTCCTTTACGGCAAACTACAGCAACTACCACAAGCTCACCGTCAACTCGCGCATCATCACCGATACCGGCGACAATCCGCAACCCCGATGATTCCGGGAGACACAGACCTGTCAGTGGGTAAGCTTCAGAAAATATCGGATCAGCAACAAGGTGTTGCTGAGAGCACAGACGGTCCAGACCGTCCCGTAGATCCCGATACACCACAGCAGAAACCGCTTGCGCTTCTCCTGCTTCACCAGCGTTCCAGCAACGATCAGAACCACCGGCAGAAAGACCAGGAGGCTGAAGACCGTTGCCTTGAACAGAACAGCGACTGAATATGCTCCGCCCATCCTGTCATGCTCTCATAATTGACAAGCGCGGCCACAGCAAGTCTCATGGTGTCGGTCGAACATCCTAAGATTCCGAAGCCCCTGGAGGACTATCGCTCAATGCGCCGTCGTCTTTTCTCTGCTGCCGCCATCATCCTTGCATCCCTTCCTCTCTCCGCCCAGCAGATCGCCCAGACCCCACCCATGGGCTGGAACAGCTGGAACTGGTTCGCCGGCAAGGTGACCGACGCCGACATCCGCAAGGCTGCCGACCTCATCGTCTCCAGCGGCATGCGCGACGCCGGCTACGTCTACGTCAACATCGACGACACCTGGCAGGGCAAGCGCGACGCAAACGGCATCATCCACTCCAACGAGAAGTTCCCCGACATGAAGGCGCTGGCCGACTACGTCCACTCCAAGGGCCTCAAGATCGGCATCTACTCCTCTCCCGGCCCCCAGACCTGTGCCCGCTACGAAGGCTCCCTCGGCCACGAGGAACAAGATGCCAAGACCTACGCCGAGTGGGGCATCGACTACCTCAAGTACGATCTCTGCAGCTTCCACGACAACATGCGTCAGGCGCATCCCGACGACCCCGCCGCGCAGAACCGGATGATGCGCGAGGCCTACGAAAAAATGCATCAGGCCATCCTCAAGACCGGCCGCCCCATGGTCTACAGCCTCTGCCAGTACGGCTTCGACCAGTCCTGGCAGTGGGCTCCGCAGGTCGGCGGCAACCTCTGGCGCACCACAGACGACATCCGCGCCAACTACGACAGCATGATCCTCATCGGTCTCTCGCAGGCGGGCCTCGCGAAGTTCGCCGGCCCCGGCCACTGGAACGACCCCGACATGCTCGAGGTCGGCAACGGCAAGATGAACCACGACGAGAACATCTCGCACATGACGATGTGGTCGATCCTCGCCGCCCCGCTGATCGCGGGCAACAACTTTACCGAGATGAACGACGACGTCCGGTCCATCCTCACCAACAAAGAGGTCATCGCCATCGACCAGGACAAGCTCGGCAAGCAGGGCGACCGCGTCTGGGCCGGCGAAGAGACCGAGATCTGGTCGCGTCCGCTCGCCGACGGCTCCGTCGCCCTGGCCATCTTCAACGTCTCCCACGACCGCAACGCAATGCGCGGCCTGAGTCTTCACCTCAAGCAGCTGGGCTTTCCCAAAGGAGCACACGCCCGCGACGTATGGGCCGGCAAAGATCTTGGCACAATCGACGACGCGCACGTCTTCACGCTTCAACGCCACGGCGCTGTACTGCTGAAGCTGACAAAGTAACCGCGCAGAGGACAAGGCAGATGATGAAACCCGAATCGCACCTGGAGCTCTCCATGCGAGAGGAACAAATACGTGAAGCCCTGAATGCACACTGGCAAGCATCGGCGGCCGGCGATGCAAACGCGGAACACGAAATCTACGACGACGATGCCATCTGTGATTATCCCCAGTCAGGCGAGCGAATCCTCGGGCGAAGCAATTTGCAAGCCTTGCGGAGTCATCATCCAGGCAAGCCGTCGGGTTTCAATGTGAAGCGAATTCTCGGAAAGGGTGATCTCTGGATCACGGAATACACCATCACCTACCAGGGGCGACCAGCATACACAGTGAGCATTATGGAGTTCCGCAACGGTAAGGTCGTGCATGAAACACAGTATTTCGCGGACCCCTTTGAGGCGCCGGCCTGGCGGAGCCAATGGGTTCAGCGGATCGCGTGACGCTCGATTGATCGGAATACGGAGTGGTGCGCCAGGTGCTCACATCTCGACTCTGAGATGTGGGTTCATTTGAGCGAAGCTCGAGCCGTTTTGAGAGAATCACAGAGACATCAGCAAGGACCCACAGACCATGTTCCAACGCCTCGCCACCTTCGCACTCCTCATCCTCACCGCCTCTCTCACCCGCGCCCAGCAGACCCCACCTCTCGCCGGAATCGCCCATATCGCCATCCGCGTGCGTTCGCTCGACGCCTCTCGCGAGTTCTACAACAAGCTCGGCTTCGAAGAGGCCTTCGACCTCAAAGACAAGGAAGGCAAGTCTCGCGAGAGCTTCATCAAGATCAACGATCACCAGTTCCTCGAGCTCTATCCCGCCAACCCCGACGTTCCCAACGAGGCTGCCATCGGCTTCCTCCACGTCTGCTTTGAAGGCGACGACCTTCAGGCCATCCACGACGACTATGTCTCGCACGGCCTCACCCCCAAGCAGGTCCGCAAGTCCGGCGCCGGCAACCTGCTCTTCACCCTCGCCGGTCCCATCGACGCCAACGGCACCGCGCAGAACATCGAGTACACCCAGTACCAGCCCGGTTCTCTCCACTCCGACGACCAGGGCAAGCATCTCGACTCCGACCGCGTCGGCGACTCCATCGGCGTCGTCTCGCTCGCCATGAAAGATCCTGCCGCAGCCCGCGACTTCTACCTCAATCAGCTCTCCTTCAAATCCATCGCCGGCGACCCCATGTTCCTCCACATGCCCGGCAACTCCGGCCAGGAGGTCGAGATCGCCACCGCCGCCTCCCTCGGCTCAAAGGCGCGTTTCACCCTGCGTACCGAAAGCCTGTCGAAGGCCAATCGCATCCTCCATAAACGCGAGATCAAGGCCATCAAATCCGCCGACACACTCACCATCTCCGACCCCGATGGCAACCAGATCATGATCCGCCAGTAGTAGATTGCGAGTTGTCGGTCGCAGGGTGCCAGTTGCAGGCTGTCAGCCATGAAACGTCAACTCTTGAAGTGTCATTCCGACGGGACCGCTGCACCCATCCGTTACATGGGAATGTAAACTGCCAATCGTTCCCAACTGCAGACCTGTAACTGACAACTCTCCCATGACTCTTCAGCAGGCTCTCCAATCCGCAACCCGGCAGCTCGCCGAAGACGCTCAGCTCCGCGACACCGCACGCCGCGACGCCGAGTCACTGATGCTCCATATCCTCGACATCTCCCGCGCGGCGCTTCTCTCCCACCCTGCGCGTACCCTTACCCCTGTCGCGCTTCATCGCTACCAGGCCCTCATCGACCGCCGCAGCCGTCACGAGCCGATCCAGTACATCACCGGCACGCAGGAGTTCTACGGCCTTCCCCTCCACGTCACCTCCGCCGTGCTCATTCCGCGCCCCGAAACCGAGCACCTCGTCGAAGCCGTCCTCGAGCGGGTACTCCATGACCGGCCTCTCGAGATCGCCGACATCGGAACCGGCTCCGGCGCCATCGCCATCGCTCTGGCGCTCCATCTTCCCTATGCCAGGCTTACGGCGCTCGACCTATCCCCCACCGCTCTCGAGGTCGCGCAGACAAACGCATCGACCCTGAATGCATCTCCTCGAATCCGCTTCGCGCTCTCCGACCTGCTGGACTCGCTCCCGCCGGAGCAGAAGCTCCAGTACTTCGACGCCATCGTCAGCAATCCTCCTTATGTCCCCCTCGCCGATGCAGCTGGGCTGCACCCCCAGGTGCGCGACCACGAGCCTGCATCCGCTCTCTTCGCCGGCGATGATGGCCTGGACGTCTACCGCAGGCTCATCCCGCAGGCCCACGCAGCCCTGAAACCCGGCGGCCTGCTCGCCCTCGAGATCGGGCACGGCCAGCGCGACGCCCTGGCGGAACTTCTCTCCGGATGGAGCGAGATCGGCTTCGTCGACGACCTCCAGGCCATACCCCGCGTAACCCTGGCGCGTAAATAGCTGTCCGCCAAGAAAACCGCTTCCATACCCAAAATCTCCCACCTTGGTCTGACCATAAGATTTACGGTTTGGTCCTACCGATTTTCGGTGATTCAAAGCACCCGGGTATGAGAAGAATCATTTTCGTTGACACCCCTGAAATCTTATCCATATAGTCCTTTCGCGCTTGTTGCGCGCTGTTGCCTGGTTGCGGACAGTGCTTCATCGAATCGCATTCATGTTTCATCTGAGAGGCCAATATCATGACAAACGAACAAAGTGGACTGTCCAATAAGATCCCGTTGTGTATTGTGGTGCTTCTTCTCCTGGTCGCTACAGCCCCTTTCCTGGCCGGTCAGGGGGCCGGCAATGCCAGCCTGCAGGGAACCATTTTGGACTCCACCGGAGCTGTGATCGCAGACGCTGACATCACCCTCATCAACGCTGCCACATCCGTCACGCGCACTGCTGTCAGCGACAGCAAAGGTCAGTACAGCTTTCCCAACACTGCCGTCGGGACCTACAACCTCTCCGCCACCAAATCAGGCTTTCAAACGTACACGCAGACCGGAATCGTTCTTGAGGTCGGCAGCGCCATCTCGATCAATGTACCCATGACTGTGGGGAGCCAGACCGAGCGGATTGAAGTCAAGGCCGAGGGTCTCGCCCTGCAGACCGAAGATGCCTCCTTCAAACAGACCATTGATCAGCGGACGGTTACCGAGATGCCGCTCAACGGCCGCCAGATGACGGGCCTGATCACGCTCTCAGGCGGATCTACACCGGCACCTGCCGGAGATTTCACTGGAAGCAAGTACACCTATCAGACCATCTCAGTCTCGATCGCCGGTGGCATGGGCAACACGACCATGTGGCGGCTCGACGGTGGCACGAATAACGATTACATGGCCAATGGCAATCTCCCGTTTCCCTTTCCCGATGCCGTCAGCCAGTTCAGCGTGGAGTCGACGGCGCTGAGCGCGCAGAATGGAATGCACACCGGCGGTCTGGTCAACGTGGTTACGCGCTCAGGCACGAACCAGTATCACGGATCGGCCTTCGAGTTCATCCGCAACAATTACATCAACGCCTCCAACTTCTTCTCGGCGACGAAAGACACTCTCCATCAGAACCAGTACGGCGGCACCTTCGGCGGGCCTATCCTTAAAGACAAGCTCTTCGCCTTCGCCGGATACCAGCGCACCGACTCGAAGCAGTCGCAGGCCTCGCAGCAGGCCTTCGTTCCTACCGCCGCCAACCTGGCGGGCGACTGGTCGGCCACTGCCGTCCCGCTGGTCGACCCGCGTACCGGGGCTAAGCTGGTTGGCAATAAATATCCGAGCCCGCCAAACTATAACGCGCAGTCGCTCAAGCTATTGAGCTACCTTCCAAAGCCCGATCCCAGCGATCCAACCGGCCGCGTCTTCTACTCGATCCCGCTGCAGACGTCGGACAATCAGTTCGTCACCCGTGTCGACTACACCATAAACGCCAAACACAACCTCTATGGCCGGTACTTCATCGACGGCTACCAACAGCCAGCCTTCTTCTTTCCTGACAACATACTCGTCAGTACGCAGGCGGGCCTTTCCCAAAGGGTGCAATCTTTCACACTGGGAGATGCTTACACCATCACGCCAAAGATCGTGAATACAGCCCACATCACGGTGCTGCGGCGCCGCAACAACCGTGGATATGCGGCCAATAACATCAACGCCACCGATCTGGGCGTCGATCTCTATCAGGGCCAGCCTAATGGCCTGCAGTTGACGACGACGAACAAGTTCACCGTCGGCGGCGGCACCAACTCAAACTCGAAGTTCAACGACAACACGATCGCCTTCGAAGACGACGTCACCATGATGCTGGGTAAGCACCAGCTTGTCTTCGGCGGCGAATACGCGCGCAACCAGCTCAACATCGCCAACGCCTACGAGACCAACGGCACCTTCACCTTCGATGGCCGTTACAGCCTGAACGGGCCCAACGGAGGCTCGGCGGGCGGCGACCCCAATCTCGACTTCCTCATGGGAACACTCGGCACCTTCGAGCAGAGCAAGCAGCAGCAGAACGCCCTGCGCGGACCTATTCCGAGTCTGTACTTCCAGGATACCTATCACCCGACTGGCAATGTCACTCTGGTCGCCGGCCTGCGCTGGAGTCCGAACTTCATGCCCTACGACAACTTCCATCGCGGAGTTATCTTCGATCAGACGGCCTTCCTGGCCAACAAAGTCAGCTCCGTCTATCCCAACGCTCCTGCTGGAGCCATGTACTTCGGTGATCCCGGTGTCCCCGACATCTTCACCAAGAACTCCGTCTGGCAGTTCTCTCCCAACTTCGGAGTTTCGTGGGACCCCACCGGCTCCGGCAAGACCGTCCTCCGCGCCGGCGCCGAGATCGCTTACGACCAGGTGAACTACTACACCGCGCAGCGCAATCAACAGAACCCGCCCTATGCTACTGCCATCAAGCAGACGCAGACGTCTAACTCCGGCCCCATCAGTTTTTCGAGCCCGTGGTCCGCGGGCACCATCGCCGCCAATCCCTTTCCTCAGCCGCAGATCCCGACTCCGGCGCTTGCGCAGTTCTTCCCACAGTCCCAGTTCATCGTGCTTCCTGAGCAGTTCCACCCTTCCTATACCGAGCAGTGGACCGTCAGCGTACAGCGGCAGTTCGGCAACGGCTGGCAGTTCCAGACCCAGTACGTTGGAAGCCACACCGTCCACGCACCCATGGGTACTCCGCTTAGCCCAGCCATCTTTGTCCCTGGAGTCTGGGGAACAAACGGTACCGGCTGCCCGGGTGTCGTGACGACGGGTCCTGCCGGCAAGCCCGCTGGAGCCGCCGGAACACCCTGCTCTACCGTTGGCAACCAGACACAGCGGTTTGCCCTCACCGTTGCTAACCCTAAGCAGGGCAATGGATACACCGGTGGCGGTGGCGGCTCTGTGCTGATCAACTACAACGGAATGGCGAACTACAACGGCCTGATCACGACCATCCAGCACCGCCTGTCGTCCAGCTTCAGCCTTCTGGCCAACCACACCTTGTCGAAGTGCCTCAGCCTCACCGACTCGCAGGGCGACTACGCGGGAACCAACGTGCAGAACCCCAACAACCCCGCTGCAGACTACGGCCCGTGTGGCTCTGACTACCGTCACGTTGAGAACATCGTTCTGATCACGCAGAGCAAGTTCCCACTCACCGGCTTCAAAGCCCTGCTCTTGAACAACTGGATCTTCGCTCCTCTGATCCACATCCAGAGCGGGCAGCCCTTCACCGTAACCTCCGGACAGGACAACTCCTTCACCGCTATTAACAACGATAGGCCGAACCTTGTACCTGGGGTTCCGGTCTATCTTCATCAGCCGATACGGAGAGCATCCGGCGGAGCGAACCGGGGTTACCTGAACCCCGCCGCCTTCGCTCAGGTGACGGCAGGATGCCCGACACCACTTTCGCCAACGACGTGCGCTGGATACGGAAAGTACGGCAACATCAGCAGAAACTCCTTCCGCGGACCCACCAACTATCAGTTTGATGCCCAGATCTCGCGCATCTTCCCGATTCACGAGAGTCTGGCGGCGACCTTACGTCTGGAAGCCTTCAACGTGCTGAATCATCCCAACTTCAACATTCCAACCGGGAGCACATCCGGAACTCCTGGCGGACCGACCGGGGGAGCGGCAGTTCTGACGTCGAATACCTTCGGCCAGATCACATCCACCGCCAACCAGGCCAGAATCTTCCAGGGATCGGTGAAGATCACCTTCTAAAATCACATTAATCACATTCACTCGACAAAGGCTGCCGATCGGCAGCCTTTGTCGGCAAGTTCCTCTTCTAACCTCAGCAGTATCAGCCTGAAAAGACCGTTCACCATGAACGACCTTCTTTTGCTACGCTGGTGAAACTTCTGTAAAGGGAAAAAACGTCAAACTAAACACCATGACAGCAAAAGCGGCTCAGCTTCAGGAACACCTTCATTCTCTCGAGGAACGTTTGCTCCATCCCGATCGTGAAACCGACCGGAATGCCTTAACCTCACTGCTTGCCCCCGACTTCAAAGAATTCTGCACTTCGGGCCGCATCTTCAACATCAACCAACTCTCGCACGCTCTCCTGACCACATCTCCGCGCGCAGCCACCATGAGCCACTTCTACGTCACCCCTTTGGGTGAAGATGCCGCGCTCGCCACCTACCACATCACCACCGCCAACTCCACCTCGCACCACTCTTCCATCTGGGTGCAGCGGAACAACCAGTGGCAGATGCTGTTCCACCAGGGAACCATCGCAGCCTGAGAAGCCCATCACCAGCCGAGTGCCCCGTCTTCGCCGCCGAAGGCGCTAGGGTAAGCATTCGCGCGAAAAACCGGGTCACCAACGACTCTTGAGGTCAGTGGTCTACGAAGGCTCGCGCCCTTGCTCCTCCCACTCACGCTCGCGGTAAGGACGATCCCCTTGCTTCCGCGAATCCTCTTCCTCCCACTGCCGACGCTCCTCCTGCTCCTTGCGCTCCTCGCGACCGTCGCTCATCCCTGCCTCCTCACCGCGACTCCACCGCCGCCGGCTGCTTCTTCTCCTCGTGGTACTCCTGCTCCGTGTTGATCTCCCACAGCCCAGCCTTGTCCACACCGCCCGCGACCAGACCATCCACCACCGCCATCGCCGTCAGCATGCTGTGGTCCTGGTTGTTGTACTTATGCATCCCATTCCGGCCCACCAGAAACAGGTTGTCGAAGGAGTCGGTAAACCGACGCAGCTCTTCAAACCGGTCATACGTCCCAAAGTACGCCGGATACGTCTTCGGCACGCGAACCACATGCCCGTCGCTTACATCCTCTGCCTGCAGGATCCCGATCTTCGCCACCTCGGCAATCGCGAACTTCTTCAGATCCTCGTCCTGCATCTTCCAAAGCTCATCGGTCTCATAGCAGAAGTACTCCAGCCCGATCCACACCTTCGACGGATCCGCGACAAGATGCGGACTCCAGTTGTTGAAGATCTGCAGCCGCCCCAGCAGCACATCCGGCTCCTGCACATAGATCCATGTGTCCTTCAACAGCCCGCCGTCCGGTTCCTTCACCTTCAGCCGGTCCGCGAGTAGACCGACGGTAATGAAGTCGCGATACTCCAGCCCTTCGCTCACCTCGCGCACATTCTCCGGCACCGGAGCATCCATCGCTCGCACCAGATCGCGCATCGGCATGGTCGAGAAGAAGTAGTCTCCCGCAAAGATCTCGCGCTCGCCGGTATCGTTCACCGCCTCGATCGACACCACCTGCGATCCCTCGCAGTGCACCTTATCGACGCGCCATCCCATCCGGATCTCTCCACCACCTGCAACCACCTGGTCGGCCACATGCTCCCACAACTGGCCCGGCCCGAACTTCGGATACATGAACCGCTCGATCAGGCTCGTGTCCGTCCCCTTCTGCGATAGATCGCCATTGCCTTTGCCTGCGAAGGTCTTCTTCACGAAGTGCTTCACCGCAGTCGTCAGGCTCAGGCCCTTGATGCGCTGCGCTCCCCACTCGGCAGAGATCTGGTCGCAGGGCGTCCCCCAGACCTTCTCCGTATAGCTCTTGAAAAACGTCATGTACAGCTCGCGTCCGAAGCGGTTGATCAGAAAATCCTCGAGGCTCTTCTCCGGCCGGATCTGCGTCACGCGCGACTTCAGATAGCTCATCCCCACCTTCAGGGTCCGCACCGGGCCAAGGTTTCCCAGCGTCGTCTTCGTCAGCGTAATGGGATAGTCGAAGAACCTGCGCAGGTAATAAATGCGGCTCTTGCGCGGACGGATCAGCATCACCAGGTCGGGATCCGCGGGTTCGTGCGTCACCACCGTCTCCGTGTGACCATGAGTCTCCGGATGATCTTCTCCAACGCCGTCCGTTTCATCCGTCTCGGTGTCGATCTCGAGCGGTCCCATCCCTCGCAGCGGAGGATGCTCCGGCGCATCCACCGGAATCTCCACCACGCGTTGCCTGCCTTGATAGCTGATGACTGTATCGCTCTCGGCCTCCGGAGGCATCTGGTCGATCCACCACTGCATCACCCGGTCGCTCTTGGAAAAGAACCGGTGGCCCCCGATGTCCATACGGTTGCCCTTGTACCGGATCGTCCGCGAGATTCCACCGATCTCCTGGCTCGCCTCCAGCACGATGGGCCGAATCTCCGTTCGCCGCAGCAGCTCCAGCGCAGCCGTCAGCCCGGCCGGGCCGGCTCCAATGATTACGGCTGTCTTCTTCACTCTGCTCCTGTTCCTGATTCTACTAAGGTGTACCGATCTGCTCTCCGGAACCGATTTCCAGAAAGAGTGCTTCTAAATTTCATCTTCATCTCTGGTTTCAGTAAAGTCCTTCTATACCCCGGCGAAGGGTTCTTTCTATGTTTGTCATTCCGACCGGAGCGAAGCGGAGGAATCTGCTATTTGCCTGTAGCGCCACAGAGAATCGCCCATCAGCAAGCATCTCCGTTTCACTTCTCAGGAAAACCGTGAAGGTGCCCCGGGTGCTCTCTGAAGAACCTCACTGCGATCGGACCTCTGAGAGAGACGTTTTTCTTCCGGCAAAGTTTACGCTTTTTGCAAAAGACGCTTTCGATTTTCCGCACCCTTATCGAAGACCCGCTCCGATCCTCCCGGAAATCAACAAGTTCAGACACGCA
>Ga0193743_1001470_pt1 | contig 17521 bp, 12 predicted proteins | sample L2c2metaG_FD_143038 | JGI IMG/M metagenome (GOLD analysis project Ga0193743, IMG submission 143038) | Soil microbial communities from a riparian zone of the East river system, Colorado, United States - L2c2 | ecosystem: Environmental > Terrestrial > Soil > Riparian zone | place: USA: East River...
TCCTGATGTGGTATAAGGGATGAATTCTGACAGAGGTCCAATATAAGTCCGATGAGGCTGGCTGGTGGTAAGGGTTGTACTGAACAATGGGCAAGGTGGCCATCATCAGAGACTCTGTTGGAGCCATCCTATGATTGTTCTTTTGGAAAGAACGTGACCGCACATGGACCATGACACTTAATTGGGTTTTGGCATAGCAAAACTATCGACAATTTTTTTCTTTCCTCACACCTGTTCCAGGCCTACTGAACATTTCAATATATTCCTCTGGCCTTGTGCTAGGGGTCTTAGCCTGGTTTTTTCTAAATTCCTTTCTACAACTTTTCTTCTGAGTTAATTTCAATGTTTTACAGGCAAATATCAAGAAATCAAAGCAAAGGTCCCCAGCAGAATTAATTAACAACCTGATCTGGGTGCAGATTTCAGCCTATGGGAGAGGTGGTCGCCTCAAAAATTTGATAAAATTTGATTTTCCATGATATCTAGGATGTTGGCAGAAAAGCAACATGTACAAATAAACTACCTCCCAAAGATTTTAGGCATGGCACGTGATCGTGTCATTTGTCCATTCGATGCACCACAGCGATTTTTATATTTGCCAGGTTTACTGGCAGATGCTATTGTTATGGGATAAACAGGAAATGCTGTTTCAGATGACCGTTATGCGGTGCTTGGCACTGTTGGGAAGTGGGTTTGATGATTGTCATGATATTACCCTATTTTTCTGTAAACCATTGTTAATCATAATATCTTACGTACAATATAGGCTCTGATTCGATGTTCCTTTCAATACGCAGGCTTTGGCCGTCGTCCTTGAGCCTGAGCACTTGGATGTTCCTCTGGACAGCTGGACAATCTCATGTTGATCGCCATTCTATACATATCTGTGCGCAGTTACCCCACCTTTTGTAAGCTTCTTCAATTTTGCTTTATGGACTGTGTTGATCCCTTAAAGGCAACTCTGCTGACACTCTACTCCATAATTGGCGGCCCGGGCAGTGCACGGAATTGGTTACCGACACAATGACTCTCTTACCTAGCCAAAACCACATCCATGTTTATATTGAAACCAGTGCTTAGCACTTGATGTTTAACCCTTCTAAAATTTCGAACTAAATACCTTTTTCAATGGCTCTTGTACTTTGTGACAGAACTGTTCGAAAGCGCTCGCAGTACAGCAACCAACTCCACAAGCATTGAAACATTCTAATATCTCACACTGAGAGGCATTGGGTGCGCCCATCAATAGCACATTCCGACCTGCCATACTCGGTATCGTCTCGGAATATGCCTCCTCCGACATACAACAAGCTGAGATGTTGCGCACAGCATCAGCTATTGTCCTATATAAGAGGACACATGTGGTTGGGAGGTCTAGCTCTCTTCCTCACACCCCGACTACCAGCTAAGAGGCTGTTGACAACTTAATTTGAAATTGGACCATAGTTTGTGAATTTATTTCCCTCACGTTTTCATTATAACCTGACGGCGTTAGGCACCTCATCATGTCATCCAAGAATACGACTTCAAAGCCTGGTTCATTGATCCGTTCCACTTCCGGTACATCCTACGGTAACGACGCGGATGCTTTACCCACTCGAGCAAGGGTACGAAAGTCATCCAAGACCTCTAGGGGTTCACCCGCAGGCAGATTTGACTTTGCTATATCATCAAGTAGCATGAGCCCCGCAGATTCTCCTCTTGATCATCGGCCAGTCAATAGCATTGCGGATTTGGTGTTACAGCCACATCATTATACAGCATTGCTCTTGCAAGCATCTGCCACTCCCGATTCAAGAGGAAGGCCTACAAGCGCAGACCCTGGAACAGGGATGCATAGCAGGGAAACATCATTAGACGTCCCACCCCCGACTCCCTTTCCTCATGATTCGATCTGCATGGACACACCCACAATATTTGTCAGTGAGGTCGATAGTGAATCCAATGCGTTATTGGAAGGGATCACATATGATGCGATTCTGGCTTCGACTTTACATAAGAATCTAGGGATGATGGAGGGTATGAAATATCTGGATATCCCTGCTACTAGGACGCCTCCTAATAGTCCTGCAGCGGTACGGGAGGGTGGATTTAGCTCACTTGTGGGTGTGAGTATGGCGATTATGGAGGGAAGGACGTAAGGATCAACTCTGGCCTTGTTGACATTATTGTACTTGTACTTGAAATTAAATATGTTGTTCCCGTAACGGATGTTGTGTTTAATGGTCCGTGCGTGTGAATATTGATAAGAGGGATTTAGAGAAAGAGCCGTCCTTTTTGTCACTGAATTCATCATCGTGACCTCTGCCGAAAATCCCTGCGCACTGACCACCGTGCCCGACACCGACGACGACGATGAGCTCGGGGCATTCCACGGCAACAGGACACCACTCATTGCCACTTTTCAAAGGAAAATCCGCTCACAGGTCTTGGCCACAGCTGCCAGAAGAACTCGTCAGGTCAGTTCCATCTCCTTACACCATACCCGAGGATCGTATTACAACTGTATATCCAGGCTTATCACGAATCATTATCTATGGGACCTCGCAGCTACCAGCTATTGTCCATCAACTTGGGATGCTCGCAAACTGTGGCATCCCAGGATGGTCTATACATGTATACGCGACTCGATCGAACTCGAAAAAAGTATCATGTCAGTTTGCCCAGAATGGCGTAGAGCGAGTGAGTGAATTTTTTTCTTCTTTTTCTTCTCTCTTCAATTTCGAGATCACTCCGGCCATTTTTGAAATCGTTATCGGTCTATCCCCAATTTAAGCGCTCAAAAGCGTAAACAATCTTGTCCTGATGTAATGGTGGAGCAACAACCCTACTGGAGCAACGGACGTGTCTACATCCGTTGCGCTCGTCCCTATGGTCGCCACGAAGTACGACATTTGATCTATCCTCTGTCGTAAAAATATCCACTTCGTCGGGATCCCTTGGAAGCTATGTCATGGTACATAGTCGAGTCATCACGGTGGTACCATCGGCTCCTGCTTTCTGGGAAAGAGGGTTATCACTGGGTCTTCTTGGTCCTCATACAATCCCTATTATCACCTCGACAACAACGTCCCTTGCGCCATACCTCTTGCGACCCCTCCATGCTGGGACTAGCGTCTTGGAGACTTTTTGAACGGCAGTTCGGATCATTATCACCCCTTCCACCATTTAAGCAAAAAAATCAATTGCAGCTTCTGTCGATCCCATCTCTTTCATGATGCGGCCAAGTTTGATGTGATGTCAAAACCGTAACCCCCACTTTCCGAACTAGATGGTCAGAGACGCTTTTCATCTTCCCTCTTAACCTTGGCGTCCTGTTTCTCTTATTCCTCCTTCTTCCGTTGGGCGGTGTGCCGAATAAATGATCGAGGATTTTACCCTAGTCTTGCCCTCCTGTCCTTCCAACGACCACCCACCGCTGTCCGATCAGCTCAGGCAGCAATAATCGTCTGTTGAATTTGGCAAATGGCACTTCCCATCCAAGTTCTCGTCCCCTGGACGGCTCTTTTGTCCTTGGAAGAGTATTGCCGATAACGCCGGATTCCGAACCATTGTTTCTGTGCTTGACCATCCAGACTAGACTCCATTCATCTCCTTTTTCCTATAATCATTTATTTTTTCGCATAAACTCAATAAAACATCATTGCTAATGCTCTTATATTGTAGTTGAAAAACACTTATTTTGGGATCAAGCTATCGCTCTCATTGACCCCAATGACACATATGTGCATCATATGGTTCCCCAAGTTAAAGTTCCTCACAACGCTTCCTCGAACGCCCAAACATCTATCATACATCTTAGCGCCTACCAACATTTTCACAACCTAATCCGCATTTCCTGCTTTGTCTGCCGTATAAACTTCTCGTACACAAATGTAGGACTCCTGACTGGCAAACGTACGGCACCATCGTTCTATTTCGGACCCATTCTCATCTGTCGTGACCATGACCGACGTCGAAATGCCTACTGTGGACTTTGTCTCAAAGATGGGACCACCCTCGGTATTCAAGACGCCACTACGAGAGATTTTGAACATGTCAATACTCTTTGTATCAATGAGAATGAGGACGAGGTCATATGGAAAGGGGTTGAAACGACATGTCGGAAATGCAGATCTGAATGGCTCTGGCGCCGTGCATCTGGAAACCCACGCGATCGGGAGGCTATTGGTGGTAACACGATGCAAAGCCCAGATTGGGAAACGAGGCAGTGTGTAGATGGATTTTTGGATATGGCCGAAGGAACGATTGAAGAAGTCTTGACCCTCGCTAGGGAGAAGTGGTGGTTACGAAAACATACGAAATACGAGAGTTTGGGACAACATGCTTTGGCAGCTCAGCAGTCAAATAGCAGCGCTGACGAGGCCGATTCTGATGAAGATAGAGAGATGATGTTGGTGAGGGACTCCAACCAGGTGAAGGAGATGGCCTTGCATGATTGGGCTCGTCAAAGGATATTGGATGGTCATTGGATTAGTCCAGCCGACGTTTGGTATAACAACTCGGTACCAGGAAGACCGCTTGTTGTTCGTGCAGCACATCCTTGCCCCTGGGCTCGCGAAGGAGCAGCAGCTGCAGACGAAGAGGAACATCCACTACGGTCCATCTACACTGGAGAAGTTCCACCCACTTATTCCCTCTGCGAACAAGCTTTCATCGCTCATATGAGGCAGATGCAACAGATTTTGATACCTCCCATGAGGAATATCGTGCGAAAACTCGTCATGGAATCTGAGGTCCTCTCGACGAAGGGTTATGAAGATCCTACTGTGAAGGCGGGCAAAATGACATACGAGGACGTTTTGACTATCTTGAGAGAGGAAGAAGGTGTATGGTACGATGGCGTTGACTGGATTGAGAGGAAGAAAAACGAGGAGGAAGCCTTGAGGAGAAGGGTCGAGGTTGAGGGTGGTGTCAAAGATCGTCGGAAAGAGGATGACTCAGCGTCGACAACTTCATCAAGCGGCAGCAGCGGAACGCATGGTTCTTCAAATTCAAATGCCACGAGTCCGGTATTATCTACTACGACCCTGCAGACGACCCCTTCACCACCACCGTTAAGTGATGACGGTACTATCGGAACAGTGAAGAAAGCCGAGGACTCTCTACAGGGCCAACAGCAACCGCCCCTTTATCGGCCTGCTACTATTCCTGTCGATCCTGTCAGGCCATCACCCCAATTGTTGAGATGTATACCCTATGTACCTGTAACAATCGGACATATGCCACATTATAGCTTGGATGCCTTCAAAGCGGTGAGTTCCTGTCTTTATTTATTGATTCAATGCCAAACTTATTATTTATTATTATTATAGGCCTGGCGAGATGCTTGTATTCCACTTTATCATTGCCGATGCTCGATATGTGAACGAGCTAAGAAAGTTCAGGCCGAAGCAAATGCCGCGTACGCTACGCTCGTTCCTCCTCTCGTATCCTCACAACAGCCCGTTGACCAGACTGTACGAACCGCTCTCTATCCTGCCCTAGTCATTCGCAATCGACAGCAAGGAGAGATTGATCTTACGGAAGTTGGAGAACTTGAGCTTGACGGTGATGGCGAAGAGGAAGTGGATTATGATGGTTCGGATTTGGAAGAGTATGAAGATGCGGAGGAGGAGGATAATGAATCGAGGTTTGAAGGAGAGGAGGAGTATAGTTATTCTGTTTCGTCGGAAGCTGATCCGGAGCCTGATGTTCGGCCGCGAAAAAGATCGTCTGACGTGCTCCAGGAGGAAGAGGAGGAGGAAGAGGAGGAGACAGCCGATAGTGATTCTGCTTCGCTTCGTCGGCAGAAGACCGGCGGAACACCACCTAAACGTGCTCGGATCGGCGATCAGGTTGATCAGAACGACGATCCCAACCATGACAACAATGTTACGGTTACTCTCAGATCTATCCCTTCTCCTGTTAGGCAGAGGAAACGAAGTAGTGAGGAACTTGAAGAAGGCGATGTGAAAGATGCTGCAACTGGGAACAAAAGAGCGAAAGTGAATAGGTCATCCCCAGTTGCAGAGGGCCCAATTGGCTTGGAAGCGAATAGGTTTGAAGGAAATTCACTACCATCGACTGTTGACGAAGATGGGTGCAATCCTCCTCTGGCAAGAGGGGCCAGAGGGCCTACTCTCCATAGACGAATAAGCAAGGCCGATATGGACAAATTGATCCCATTGGACGATCTGGAAGATTGAAGCTTCCTATTCTCGTCTTTCAATTCTTCGTGTATTTCTCCCCAAGTGTACAAATTCAAAATTATCCATGTGTTTCTTTTTTCGCCTTTTCTCCTCTCGCTAATTCTCAGCTCTGTGATTTATAGATTCGTATTACCCCGCTTTCAAGCTCCTTTCCCTTAATTATTTTGTTTACATTTAAACTTGTCATTTTTTTTGACTATTCGCCATGCCTACACTTCTGATCCTCTCTACTCCGGATGTCGCCAACTTATCTATCTTTTGAAAATCAGTTTTCGCGATTGATCCAGTTGTCTTCGTGGCGTAAATTTATAAACGACTACCTCGAGTAATCTTATTCGGTTTGGAACCGAGGACGTCAGCACTAAATTGACCTTATTTTACTTTTCTTTCTTTCAGCGCTCCGACCCTTGCAAATCTGTCCTCGTTGCTAGTAGTCTCGTACCACATCCACGGCCATGGACCCCGATTAAGCTTAACAATTCGGATTTTCCCATGCACTGCCATATCTGTTTTGCCTAACTCAGAACTGGATATGGTTGGCAGGACAAACAAAGAAATGACTCTCTCGACTTTTCGACCCCTCAATGAAAACATTACCTTTTGGAATTTCACCAGCCCATTCTATTCCTTGTTTTACATTTCTCTGTAAATTTTTCCAGATCTATTGACGAAGGATTGACGGCTTCGGGCGATGACCTTATGCAAATGTTTGTCACAGCTAGATTACGTGAAAATTCATGACGGGGCTTTCAGTAAAAAAACAACAGTCAGGTCAATGTCACACAAAGTCATGTTGCTTTACTAAACTGCGACTAAATGACAGAAATTTTGACTGGTACCTGACGATGTAAGTCAATTGATGGTCAATAGCTCATACAGTTTGGAATACATATATATTATATACATCATTTTTGGTCGTTTTTCACGCCTCCAACCTCTCGCCGCAGACATTTTGTACTTCCTAGAATGATTTTCTCATTGCCAAAAAGAAAAAAAAGGTTTTAATCTGTAGGGAGAAGCAATTGTGATCAGAAAAAGAACAAAGGGTTTTACATATGTCTATGTCACCAATGCTTACTAAGTTATATACACTTGACAATGTAGTTATTTCCTAATTTGTGCCTCAACCTCTTATCTCGTAGCTTTGCTTCCTATCCCGACCATATATATATAGTACAACAACTTTTGGATAAAATTTAATGTAGTACTTTTTCTGTTCAGGCCATATGCATGACCATTTTCTTATCTATTTCCCATAGCACAGAGTACGGAAGTCAATAAAAAAAACATCATGATGGCGTGTGGCCTTTTTCGACATCTGGGACTCGGAGGCGGAGTTAAGTTGGAGGTAAGTGCCCAATATTATCTATATTGAGCCGGAGATTGCCCAGGCTGTGGAGTATGATTCAAATTGTAATTTCTATTATTCCATTTGAAATTGGATTTTTCGTAACGTAAACATCAAGTGCGGTTTTTGCCTAATGGTCCTTTAATTTTAATTCGCGATACGTCTCACACATCCATACCTCTTGAGTTTTTATTAGAACGACGCTTGGAACCACGAGGCAATAACCCGATTCGCCCGACAACCTGCGGGTTTTGTTAAGTAAAATATGACGACTTAAAGGTTTACTCAAAAGTTGCATCGTACATCCTCTGTCCGTGTCCTGGCTACATCACCATCAAACGTCCAAAGTTGGGTCATCGAGATTTAGATCTATCTCTTGCCACGATACTTAACAAACGATTAACCTAGGAACCCAACGGCATCAACATCAATGATTCCGATGTCACCTAAGAATAACATTATTAACATATGTAACAACCAGATTTAACCCCGTTGTTCGAGGAGGTCCCTTGAAATGAACACATGACTGTGAGATGTCTTCGAATACCTCTGATTCCTGGCTCATTATGGGGTCAGATGGGGCAAAAGAATGCGACTCCTGCACATGCGCCAGTACTTTCCAAAATTACGCCTTTCAAAAACACCTGCCTGATTTGGACATTGGGTAGTTTTCTTGCGATTTCTTTGGCCGAATTCAAGTATCACACGTTTTCTCAGCAGTGCTTCAGTTGACAGCATGCAAGATAAAGTTTCAAGGACGAAGGGCTAACCAGATGATTGGTAATCTGGCAAGTCAATGGAACTTGGGCGTATCATGTTTACCCCACTGAATATCCGCAGCGACTTCCCGTCCCGAGGAAATCTTGGAAAGGATTGTACCCGCTGTGAAAAAAAAATAGACTCATACATTGCAGGTGGTACTCAAATACCAAGGTAGAAGCATCCACTCGGACTTTCCCCCCCAGACCACTCTTGTTAATTACGACGACAACCAATTAGTATCTGACAATACTCTCGCCATGATTGGCAAACTCAACATGGATCCCATCGACAATGTTTCTCGCGATAGTAAAAATGGTACTTATCGCTGTCCTCAGTGCCAAACTCCGTTTACGAGACGATCAAATCTTCGGAGACACTTTCAAATCCGTAGGTGTAACGCAATTTTCCTTGTCAGGATGCCCCTAACCACGTCGCAGACTTACGAGGTTCCTCCCTGAAATGCGAAGTATGCAACGAGGAACACAGTACTAAGTACTGCCTTTCGTACAACGCATCAGACAGATTACTTTATCCCTTTTTTTCTGCAGGGACGGTCTTCAAGACCACGTAACGATTTCCCATTCTACAGCTTGGCACGTTTCCCATGAGAAACCACATCAAAGGATCTTCATTCCGCAAGAAATCCCGTCGTCCAACCCACACAGCCCATTTTCGAGTGTGTCCCCTCCAAGTTTTAGTCCTTTCTCGTCCGAAAACACTAGTGTGGGCCAATATCCACATCTCGAATCTCCTTGCGCTTTCCAGATACCAAACTTTGGCAGACTCAATCTTTCATCTTTAGTCTCGTCAAACGCAGCATCCGCAGCTGCCATCCTACCACGTTCTACATCATCTTTGGGATCTGACAGGAACTTGAATAATGCTACGCATGGATCTTCTCCCAGGATAAATCCATTTTCCCATCGTCGCCCAAATACGTCGTCGTCATCAATTGTTAGTTATCTATCACCGAAAGCATATCTATCCCTGACGTGATATCTTGTAGAACTCTTCACCAATCGCTTCTTCGTCACCTTATACACAACTGGGTCAACAAGGCCCCCACCAGGGACACTATGGTCTTTATCCTCCATCTGAAGTGCCACAATTACCCAGTCATCAAGAGTGGATAGCAGAAATACTGGGACAGCAAATAATGGGACCTGAGAGCTACGAACCGCCAATCTATACACGTCAACAGGTGAAGGGCATGCTTGATGTCGTAAGTGATTGTTTTACCGAAAGCATCGTAAGTCAAACCTATCTTTGATTAACTATATCCACTTTTCTCCATTTATTCTGCAAATTGCAAATTTCTCACAAAGATAAATTTGTTTTTCTCTCAGGAAACTGTCTTGAGTAGTGATCAGCGTCAGCCAAATCCTGCTGGATCAGATATCTATCCAACGGCGTTAGATACTGGGGTCCGTCAAATGATACTTAATGAGGCGATCCCGCGATTAGTTTCGAGGCTTCAAGGGTCGGACAATGTCGATGCGATGTCACCTGCAGGCGGACTGCAGGGATATTAAGGCGTGAAACCCCGCAACGGTAGCTTATATACTTACTAATTTTAATCAGTATCTAGTCATTTCGGGGGTACTTGTTTCATTTGTAAATAGAGTTAGAACATACAGATCGGGAATCTGCAGCAAAACTGTAATTTTTAAGTATAACACAATTTTGGGGATTTCTAGAGATCGATGAGCCTGGAGCCAATGTTATTTATCTCTCAGCTTGGGGGGGTTCTGATAAACACTGACATTGGTGAGAGCTGAGCGCTGAGCGCTAAGTGTGGACATCGATACCTATAAATCCTCTAACTAATTCATCCTTCCATTAGACGGTCCCGACAATGTCGGTGGCGGCGGAAATTAAAACGCCAATCGCAGCTTCTTCCTGCCAGTCTGTGGTAATTTCTTTCTAAATGACCCGGAAAGTAATGTGCAGTCATTTAATTTCCATGCATCTTCGTTAATGCCGTGGAATACTCATAAAAATATTCCTGGGGTGATATGAACTATGCTTTTTTTCTTCTACCACGTACTTCGAGGGGGAAGAAATATTGTTGGGTTTCTGAAAATAAGTTGTTGTATGCAAGCTCACATAGGCTATATTTTGCTTGTGAACCTATAGGCCGCATCCTTCTCCATCGATCAACAAGCTATTTACCCTTCTTCTCCTTTCTTCTGTCTCCACAGGGAAAAAAAAAACAAGGGAGGTGACGGTGGTAGACATTGATGAAAATATATTCACCCTGAACTCTTAGTTACTGATATTTTCGTCGCTCATGGAATTTATAAATAAAGGACAAGGATATGTCATGGTACTTGCCGTGTCTTTTGTCTTCCATTATAAATTGAAGAAAGATTTTTTTAAAATAATATGCTGTGAATCTGGCTATGCATGTTTTGAGCAACGGAGGTTCTCACGAGATCTCGTCGCACAAATATTGAGGCGGAGGCCGAATCTCACCCCCAAATAATCGTCACTTCTCGAAAGTAATCGCATCTACCTTGACTCCTGCTTATCGTAGAGGCAAAAAAAATATGAGATTAGAGTTAAAAATGTTGTTTATTATATCTGTAGAAATTTTGTTTAATTAGTACTCCGCGAACTCCTTTCTCTTTTTGTGAGAACCTCATAGTTCTTCCAAACAATTACGTTGAACATGCTCTCATGATGCCTAATAGTTTATCCCGCGAATCATATTAGCCAAAATATTATGGGAAGTGTTTGAAAATGAGAGTCTGCAACCCCAGTGTCGCAGTTTGGCATACCATTGGCGGTGAGCGCCACATTCCGGGGCCTGCCGAAATTCTCGTGAGGATGCCAACCTAAAGACTTATGATGCAATGAGTGATGTGGAGGCCCACTTGGCCCACACCGTGAAAACATTGACATTGTAACAAGTAGGCTAAAGTAGTAAGGTCAAGAAATAGGCATGTTTGTTCACTGAGCCGGGTCTGTAAATGGAGTTATGCAGATGGATTGGATGTTGGTCTTGACCTTAAAGCTTAAGCATTCCATGTCACTCAAACAGCGGTTCCAATAAGTCACCCAGTACCGTTCAGGTTTTCGGGTTGCGGTGGCTTCATTTCTCAAAGTCTTGCTGATAGCTTGCATCTTGGTAATGGAAAGTCTTATCAGCATCCCACAGCCTCCAGTATTATTTCTGGACCGCCTTCTGAAGGATCTTGATGACAGGGCTAAGTGAGTGTCAGAACATGGAGAGTCTCATTCGGAGAGGCGAGTCAAATGGGTGGATAGATACGAACGCAAAGAGCGGCTTCGAGCTTGCGAACAAGAGATTCGAGAGATTCGCCGATGAACTTGATAACTATGGTTCTGGATGAGTTGTGGGTCGTAGATGTTAATATTGGATGACCAATTCTAATGCATAGAAACAACATCCGCCGGAACCTAAAATACAAGTGTTAATAATTTGGAGTTGAAAATGTCTGGAAAAGAGTCGATTTCACCAATATCGACACTCAATAAGCGATATCAGAAGCACCGTTGGGATAAACACCACCTACCTGTTTGATCCTCATGCCATATCACCTTGAGGAACTAAAGAGCAGAAAAAACCACATGTGAAGCAATAGCAACAACAAACCCCGTTTTTGAATTTCATTTGGTGGAAGGTAGATAAGCAAATTAGTCCACTGATCGGGAAATCGAAATTCGAGAATGCTAGTAATGCCTGCCGGAAGAAGAAAAAATATTAGACACTATGCGGTGTTTCAGTATTGGCTCCAAACCGCAAGCCTTGGGTAAGGTTTATTAGTAAGTGCGTACATCCTTAGATCAGATTCCTTAGAGAATCTACTGTGGGCCGTGTAGGTCGTGTAGGGACATCGGTATCTTGTGCGTTCGGTTTCCAGGTTTTCGGTACATAGTTTTGGAAGTTAGGTCGCCATTTGACCCTGCCGGGAGGTTTTCAGGGACATGAATTTCCAAGTCTCAAAAAATAAACCTTTTAATTCCGATATATATCTCGTTTTCTGGCCCATGTGGATCAATTTCCTGGTTTTGGCTTGGAAATCCGAAAACTATTTGGACAAAACACTGATGACTAGCATCGGTTCCAGGCAGTTTGTAATTCCGGTTGTCGAGGTCAGATTTGAAGGTCTGTGGCGAAAACTATTTGGACAAAATACTGATGACTAGCATCGGTTTTCGTTTCCGATTGACAATGGTTGTCGAGGTCAGATCTGAAGGCCTGCGGCGGACTTTATTCTAAATGTTCGCGGTAGATTAAATCATACCGCCTGATATTTCGAGGGACATTGACAACGCGCTGACCTTCAGATGGGTTGTAGAATAGCCTTTGGAGTAATGTTCCTTTGTATATTCGGCTCGTTCGACACTAAATAGTTACAGCAAAAAAAGGATACCATATTCGATTAGTATGTTACTTGACATGCTTATCGTTAAGTACTACTCACGAGATACTTGCGTTTCTCAATTCGTTCCCATCCAAATATCCAGGGCCGCGATAGGTATGTTTCCTGAATGATAGAAGCTGCCTTTAGCTAGGGAGTGTCCCAGATCTGGCACTTGAGGAATATCGAAAGTTGAAGTCAACGACATTTGCAATGAATCTGCGAATTCCTGCAGTGTGAAAGGCTAGTACGCATTTAGTGCGTGTAACAAGCGGTAATGTAATGCCTGGAAGCAATGGATTTACAGCACGGCGCCGGTGCAGTCGACAAACAATAACGGAGCCACCAATTCACCTCCAGTCCGCCCTGTAAAAGAACTGGGCAAGGACCGTTCAATTGGTGGATGGCACACCTATCGGGATTCCATGAAATTTCAAAGCAAACAGAGTTTTTCCACCTCGGGAACGTCATGTTGCATGAGCCACTCCCTTGCCTGTGGCCGCCGTTTGTGTGTAAGATGTACTTCGGTCCGTCATAGACAACTGGTCCGATTTCGTATTCGCTCGAGTTGTTTGGTTCAAGAAGTTAGCCAGTGCGAGTGTCCCCCTTGGAGCTTGATGTTTGATATTTCAAAGACAGACAGTCGGCTACCGGCAGCATACATATCCACAACATCCATGTTCCTCAACGCCGTAATATTCAAGTCACCTTCTTGAAAGTAAAAGCATTCTGGTCTACTGCTTATCACACTATCATAGTACTCGGTCTTCAAGTTGAACTTGTAAACATGGGTCGCCTATTTGGTCTGCCAACTTCACTACGAGCAAGACTAGCTATCGTAGGCTCTCTTGCAGGAATTTATGTTCTCGCATACATGTTTTACATCTCCGGTCCTTCTCTTTTTGAAGGACGACAACAGCCGATTATTGTTGATGACCCGTCCTTGTTGCCTGTCACTAATGGAACAGGCGACTCGTCGAATCGACCCCGCATTTTACTGGTCACAGCAATATTCCAACTTTCAAACTCGACACCAATAGAGGATACGTTGCTACAGCACTTTCTTGGAAAAATAACCAGCGATATCTATATATTCACAACCCCCGCTCTCGAATCCCACATCCTTCAGCTCCGTGGCTCGAATAATATCACTATCGACACTTCGTATTCAACGCCATTCGATATACCCCCTTTGAAAGGGAAAGAAGAAGCCTATAAGCAGATGCAGAAGAAGGATCGACGGAAATCTCGGAGCCATACGCCGGAACTCTTTGCCTTGCGTAATTCGAAACCTTTCTTTCTTCATACGGCTTTGCAGAAGACGGGTGTTAACGCAAGCGTTACCTACGACTATGTATTTTGGAGCGATGTTGCCAACTTCCATGAAGAGCATCAATACCGTGAATGGCCCTCTCCAGCTAGAGTGCGGGAAGTATGGGCAGAAGGCACCCGTCTAACGGAGACGAATGCAGATGAGTTGATGTTCATGCCAATGTGGGGCCTTCCGCATCCCACCATCCTGTTTTGGAATGAAAATATGGGACCTATCGACACTGATTTCAGCCAAGGTACGTTTTAGTTCATCTTCTTTCACAACCGTTCGCTTTGATTTTGTCTTTCTTGCAGGATCTTTCTTCGGTGGTCCACCGAAAGCTATTGATTGGTATACGCGGACGTTCTATGTTTATCACGACGAATATCTTGCCCTGAACGTCTTCATCGGAGAAGACCAAGCCACGACCAACGCTTTACTTGTCTTATTCCCCGAGCGTTTCATCACAGTATGGTACAACGACCCCATAGCCCCGGCCCATCTCCAGCTCAATCGTACTGTCCAAGAAAGTTTTCTTGGACAATGCAATTCAGAACGGGTATATTATCAATTTTGGTTAGCTGATGAGAAAACGCAGGATAAGATGAGGGAGATGTGGATACGGAAGCAGGATCGTTGGAGGTGGTGGGGATGGTGGAGACCAAAAGATAGGATGAGGTGTCAGTCGACTAGGGCGTTGGCGATGAAGGAGGTGTTGAGGAGGCTGTTTGGGGCTGGTTGGGAACCTCCTTTCGCTTCTATCGCTGTTCCTGCGACTTTGAGTTGGGATCATTGATTATGCTCATTAAAAAGAGAAGCGAATGTTGTATGAATGCCATGTTACTGCAAAAACGACCCTTCTGTTGTGTGTACAATATTTCATCAAATTTTATAATGCCGACTTCGTCCATCGAAAACTGACGAAATTAATGATTCCCAATCATCATATATGCATCATACTTCATACCATAGGATCCTTTTGGGCTCTTTAAAAGGATCGAATTTCTTATATACCTAAATCCTGTAGCATTGCGGAAAGTGCATGATTCTAACATTTACACGACATTCGCTTTTTATTAGAGATCGATTATGTATGGTTTAAGGCAAGGTAACCTTGAAACCTTATTTATGTAAGTAGGATGAACTTTGTACACTGTTTGAACTGCCCAATAATAAATAAACGTAGGGCGCATGGTGATACACCATTCCAAAAATCGTAATAATGTCCAAGAGTCTGCGACGTAAGTAGGTCATGTCAAATTGAGAATGGTATATGCCCTTCAGTTTGTTCGTTCTTCTCCTCCGATTGGTTCTTCATCATACCCCAAGCACGACCCCAAGTACCAACAGTACACCAAGCCCCATCAAGCCAGTCGAACTCGGCATAGATTTCCAAGAGAAAGCACCACCATTCGTGGACGTTGTTGTAGGAGCACTCGTCACAGCCGAAGTCGTTGTTGGTATCGATGATGAAGTGGTCGAAGTTGAAGAAGTAGTAGGTGAAGGAGGGAAGGACAACGTCGGATGCGCAGATGCGACGTTACAAAACTGCTGTCCGAGAGTTTCTACTGTCGTAACTTCGCTAGGACAACTCGCCAATACACAAGCGACGATTTCGGCTGGGTAATGAGAGCTATTTTTTTATTTTATTTTTAAAAAGTGATGTTGGTTGTTGGTCAAATGAATATATGAGATGAATTTGTTAGTCAATTGGATTTTTGGAAGGAAGGATTGTACGCACTTGACACAGTAACAATTCACGTCCACTACACTCGTGCAATTCAATCTCGCACTCCCTTCTGCCAAACAACCAGATACTGCAGAAAAAGAAAGAAAGAAAGGAAAAAAAAAAAGATCAGAGTTGAGCCGCCAAAATTCTATCAAGAGAAAGAAAGACTCACCGCAAGACGAAACACCACTCAGACTAGGGTATTGTGCAGTACTGGTCGCAGTTGCACTAGTAGACAAAACCGTAGAGTTGGTTGTACTAGTAACAGATTGAGTACCATTAGCACTAGTTGTAGACGATATTGATGTGGGATCCGGAAAAGTTGAAGGGAATGTGGCTCCTTGTGACCATACAGTAGACGTGAAGAGCTGGAGAATGAAAAACAAGGGGATGGGTAGGTGTAGGTTCATCGCTTGTTATTGAGAACAAATGTCAACCCCAAAGTTAGGCCTTATTGGCCGCCGGCATCAGGATGAGTCGCAACAACAAACAAAGGTCAGGCATATCGGCTTGCATAACCAAGTGCTTCGGCTGTGGTTCAAAGCGCCTTCTGCGGACCACCAGATGGAAATTGAAGGCAACAGAAAAACACAGTAGATGTCAAGGTTCGAGGATAGACAAAAATAGTAGGTGGCTTTCCACGACTCACATGCTGTGTAAAATTTCACCAAGGACTTGATTACAAACATGCTTTGACTTCAATGATTTTAAGTCAGCAGCATAGGATCATAGAAATTGATGGTGAAGATATGTGATACAGGTTTTAGCAAGCTCTCTGAGTTTGAGAAGCAAGAATGATTGATTTCCAGAATTTTCCTCTTGCATAAAAGCCAATACATCAGCAAACTCTGATTTTTGACATAGTTATAGTAAGTTTAGTGAACTGCATAGGTTTTTGAACCCGCAAGAGTAACAGGTATGGGTAGCGATGGGTACAGGTGTATGGATTCCCCTACCCGTGAGCTTTAAAACAAGTTAAAAATCACCCAAAACGGTTAAGTATTGAGTGAGTGATGATCAAAACTGCAATCTAGGAATGTTTGACCATAACTCAGTCAAATATTCACTGTTTTGGCTGTTTTTCAGGTTTGTTTTGATGGGTAAACCCTCTGGGTCATGGGTACGGGTTTCCACAGGTACGGGTGTGGTTCTGGTTCAGTTCTGGTTCAAAACACAAGAACCATCTATCCAAAAGCAATTTGATTTAAATACATGAAACAAAGTATAATTTAGATTTCCATAGCCCAGTCATTAGGAGCAGCAGCAGTAGCTTCCTCTAATGCATTGACTGTTAAATTCTGTGGTTGACTTTGAAGTATATGTGTCTTCTAAGACGGTTACAAATATATGAGAGCGATATAGAAGAGGGAGGAACTGGTATATTGATTCAAGTTGATGGAGATCCAGTCCCACCGACTTACTACATATATACTACAAAGTGTGGCTATGCTTATCTATGCTAAAATTGCCATTGGCTATGCTTATCTACCCTAATATTGCCATTGGCCAGGTATCCTTATCTACTCTGTGTCCAACTATGCGATGTGATCGGTTTGTACCAAAAATATATCCAACACTGACTACCTTATTTTTGTAGGCACTTCTTAAAATCTGAAGAGCTTCAAATTTCTTAGTACCCAACTAATTAGTGATTGAAAGTCTGGTCTGTTGGAATTCCGGATCTTGTGCGAGCAGGGACAATGTGCTGAGCTTTCTTTTTTGGTAGTTTTTATTGTTTTACTATGTATTTAAGTAGCTACTGCAGATGTACCCCCCATCTGTTTGCCTCCC
>Ga0193743_1001471_pt1 | contig 17508 bp, 22 predicted proteins | sample L2c2metaG_FD_143038 | JGI IMG/M metagenome (GOLD analysis project Ga0193743, IMG submission 143038) | Soil microbial communities from a riparian zone of the East river system, Colorado, United States - L2c2 | ecosystem: Environmental > Terrestrial > Soil > Riparian zone | place: USA: East River...
TTTCTCACCAGAGTGCGTTGCGAGTGGCAAAAAAAAACTTGGAATAGTATCTACTGGACTAAGAAGATATTGAGTCGAACGCATCGAAAATGAGTGAGATATTGAAGGATGCATCGATGGGTGCTGGACCCAAACATCACCCCTACCTTGATATAACCCACATGGGTTGCTTGATTGAGCACAGTGGCTAGTACTTAGCGTGCGACTCGGCTGGTCAGGAGTCTAAGAATATCACTCAAACGCCTTTCAAAGAATCGGGATTTGGAAAAGACGCCGTCCAGAACGGCGTTCTGCAAGGCGGCAAGATCCGAAAATGCGCAGGTGCTATGATTTCTTCACGGTTTCCTTTCCACTCACTTGCAAGGCTCCATCGACATGCTGGCAATCTCGCCGTCGCTGTAAAATTCCCCTCTACGCAATAATTCCTGTTCCCTCTTTCAATCTATTCATATATACTTTATTGCAACGTTCACAACAATTCACACCATCTCCACTTGGCCGTTCATGCGGCAAATGAAGAGGCCAATTACAAGTCAAGCTCGCCAAGGTTGGTCAAGTGGTTGGTTGCCAAGGCAGCAAAATGTCATTCTCGAGTTCTTGACAGTGAGATATTATGTCATTCAGAATAAGGACCTCATACTAGAGCTGTGATGAGGCACATTGCCTGTACAGTACAATAATTGGGATCGGCCGCCGTTCCTCGATGGCGTCTGCACGGCGTTCTTTCCAGCTCACGGATGCCCTCAAATAATTCTACCATAGCATTTTTAAATTATTGGTCCATCACATGTCCATGGACATGGTCGAAATTGGATGTTTGTCCCAGGTCAGAGTAGACGATCCCAAATTGAGGCTTGAAAACGAATGTAAGATGCTCTGTAACCTATGTAAAGTGTCCCAATTATAAAAGCTGACTGATCCATAATCCTCTTCGTCAGAAAGTGCTGCAATCATGAGTCATGACGCCGATAACGCCGCCGGTTGGCTTGTTACAGCGCTTCCCTGCAAGGTTTGCTACTAGAGATACTAATCCAATATTGGAGCCCTCTGCAAAAGACATGGCGTAGGTCTCATTTCAAGAAGGCTCCAAAGGCTTCGAAAGGTCCCGAAAATGTTAATAATTTAGCGCTCCGTCAATAACCGCGGACCTAAACAGTTGGCCGAAACCCGGCACTTTACAGGTCACCCATGGACCAACAATTCAAAATGCTACTGCATTAAGAAATTTTAATTTCTCGAACAACTTTTCGAAACAATAAGATAACTACGACCTTAGCTGATACTTAGCTACATGTTCGCTAACTTTCCGGCACGTCCGACCTTCGTGTGCGTGAACAAAAGCAAGGCACCCCCCCATGGTCAGTCCCAACTTGTCCGTGTATCCGATTTCTGCTTCAAACGATGGGAGTCTCCGAGGACTGCAGACTTTGGCTTGGCGCAGACGCATGACATGAACACCCCAAACTTCCCGTGAGGGCGGACACAGAACGTAAATACAATAACTGCGCAGTTACGAGATGGCATCGATCGTCCTCCTGAACATTTGTTGGATGCTAGGCAGTATGGTGGAGAGGCTGACATCTGTGGCGTTGGGTTTGTTCCGATCTCTCACTTTGCGATTGATGCAGGCTCCCAATCTTTTTTTAATTTTAATTTTATTTCATATCAGATTTATTGTGCTAGAAGGAATAAATCCTTACGCTACACAGTACATGCGATCAGGAGAACAATCTGAGGAACTTTAAGAATAGAAGGTATGCCAAGTCAACACGTATCTAGAGCTGCAAGAGCCGTAGGATTCCCCCCCCACTGATGAAGCAGCGGAGTAAAAGCGGGACAGTGTATCCTCCACCATTTTAGACCACGCTCTCCTATTAAACCCTGAGAGAAAGGAAAACTTGGTGATGAGTTGGCTCCCAATCTTTGTTTCTAGCTACGTGCTAGGAGAAATGTTTATTAGGAGGCCAATCTTACCTGGCACAAACTAACCTCGATAGCTAGAAAGGTCTGGCATCTCTACGATATACCTAATCCACATACTTGGCCACATTACGATACTCTTCCTGGTTACGAAGGTGTCATCCGGTGGACTATCACTCATTCAAGAAGAATTAAAATCTCGTATGCCTTGAGACGTTTGTAGCCATTTTTCAGTCCTTCTTTGATATGCTTCTTAGCGTTGGGCCGGAGCACTGAATTGGACTGATCTCCTTCCTAGACAAGCTGTTCATGTTAATTCTCAATCCAAAAGAGCGTATCACAGCTTCTCAACATGATTATATCTGGACCTGCCGACCTCAAATCTCGGTATCATAATCTTCTCCACCGTACAATTCTGATGGTGATACTCAGACGACTTCCTCGATACGCAGTTGAGGAATTTAAAGTTCATCTTAAGGAATACTACTGGTCATCACTTCCATCAAAGGTCTCTTCGTCTCTCAGTGGAGTTGCCATAACAACCAACGAAACTATCAGTAAATATATGTCAACCAGTTATCACGACAGCTCGCTGGCCTTCTCAGCGGCTGAACTTCTCTGGACTTCTCAGCTCACTAAAATAGATCTGCTTCCTACTATGAATCGAGGACCATTGCGTCCCGCTGCGGTTATCAAGGGCGAGTAAAACTAATGAACCTGTCGTTGGCGAAGAGGTCAAAGGTCAATCACGAGAAGGACATCTTACTTCACGTCTGACCGGTAAGAGGTATCAAACCTTTTTACATTGCTGATCTAATGGTTTCTTTCAAGGTCTTCCAAGCCTTGCCCCCCCCTTTTACTATGGGGTTGAATCCCGTGGTTTGTATGGACAAACTAGAGATTTGGAGTGAAGAGGTTGGATTTTTTCCGAGTGTCAGGCAGGCTTATGGATGTGTCAATGGCAATGGATGGATAATAAATTTCGGCAATACCAATCAACCAGATCAAATTCCCGTCGAGATCAGAAATTACTTTGAACGACAGCTTCAAGTTGGTCCGCCGAAGTGGTTTCTCTCTCTAGAGTTTCCTCATTGGAGATGGACCTAGGGGAGTGTCATTATTATCCTAGCCTGCTATATAATTAATGCTTCGTTCCGAATCACTTAGTAATGTTTGACTCGATGGATTCGCTGTCCTCCACCTCCGCAGTGGTTGTTATCCCTCGTTTGTACAGATTACAGAGTTCTCAACCTGCGTAATTATTAAATCGATTTGCGTCCCAAGTTGATGGCATATAGTAACCACAGATACTATGCTCAAAAGGCGGTATATCGAAAGGGTAACTACCTGTATCAACCACCTTTTTGCGGTGGTTTGGGTGTCCTCTCTTGCTCATCCCGAACATTTTGATTTTTCGATTACCATTTGGTTCAACATACAGCCGAACGTTTCTCTGCTCGAATGGCTTCGTTTGAATCGTTTCCAGCGATAACTTCTTCCCCGTGAAATTAAGCTGACAACAGTGGTATTGTACCGGTTGTTCAGTCTGTTGACGGCCCCTGTGGACCTACCCTCTGCTCATAGCACCCACTGTCCACGGACTCCGGGGTCTTGTCATCTACCTCTTCATGCGCCTCCCGTGCTCCTACACCAGCAGCCTTGTGTCGGGCGCCGTAAGTTACCAGCTGCTTCAATCACTTCTTCGGATGACAAAATCGGGCAGGGAAAGATCACAATTTGGAAAGTGATTTTTTGCTCATTTTTCGCCTTATCCATGGAGGTTTCGTGCCAAAATTTCGCTTCTTGCATAACAGATATGTATGTACACCAATGAAACTTAGCCAGAACCTCACGCTGGAGAGGGAGATAGCGGGCGGAGAACTCGAGCGGCCAAGGCCAGAACGAGTTTCCTGGAATGATAAATTGAGTTCGAGAATCTAATATTGGACATTTTGGCCTTTGACCGACCCTGGATTATTGGATCGCATCGTCATCAATTTGAAGTCGTGACTACATTTTCCGAATCACTATCTAAAACTTCAAGGGCACATTGTGCAGCGGTGATTATTTCCCTCATAGCCTCTAAGATGAGTAAGTAATTCAGAAGGCCAATACAAAAACCCCATGATCGTGATAGGACGTACTTTCCATCTGGGCCACTTTCTAACAAATGCAAAGTCAAGGCACAAACTACGAGCGAGATTGGGAATGTGAGCCACTCACTGCTTTAGATCTTGGACCCTGAGTGTCAGACAGAGAAGTGATCCGTGGAGCTCTCAAATCTGCTGGGTCTGACTCTGATACAATTGAGTTGGCGTCTTCAGGCCAGTTCCCAGGCGCGATAAGCGAACACATAGTTTGGGCATGCTGGAGAATGACATGAAGAGATTCAAGACCTTCTTTCTTGTTTTTCTGGAAACCATCTTCCTGAGTTGACACCATGCAATCGCGATGTCCGGTCCTGGAAGATGTTGCAAGAGCAGAAGATGGGTTCCCAAATGGCGATGAGATCACCGATGGCGACATAGGAGAGACGACCTCTTCCTTTGTCTCAGCATTTACCGTTCCATGGGATTCGACAAACCTGATTTGACGTGTTCCACTTACGTCATCATTTGTGTTGAGGCCGTTTGGAGAAGTGTTGGTTCGGATCGCGCTCTTGAACTGACTTGAGTAGGCTTCAACGATGACTTGTCGTGAGTGATAAAAGAAGAAAGTAGATGAATGTACGAATAGTCAAAAAAAAAAATTGCGAGCGTACTTGATATGAGAATGGTCATGGTCGCTACTCCCAACAAGGCCCAAGCAACAAAAATGGATCGACCTGCCGGTGTCCGTGGTGAAAAATCACCTATATAAGCAATTAAGTGATAACTACATCGACGAAACGATCAATAATTCCTACCATAGCCCACTGTCGTAAACGCAATGAAACCTGTGATCACACACTTCTCACAAAAATTGACAGTAAAGCAACAGAGGGGTGTCCTTACAGAAGTATACCGCCGTTCCAAAGTCCCAAGTTTCTGTCTTCATAAATATAGCTGATCCAGCCTGTAAGAGACCGTTAGAGATGCCTGAGCGAGAAAAGGTGCGAAAGAGATATATGTAAGTACCATCCAGAACATAATGAAAATCAGAAATGCCACGATCAATCGAGCAGAGGAGGCGATCTTCTCTTCGGCTACCATGGCGTCTTCCAGGGATGCTTCATCCTGCATGGTCATTGAATGCATAAGAGGAACTCCGCCAGGATCACTTATAGGCTCTTCGTCATCTTCACCTTCCATATCGTCGCCCGTAGCTGCCAGAGACGCCATTTGCAGCCTAGGTGGTAATAGGTCTGCGAGAGGTGCGCCAGCTTCCAAGGCAGCGTCCTCCATCTGGGCCCCTGTGAGTGCTTCTAGGTTCAAATGTTTACGTTTGCGGCGATGCTTGTCTGCCGGCTTGAGTGATAACCGTTTCCTTAGAAAGTCCCAGCCTTGATTGGCCCATCTCCACCAGTAATGATGGTGGTGGTAGTGCCAATCTTGCTCATCGTTTTCGTCGCTGCCATCTACGACCCACATTGGGAGGTTGCTATCTCTGAGGCGCAATTTCACAGCAGTTCGCCAACGAGTTCGAATGCGACGCTCGCGTTGATGTGTACGGATGGCTTTGACACGGGCTCGGAATCCTAATGCCAACCCCTCTAAAAGCACATCGCGTAAAAGGGCTACTGCAAGTGCGAGGTTAAGTATGCCCCCTGATATATAAAAGCTAGTGAAGATCCGACTGCCGGTTGACACGGGACGAAGGTCCCCGAAACCTAGGTTGCGTGATGAGCACAAGAAAGGATGCATCCAGTGTATAGTCTTTACCAATGGTTTCGATAGAAACAACAGCAAAATAGAGTGCGTCGATAAAAGACACCTTGAGCATAAAGCTTTGGATCAATGACCCCAAAGCGAGGTAGCAGAGCATGACAATAATAATAATAACAAGAGAACGCTGTTTGGGCGTTAGGCCGCTCCCTATTGAGCGTGCAAGTCAGCAAAAGGAACGCTCAAATTGGCGTACACGCACCGCTATTTACAAAGTCCCTCGTTCGAGAATAGTCAATGATTAGCGTTATATTTGTCGTAGTTGAAGCGATGGTGGAGCAAACAGTGAACCAGAATGATTGCCCATAGGTGAAACCGTCATCGAAACGGTGTTGAACTCCAAATATGGTGACCGCAGATATATTTATCATGTCTATCTTTGTGCAGTCAATAATGGTGCTGATAGTCATAGAATGTTGCTCACCATGCATAGTAAGAAAAATAATACACAACCATGTCATCTTCAGCACATTGCGTTCTGAAAATCTCACGATAAGGGAAATATTGGCAAGTACGGCGCAAGCCATGCTAAATCCCATTCCCAAGTCAAGAAGAAAAGAATTCGGGTGGGTCTCTAGAGTCACATCATTTCCATCGGTTCGAATGTACCAACGACCGGTCAGACTCGGTATCGAGAGAAGGATAGAAAAGGGTATTAGGATTCCTGAGATAATTGGAAGGCTGCGATAGGTTGGACTCTGATGAGAGCTTAGGGCATCCAATTGTTGCAAGGCGCGCCCCCTGGCCTCGAAGCCCGAAGAGAGATGGGAATGTGCAAGCCTATCATAGGCCGTGTCTCGTCCCTCCATAGTTTTTCGGGTGTCTTTCTCGACGTCCTGAGGTTCGCCATCGACAACTTGATTGGTGGGACTTGTTCTGAGGAGTAGGTGGGTGAAATTTTGAAGCAGCAACATCCCAGAACCGTATTTCGAGTCGTTGAATAAAGAGCTGTGCCATAGGCAGCGAAGGCTGGCAATAGAGGAACTTTTGATCAATAACAGCGGAGTAAGGTGGAGCCTACTGATCTATATCCGTATCCAACGCGCTTAACCTGCCCTATTGTATATTGCCGGACGTTTCCGTGGATCCCGGCAATTGTATCAGTCGATGATATGGACCTGTAGAAAAGCATAATCTATTGGATACGAGGCCCATGATCACTTGGTTCCTTAAACCCTGCTGAATATACGTAAGTAAACAGAATTGCCATAATGAAGCCTTAAGAATCGGTCATCTGGATTCGCGTACGATGGTGGTTGGTAGCCTTCCTTCACTGGCATCTGTGAATAGAACTAGACCTCTCGATGTCAGTCATTCTCAACTATCCAGGCGTGCGTATTGGACACGCCATAGGAAAGACATGTGTACCGTAAGCCTCAGCCTGATACCTCCATTTCTGAACTTGAATTAACCGATTTTTAATCAGAATGACATGTCGCTATCGAGGAAAATATTTAATTTTATATATATATATTATATTACGTAATACATCGGGCAATATTTGGCAATTGCTGTGAACTTGAGTTGGTCGTATATTGCAACACCGGGTTTGTTAAACAACCGCCTTTGACACTCTTCGAGTTCACACCGTCGTTACCATGGTCAATGGCATGGCTGAAGCATCGTTCAAGGATATCCCTGAGATATTCGAGGTTCGAGGACATATATTTTATTACGGAAGGACCTATTGACCTTCAACAACTTAGGTTGAACTTGGGGAATCTATAACGGCTCGAACGGAATCATTATGTACGTGTCCGATTTTGTGGGTGTATGAAGATATTGCTGACGCGCGGCTTCAGCTTCATTTCGAGAACTTGGTCCTCCGGATCTGTGTCATGTTGTTAAAAGTACTGGGAAGGCCGGTCAGCGAGATGTATGTTGAGCTTCTAACGTCGTAGAAAAACTTGTCTAATCTCCGAATTAGTTCGGCTCATATCATTACATCTCGGGAGTTGATGCCTCGTCATCTGCATCGCTGGCTGCGTATATCAATTCTCTGACTTATGCAATCGAAGACAGCTCGGCGTGGTTCTCCAAAACGGCAACATGGAAGTTGAAGAACGGATGTTATTGGTGTGTGGTTATCTAGCATGTCACGTCGCGAGATGTAACTCTTTTCTTTAGCTGCTTCAACGCTTTCTCTCGTGTAGACATCCGTGTTGATGTCAAGATACCTGGTGGTGTTAATGCCTACATTATTGACTTGCGTGGCGAAAGGTACGTGTATACCAACAACGTCCATTTTCCCTCTTGGTCTTACAGGTTTATAGACATGAGGCCACTCTAGAAATGTGGCAAGAGACATACGTTTCCGCTCTACTTAGAGCCATACTTTACTCAGATGATGCTACTTATTTCCTTGATGCGTATCGAAAACTTGATCCCATCCCATCCCTTGAAGGCGAAATCCGTTTTCTCCAAGCAGCAGAAACTCTCTTTTCAAAAGGTCACTCTCATCATCATTTGTCAGTGTCCTCTGAATCTAAATGCCCTATCAGGTTGGCAAGTTGGGTCCGACCCAGAGATACAGGTTGCCACCCTAGTCTCCAACCATCTTACCGCTGGAATCATGAAGTATTTCGGGGACAGCGGACGATATCAACAAGCTGCGAATCTTTTTGAGAAATTGGCGGTCAAGGACCCTGAAGTATCATCTCTGCTGGCCAAAAGTTATATCGGGATGAGTGCGTTTTCATGTTGTCAATATAGACGCGATAGTTCATGACTCCTATTTGTAGACGAGGAAGTCAAGGCAGTCCAGATTATGGCCGCAGCCATGAGGCAAACACCTCAATCCTACACTTTACTGCATGTCCAGTGTGACTTCCTTCGTTCGAAAGGACAAAATCAGTGGGCACTCAAACTCGCACGTCAAGCTGTTAACTGCGCTCCAAGCGAATTTGTCACATGGGAGAAATTGGCCGATATATACATCGACCTTCTGCAATACGACTCGGTATGGTCATCTATTGCGTTGTTCTCCGTTGCGTTTCGTATTTTTATATTCTTCTTTTAGGCACTTTTAACACTTAACTCATGCCCGATGTTTACATTCAACGGTCGTGATGCCCATCGCGTCCTTCCAGCTACAAAAATCCACCTCCCTTTCCATAGACCCATTGGAGATATCTTACCAGAGAGACACAAAACAGATGATGATGATGTATGGTCTTATTTTCCTATTTCTTTTTGCAGTGGAACTGATTTCGTCAGTGTGAACCAGCATTACTGCGTTTGCCTGCCCCTGGTCTTCGGGGAACTTGGGCAAGAGCATATGCTTTGCTGACACGGCTAGTTTCACAAATTGGCTGGGACGAGCTTTTAAAGACGCGGAGCCAGGTTTTTGTCATGGAGGAGGAATATCGCATGCAGAAAACCCAAGGGGACATTCAGCAGGTGTTGTCCGCCACTTCAACCAATGGATTCTCGCTCCCGACCGATTCGTCTCGCGAGGGTGATCTCGGAAGTGCCGTGATACATGAGGATGGGACGGTTGTGAGAGCTTCTATGGATGATCAGGCATCGACCCGTGGCATAATGGCGCCAAGCCCTACCCTACAACCCGTTTCGGGCGCAGATGCGAATGGCAATGCTGACGAGCCAGTGTCAGCCGTCCCAACTATTCGGATTTCAACAGAGTCATCACGCGGGAATGACAGTAAGGAAGAAGAAAATGGGCACAAGGGGTCCGCCGATGATAATAAGTCAGGGGACGATGATGTGGGCGAGGAAAAAGACAAATCAGAAGAGAGTGGTCCGGAGTCGAAAGATACAGTGGATAGGAAGAAAGAAAAGGGCAAAGCGAAGGAGGTATATGCCGATGATGGCCAGGAGAAGGACCAAGATAAGCCCATTGTGAACGGGACTGTCCAATCAAACGGGATTCAAAACCATGATCTAGAAAAGCCTGTACAAGCTGCTGGGGAGGGAGATCAAAAAGTAAACGAAGCGTCCCCTATCCCTGTGCAAGAGTCCTTCTCGTTTAGCAACAAGAGACTTTGCGAAAGATGGCTTGACAACCTGTTCATGGTTCTTTACGAGGTGAGTCTTTTTCCTTCCCTCCTTGTTATATCATCTCAGGCCGTTCAAACCATACATTCACTTAGGACCTGAGAGTATGGACCATCTTCCGTGCTGAAATTGCTCATTTCAAGACCCAACACGTCGCATACCGCAAGACGGGAATGGAATGGGAGGTCCTTGGTGACTTGGGCGTCCGCTTGCATCACAAGGAAGAAGCGAAAGAAGCGTATCAGAGATGCCTTGACAGCGCACGATACACTGTGAAACCCTGGGCCAAGCTGATGGAGATGTATGCGGATGAAGGCGATATTCAACGGTGTGTCCAGACGGCCATTCGGGTCGCTGCGTATCAGTATGCGGAATACACGGAGATGGCGGTACGTGTTGATTTCTTTTTTTAATAACATCAAGGATTGGTGTCACTGATTATACTGCCTCTTTCCTTTTATATAGTATCCCACGTTGATTGCTCGAAGTTTCTTCAAGTTGGGCCAGATCCATGGTCATGCCAAAATTTCATTCACTCTGCTCAGTATGGGACTGCCGGAAACTATTCTCAGGATTATGGATAGCTATCTTCAGTATGGAAAGACGTTCAAGGTGGAAGGGTCTGACTTCTGATCCAGCTCATCAAAAAAATCGTCCCTAAATTATAACACTTTTTTTTCTCGTTGAGAAGCTCCTCTTAATTCAGTACTTCTTTTTCATAATAATCCCATATTGATTCTGCCAGTTATGTTGACCTTCATGCCTGCGAATAGTACTCATATGCGTCGTTTCAATGGTTCTGATCTGGTCCTGGAGACATGCAGGGGTATTTCCTATTCCAAAAAGCTACACATGTATGTAACACATCTTGGTGAATCGTAAAGATGCCAAAGATTTTGTTGAAAAATAAGCATTTTTTTTTCTCATTAGGTTGTTAAAACAACCAGGGACCAACTAGATATACACAAAGTATTTTAGCCGAGAGCCTCCGCAGGTGATTAGAAGAAAACGCACCTCTGCCCCTTGCTCCTTCAGGTTTGATCTGTAAACAGCTCTGATGAATCAGGTTAAGGGCCTTGACTGCGTCGCGCGCTTCGATAACACATGATATATTAATCTCACTGGCGCCTTGGCTGATCATTTCGATATTGACGTTGCCTTGGGCAAGAGTGGAGAACATCCTTCCGGCGATACCGACCATATTACGCATCTGCCTACCAACGAGGGAGAGGATAGCCATGTCCTCGTGTAATGTGACCTGTTCCACACGAAAAATAAATTTTAGGGATATTGGGATGCTGTGACGTGATATGGACTTTAGTCCGTACCGTTCCGCTTTTTTTGAGTTCTTTCACTAATCGGTCAAGGACCATCTTCCCTAGCCCATCTCCAATAGCCATACTCACATGAACCTCGCTCGTGCTAATCAAATCTACGACCACTCCGAATTTATCCAGTGTCCCAAATATACCGGCCAAGAAACCATGTGATACGCTCTTCCGGTTGGAATTGACGTTCAGCACTACGATATGTTCTTTGATAGTGACAGCTGTCGGAAGACGCTTGCGTTCGGAATCTTCAGTGGTACTAGCTAGGTCGTGAAGAGATTTTAAAGTGGCCGGTTCCGGTACAGAAGGAGCGGTGGATAAGTCACTTGGTACATCAGATTCAGGATCTGGGTAAATGACGGTTCCTCCCCCTCGTGGATTTTCAACATTCTTGATTCGGATAGGAATTTTGCGGCGGATTGCCTGGTAGAAAAAGTCAACCTTTTTTCTGTATTAGTATCACCCAACGGAAGTCACACCTGTTCCATCGTGAAAGGATGTACGACCTCACTGCCGTAGTAGGTTAATTCTGCGGCTTCATCCGGAGAGATGACTGAAATGAGGCGAGCGGTAGAAACTTTGCGTGGGTCGGCTGTAAAGATCCCATCTACCTCCTTCCATATCTGTAGCTCAGAGGCTTCGAGGCCAACTGCAAGAAGGGCTGCGCAGAGGTCAGTGTACCCTCGACCGACTTGACGGAGTAGAGAGCCTGGAACGGGGCCAAAGAAACCTACATGAGATTAGAAGAAGAAGCTTTCGAGAACTAATACACAGAGAGTTACCTGTGACAACTGGTACACGGGGGCCGCACTCACGCAAACGTGCGCCAAAGGCCGTCGCAAGATTATCATAAAAATCTTGCCTCAGAGAATCGTCGAATTCAATATCTCTGGCATATGGAGGGACGATGTCCTCCAACGAGACATATTCAGCATCGATACCCTGACAAAAAATAAGAAAGAAGGGCCAAATAGACGGCGATTATCTTTTACCTGATCCCGAAGGACGGCTGTCATAAATTTACAAGCCAATTTTTCTCCCAATCCGATGATATTATCTCTCGATCGAGGAGATATTTCATCAATGATCTAGAAAATATAAGAGAGAAATCGAAATATGCGGTAACAGTAGTCAAATAAGGAAACGAAGGTAGAATGGTGTAAAACATACCTTTGCTGCTAACAAGAAACTTCGAAGCCATTCACAATCTTTCTCGATCTCTTCTTCCAGTTCTTTCAGGATGTCTGGATCATGTACTGACGAACGAGCGGCAGCAAGGTGTTCTCGTCGGATAAGGTCGACCGTCAAATGGTATTCTGGGAGTGTTTCAACGGAGGCCGGCACATTGAGTGGCGTAAAACCTGATAAGAGGGTTGGAGATGGAGGTCGAGTGCGTACTTGTTCTGGGCTCTTTGATGGGGACTGTGAATGGTCACTAGCACACGAACTGTGTCCTCTGATACCAAACAAGGCCCTAGAAACTGGTGTAACTGAACCTGAAGATCCTACTGGTTTTTTCCGAGGGTTTAATGCTTCAGATGCTGCACGGAGTAGTAGATTTGTCGTCCCCAGTGCTTTTGTGGATCCAGAGCGTGCAGAACATACAATGGCAACTTTGTGACCATCGATGTAGTTTCTATGAGGCTTCCAGTCTAGTCCATAATTAAACAAGAGAATTTATACGCACGAAACGACGTCCTCTGCAATTTTGATGGCGAATTTTCCGATACTTGTACCTCCAAATTTTTGCACTAGCCATCTAGCGTCTGGATTGATACTGTTTTGGTGCAAATTTGGGGGAGTCCTTGGTGGTGAAGATGACAATGAAGAGGACCTGGAAGATAGTGGCGATGGGGTTGACATTTTGGAAGAGGTCGTTGTGTAAAAATAAAATCCTCGAAATTTATTGTGCACGTGCTTCTGTCACTTTATCATTTAAAAAAATTCCCCACACCCTCAGCGGCCGTTGTGTTGGTGACGGCTTCAAAGTTGCATCTCGTCCTTCAATGTCAATAAGTGAGTTTCAAGAATATATATCGAAACTCCTAAATTATTTATCGGGCTAGATTTTAGTCTTTTTGGAGGTGCGGAGAGTTTCGACGAATGCAAAAGGTCTCCTAGACGGACAATTGCCCCCCACGAACAAGGCGCTGAGGATAAATATGTATACCCTGCCCCTCCTCAGGACCCAAAAGATTTCTTATGGTTAATGACCGAGGAGCCTCATCGAACGCGAAGAATGGCGATCATGAAGGCGCATCCAGAAGTGAAGTGTTTACTAGTCATCGACAATTTCTTTTTTCGTTTACACACACATTCATAAAGGTCACTAAATTAATGGGATATGAACCACTGACTAAATATGTCGTATCATTTGTGGTCCTCCTTCAAATATCTCTTGCCATCCTTTTACGACAAACATCGCCACTTTCTTTTACTTTTATCTTCTGCGCGTACGCAGTAGGTGGGACTGCGAACCACAATCTCTTTCTGGCCATCCATGAGATCACGCACAACCTAGCGTTCAAGGGCATCGCGCCTAATAGGCTTTTTGCTGTTTTTGCCAACCTTCCAATCGGCATCCCTTATTCTGCTGCGTTCAAGGTTTGTCTCCTCTCTCTGTTTTGCGTACTTACCGCATGATGCTTATTTTATATAGGGTTACCATATCGAGCATCATAAATTTATGGGCCAGGACGGTGTTGATACAGACCTTCCAACACAATTTGAGTTGCTCTGCTTGAACAACATACTAGGGAAAATATTTTTTTCGTACGTACCATGTTATAATCATCTTACGTTTCTCATCCTCACCGCGCTTTTTTGTTGTTTAGAACATTCCAAATATTATTTTATGCTCTCCGACCGACATTTGTCCGTTCGCAGCGCCTCACACACTGGCATTTCCTCAACATATTCGCTCAGCTCGTTTTCGACTATGTTCTAGTGACTAACTTCGGCACCAGACCTCTCGTATACTTAATCATGAGCAGTTTCTTCGCTGGCAGCTTGCACCCATGTGCAGGTCACTTTATTGCAGAGCACTATCTATGGGACGGCATGGAGCAGGAGACTTATAGCTATTATGGGCCACTCAATGTTTTGGCTTACAACGTGAGTCGCGTTTGGCTATTCTGTTCATATCATAATGGCCAATGACAATGAATGTCCCAGGTTGGATACCATAATGAACATCACGACTTTCCTTCTATACCATGGACACGTCTGCCTGCCCTCCGTGCCCTGGCACCTGAATTTTACGACAACATTCCCTCACATCCCTCTTGGCCAATGGTTATTGTCAATTTCATTCGCGATAAGGAAGTAGGCTTATTTGCGCGGGCGAAGAGGCTTGCTAAAAATGGCTCGGTCGGACGCGCAGGTTTGCTAGTGAAGACTGTGAAGTGCAACGGAGGAGATTCTAGCGTTCTCCAGGATGGCAATGACAGGATTTCGGAGACTGGGGAATCTGATAAAAGTGAATGATACCCCCCTTGCTTGCCCTTTTGTTCCTTTTTTTTGGTTTTAATCGACCATGAGAATATTTGGCATTTGTAAGTCCTCCTTTCATATCGTGGATAAGTCTAACAAGCTCATGCAATTTGGTGGTGTTGCCTTTCTCTGTCAAGGCCCTAGAGTTTTTATTAGGATCTCAACCACAAATTTGGACAATTGCAGATGCTCAATAGATAAACCGTTCGGACTATTATTCTTTTTTTTCCAATATATCCCAGGTAGCTTATGTCGTTTGGATATAGGAATTTTTTAAGACCGATCGTTTTTGCCTTATGGATTAGAGACCGCGTCTTTTTTAAATAGACCTTGGAACCTCGCAACATCCAAGGAGCAAGTCGGAGATCTCTCCATTCTGAGCTACTGCGTCACCTGCTTTAGATGCCAGGCGGCGGAAGATAAGGCAGCAGCCGCCTGTGGCGCCGCTATTTATAATTGTGGCAGAGTATGGCTACAACGCCTAGCAGCTCTTTGATTCCCTTGCCTCCAAAGACTGAAGCTCAGCTCAAGATCAAGCCGACTCAGTTTGGGCGGTCTAGATTTGTGTGGACTGCCAGTTCCTCTTTAACTTGTTCCATTTCCCTGCCTCTGCCATCACCGCCCTCTCTTGCGCGACTATCTTTATCTAACAAGACGATTTCCAGCGAATTGTGATAAATCATTCCTGCATCTGCTTGTTTTATCAGCGAGCTCCGCCGTGGTTTTCTGAGTCTTGATTTGAAGCCTAGGGAAGGAATTACTGTGGTTCTGCGCAAAGTTTCGCGTCGTCCGTCCTTCGGGCTTCCAGAACGTGGACTTCTTGGAGTTCTTGATGATCGCGTGGGCTGCGAACTTGACAGACGGACTCAATCAAGGATCAACATTTTATTAATTCACGTACCACTGGGGAGATCTTGCACTCAGAGGTGGAGAAGCCTGTCGAGGCGGCAAACTCAGAGGTCGTCAGATGAGGTTCGTCCAACGGCCAAGGCACTCAATGCCATTTTGAATAGTGACTTTCATCCATTACCGAATACTTGTCGGAGTTTGTATACTGTGCTTAAGTCAGGGATTTCGTGTTTATGCTTCTTCCTCTTACCGCCGACTGCACAATCCACTGTTCGATGGTGTCCAGGAAACCAAAAGATCCATCTCAGACCATCACCGATGCCCTGGGTTCAAGCCCTTCGACATCGACAGTCATAACAAGTATCGCTCATTCCATCCCATCCGTTCTCACTAGTGCTGCGACCGCCGGCGCTTCAACTTTGTCCATCGCATCCTTAAGTACTTAAACCATCGTCGTCGATCAGAATGCCCACGACCTCCGAAGCTCTATTTTGGTTCCCGCTTTGGCCATCAATGATCCTGCGCCTGTAAGCGTTGCAGTCGCTGGTGTTATTGTGGGTGTTCGACTTGACTCTTCACAACTATGATTGCTCAATCATCGTTGTTTATCAGACTATCCAAGTCTCTGCTTCGGTTTCCGCTTTGGCAGCTGTTTCTGTAGCCCATCTCGAAGGAAATTTGCCCTCGCCTGATGCCATAATGCAAGCCAACTTGGAATCAACAGAATCGGAACAAGATTCCTCGATGAGTAGCTTACACTATGTGTTCTCAGCTTTTGCTGATGTTCGGTAGACTCTTCCGACTCCCTTTGCGAAAGCCTGGACTGTATTCTTTTCCCCACCAATACAAGTGGAGGACGGATGAAGATCCCTGTATCTAGTCTATTCTTTACTAGACGGAAAGGTGAACACGACAGACTTGTGGATATTTTGTTGGTTGTGCTAATAGTGGACTGATGTCGAGGTGTTCTTGTCTCCTCTGGGGAATGGGAGGGATTGGAAAGATCCAGATCTGTCTCAATTTCATAGAAGAAATGTCTGGCAGGTAAGAATCTTCATATCGCTATTCACAGCACTGGATTCACTTTCTTGCTCTAGTTTTTCACATGTGTTCTGGGTTGATGCTTCCTCTTATGAGAGCATTGCAATGTCTCTCAAAGGTATATCCAGCATTCCTGCTGCACAAGCCTCTGGTGTGGATGGCTCAGTTGAGTCTGCCCTCCAGTGGATATCATGTATTCAAGAGGAATGGTTGGTTGTGTTTGACAATGCTGATGATCCTTCTCTAGAGGTGGTGGCCAAGTTCATTCCACCAGGTAACAGAGGTAATATTCTGATCACCAGTCAAAACCAAATCATAGGGAGAGTCCTAGGATTTGAGAACATAATTGAGATCAGTGAAATGAAGGAGCCAGATGCCATAGCTCTCCTTCTCAAGACTGGCTATTTGGCTGAGCATCTACAAGCTGTCAAAAATATTGTTGCTAAACTTGGTGGCATTCCTCTTGTTGTTGGCCATGGCTGGGGCTTATATTGATGCTGGGAAATGTGATAATTGTCCTTGCATCATCAGACTCTTATGTCAGATGCTGTATTGTCAGGAGCATCCCATTATAATCAAACAGTGTATGGGACTTGGGATCTATCTTTTAAAGAAATAGAAAAGAGAGTGGGTGGACAGTCTATAACTGGAGATGCACAGGCTGCACAGGCTGCAATCATAATCCTTCAAATATATGCTTTCTATCATCATAGCAATATTTCTAGAGACATATTCCAATCTGCTGCTGAGGAGTCCAGGCAAAAGTAATAAAAAAAATGTTGATAAAAAGCCACCTCAGGCAATCACTTTACTGTATCACACTCTGCTTGCTGTAGACAATGATAGTCACTGGGATGACTTCATCTTTCAACAAAATAATAGTGTCCTTATCTCCTCCTCCTTGATGAAAAGAGGGCAATATCAGCAAACTTTGATTTTTGACATAGTGAGTTATAGTAAGTTATAGCATGGGTCCCTATCTCTGTAGCACAACAGAGATA
>Ga0193743_1001472_pt1 | contig 17508 bp, 11 predicted proteins | sample L2c2metaG_FD_143038 | JGI IMG/M metagenome (GOLD analysis project Ga0193743, IMG submission 143038) | Soil microbial communities from a riparian zone of the East river system, Colorado, United States - L2c2 | ecosystem: Environmental > Terrestrial > Soil > Riparian zone | place: USA: East River...
CCGGAGCAGGCTCCCATGGACGGCGCAACCGAGACAAGCACACCAGTGGACGGGAGAGAAGCGGTGAGTGTGACATCGGATGCCGCTGCGGGGCCGTGATTCGTAACCGTCGCAGTATAGGTGGTGGTGTTGCCAGTTGTGGGTGTTCCGGCGCGTGTGATGGACACGCCTAGGTCTGCGTCCACGGAGGATAGGTCGCGCACCAGACTGGTCCGCAGGCTGACGAAGCCGCCCGTGCTGCGGAAGGCGAGCCCGTTCGAACCCCATCGGGTGAGTCGGTTACTGGTGGGGCCTGCGTATTGGTAGCTTGCTCTGAAGTCAGGAAGAGTGATCGGGATGGGCGCCGCGGCCGTACTGGTGAGATCTGCAAGATTGAAAGCGCCCAATTGGAATGACGAGGAAGAGATTCCCTGATTGAGTGCTTCCAGGACAAAGATCCTGCCCAGGGTTGTGTCGACGGTCATGGAACCCTGCGGCGCGCTCGTACCGGTCGGGTAAAAGGTTCCGAGCAGGGCGCCGGATTCAGGATCGACCACCTGGCCATAGTCGGTGTACATATGCCCGGCCACAATCTGCGCCTCGTCCGTATTGTTGACGGCATAGGACAAGCTGGTGAGAGTCGATGACTTGAGCGTGATGCCGCTGGTGCTGTAGCTGTACGTCTTGTAGTAGTTGGCGCCAAGGCCACCCAGGCCATAGATCTCATTGCGTGCCGGGTCGACGAGCAGTGCCCATGCGATGGGATCGTAGCTTTGGGTGGCCGACGAGATGGCTGTACTGCGCGGGACACCGCTGTCATAAATCGCCAGGTTAACGCCACTGGCTGGGGAGTAGCGGCCGTCGTAGGTGGACACGATCACGGAGTCGGTCGCTCCGGGAAGGGTCGCCAGGGCAGAAACGGTCAGCGCATCGAGTCCATTGCTAGCGACAGAGAATTGGAAGCCGGCTGTACCGGTACTGAGATTTACCTTGCGTACGGCGGCGGCGTCATCCAGGGCGACCCACAGGTATCTACCGTCTGCGGTTATGGCCATTCGGTTGGGCTCACTGCCGACGAAGAGCGGTTTCCCCAGAGCGCCAGTGGCAGGGTCGATGGAGACCACGGAATTGGCATAGGGCGCGCCGGCTGCGCTGGGCACCGAGAGATAGAAGAGCCCATTCACCGGGTTGTAGATCATGCTGTTGTTGGGAATGGCGACGTAGATGGTGACAAAGATGGGGGAACTGGTGCCGCTGACATTGGTGACCGTGAGTGGATCCACCCCGGGAAGAAGCAGAGCCGACGCAGGGATGGTGACGCTGGATTGAGCGGAGGGGCCGTAGTTGATCGGAAGCTTCAGGCCGTGGAAGGCGACGGTCGATGTGGGCGTGAAACCAACGCCGTTCAGCGTGAGGGTTGCGGCGGCGCCGGTAGGAATCGCCGTCGTCGAGAGCGATGCGAGTGTCGGAACCGGGGGCTCGACGATCTGCACCAACAGGCCGTTGGAGAGCTTCGGCGTTGCCGCAGGATTCCTGACTGTCACAGTGGCTGTGCCGGGGGTAACCAGCAGATTGGCCGGAACGGTGGCGACCAGAAAGCTTAGGGAGGGTCGCTGTAGGTGAAGCCCGTTTTCAGATCGGCGCCGTTCCACTGCACGGTTTCTCCCCACGCGAGACCGGCGCCGCGGATTTGGATTTGGGAGTCGCTGGAACCGACCGTGAGCTGAGCCGGGTTCACGATGGAGAGGATGGGGGTAGCGGAGGTGATGGTGATCCGGACCGGCGCAGAGGTCCCGCCGCCGGGCGCAGGATTGAAAACTTCGACGGTGAGCTGACCAGGGCTTGCCTGATCGGCGGCCGTGAGTTGAAAGCTGAGCACAGTTGGATACGCAACGCTGGTGGCGCGTGGAGAGCCGTTCACACGGGCGATGGAGCCGGCCACAAAATTCGTGCCCTGTACATCGACGCTAACCGTCGCGCCGCCGGTGACAAAGGCGTTCGGGAAGACGACGATGGTGCCTGGCGCCGGATTGAGGATCGGCAGAGTGGCCGCAGCCGAGGTGCCGCCGCCGGGAGGCGGATTCACGGCTGTCAGCGCCAGGTTCCCGGCAGATGCAATATCGGCTGCAGTCAGTGCTACGCTTACCTGCGTTCCGCTGAGGTAGGTGGTGGTGCGGCTGCTGCCGTTCACCTGGATGACAGTTCCTGTGATGAAGCCTGATCCGGCCACCGATAGCGCGCCCGGAGAAGTCCCGGCGACAAAGCCGTTCGGTGCAAGGCCGGAGATGATCGGTGCAGGATTATCCACTTCAAGGGTGATTGGGGATCCTGCACTCCCAGTACTGGTTGTGCCAGTGAGCACGGTGATGGAGAGCGAAGCCCCACTGCTCAGGGAGGCTGCAGGCACCCCGGCCGTGAGCTGCGTCGCGCTTACATATTGGGTCGGGACTGACGCTCCGTTCACCTGAACCACGCTCGAGGGCTGAAAGCCAGTACCCAAGACTGTGAGGGGGAGCGCCGGCGCACCCGCCAGAACGGCGGTGGGCGAAATGGATGTGACAGACGATGGCGTGCTCGTCGGCGTCTGCGGCTCTCCGGTATCGGCCTGATTTGCCCCGCCGCAGCCCGTGACGATAGATGACGTCGAGAGTCCCAAAATGGCAAAAAGTAAAGAAATCCGTGCTAAGGGCGTCATGGTGGCGCTCAAGTATGCCACGGTCTGATGTCCAAACCATTCCGATCATAGAGCTAGCACAACGATTTAGTAACACCCCCTTAGCACGCTTTTAGCGCGCTCCCCCAGAGATACGACGAGTGCTCATGAAAAAGCCACCCAAAGGGTGGCCGGAAGGACATCTCATACCCTTTCGGTTAAGTTCTGGGGCAAGATGATCCGGGCGGATTCGTCAGAAGCGCTCAGAGACCCCACACGCAAGGGCCAATGGAACTGCAAGCGGGGATCAGAACGCGCTTACCTGTTGGGCACTAAATTAGAGGGTTGCCCTGTACTTGCCATCCGAAAGCGATCCTGAGCAGCAGTTCTCTGCGCCCCGCGAGACGATGTCTCGATCTGGGCAGGGCAGCAGTCACATCAGGTTGCTATCGAATCGGAAGAACCTGCTCAGGATTGATTGGACGAAGCTCTGATTTCTATGATCAGCCGAGGGTGAAAAAGTATACTGACATAGATGCTTCCTTACGAACCACTAACGCCGAGCCGAGCCTGTCTGGTACAGATCAACGGAGGAGGATGGAGAGCTTTCAGCACTAGTGGGAAAGCAGCTTTGCATGTTGCCAAGAATCTGATAAATGGCAGGCGTGCGCAGGTGAGCTTCCATCGTCTAACTGACACAAGCAACGAGCAATTTGCTTTCACGAAAGAAGTCGAAAATTTGATGAGGGGTTTTGGAGACGCCAGGTTCATTACCACCACTGATAGTCAGTCAGATACAGCTTCCTACTCGGTTTGACGATTTCTGCTCTGAGTGCTGCCTTCCTCATGAACGGTGTTAGTCTGTAAAAGGTCGTAGGATTCGATTTGGTTTTTGCCTGTTCTGGTTTGTTCCTGCTCGCAATTCTTCCACATTGCATTCAACGGTACATCGAGCACTCAAAGGAACAACTCTCATGGAACAAGGAACAGTGAAATGGTTTAACGATGCGAAGGGCTTTGGCTTTCTGAGCCGTCAAAGCGGAGAAGATGTCTTCGTCCATCACACGGCGATTCAAAGCAACGGCTTCCGTAGCCTTCAGGAAGGTCAGGCTGTTCGTTTCGACGTAGTCAAAGGCCCCAAGGGCTGGCAGGCTGAAAAGGTCGAGGTTGTTTAATGTAGATCAGGGTATCGAAGGCTAGAGCGTCCAGGCTTTAACCTTCAGCCCAACGATCAGGGAAAAGGCCACGGTTCTATGCCGTGGCCTTTTCTGCGTTCGGAGGGAGGAAGTCAGTTCTTGAAGTAGGTGCGCGATCCGCTTGATTCTGTTGCTCGATTAGCGCGATGGCGTCCGCGGTGAATCTACCGGTTGTCGCGATGATTAATCGATCTACTCGTGGCGGCTGCCAAAGCTCCATCTGAATGCGTAGAGTACTGACATCTGCAGGTCCAACGCTTCGGGTCGACCAGTGCTTGCACTGGATAATAACGTGATGATGGCGTAGGCCCTCAAGGGGATCCGTATCAACCCTGAGAACCGATAGGTCCCGACCTCGATCGGCTGCGTTAGTATGCTGTAGCCATTGGGGATTCTCATACCCTGCGGTCGCCCCGATTAGTGAAAACATCAACCGCTCAAACTCTTCATCTGTTAGGCCGGACCAGTTCAGTCTCGATGTGACAGGGCCCTGCGGGCGCGCCGCCACGATGTCTTCGAGGTCCTCAACGCCGACTGGTATAGGGTCATGCTCCCCATACATCCCAACTCGCAATCCGGCCTTCACGGCTGGCCAGTCATGACGATGAATATCCGACAGGTCGGCCATCTGACCGAAATGCAGATGCCGCATGAGCTCGTTCCAACCAGGCGGCCTCCGATTTGCTGCCGAGAAGCGTAGCTATTTCTTGCACGGCCTCCATCAAACGAGACCACTTCGGTCCTGGAACGGATTAGTTGACCTCGGCGCCTTGGAGACAAGGAAGCAGCAGATTGAGAATTTCGTCCACACCACCCATCAGGCTGAGCATGCGATCTCTAACGAGCTCTCGCCGTTTGGCATTAAGCAAGAAACGATACTCTCGTAATCTCCTTCCTTGCTCCTCCAACAGATTCTCAACTGAGACTTGCGCGTCAACCTCCCCCGCTTCGAGGGCGTCCAATCTCATTTGGCCGACGGCGTCATACTCGTAGAGATGATCGTTGACTCGAACGCCGCCTATCGCCGGCAACGCGGGCAGTATGCGGCGAACGCAAGGCATAGCTCGTCGTACTCTGGAGGCGCACCGAATGCCGGGCCGTTAGGAATGTGGCCGGAGATCTTTCCCCAAGGCTTCTCCAGCTTTTCTAGGTTGGCTTCGGCTGCCTCAAATTGCTGTAGCGCCGACTCTAGGGTAGGCATGCGGGTCCGTCCTCCAAGTCGAATTGCCTAAGGCGACTCGCCGGCTATCTCGAGACCAAGACCTCTTGGCCCCGGTTAACCGTGCGTGTTCATCAATCCCTGCTGTCGGATTATTTTCGCATTGCTGACCAAGCGTCCGGAACTCCGAAGCACAGTCCCTAAATGAGCGAATTTCGCTGTTTGTCGCCATTCGAGAACATGGTCACTTGTCCAAGATGCCGACTTTCGTGCAACATCTCGAGAATAGCTAATCCCCAGCAACGGGAGAAGGCTCAAATCTTCTATTTGAAGGCGGGTTAGACTACTCTCAAAAAACTGGCTTTTGAACCGCTCCTAATCGTGTGCTTTTCAGGTGTTTTAGTGGGAGTTGACGCTCGAAAACCAAATTTAGCAGAAAGACTCTGCTTCGAATCGACTTCTTGAATTTATATAGCGGTCCCGCTGAATTGGTCCGCTTCAATGGCTCCCCATAGCATCAGGGCGCCAGATTCCTAACATCGATCCCAGGCCAGGAGTTCCTCCACGTGCACTGCGAATGAGCTTCGCCTCCACGTAGTACGCACAGCATCCGCCTAGATCCTGACCTCCCTCCGTTGGACCTTGGGCAAACGAAAAATTGAAGAAAGTACCCGAGCTCTGCGGCGTTCCTTCCTGGAATGCTGATTGTGGCGTGTAATCATTACTATCGAAGGTAAGCGGTGTGGTCAGCTTCCCGGTTTTCACGTTGTATTGCTTCAACGTGACAATTACCTGAGCTCCGCTGCCGTTATCCAAGAATCGAACCACCAGTCTCCTGCCTTCGGTAGAAGGGTCGGTGATGGGCTTCAGCAGGTCTCCCGCGGGAACCACGTTATAGCGGAGAATCACGCTTCCTGCTGCAAGAGACGGTTGAACATAGGCAAGTTGGCCGACGAACAGGTAAGTTGAGATGCTCGATGGATCCACCGTCCCAGTGGATGCGATCCAAACCTGCGCCGCACCATGATCTATCAGTGGCACAATTTCTCCCCATTTTGTGAGCACCTTCCCACAGACGGTTTCAGAATAAGACGCCGGCCGGTATTGCTGCCGTCCCTCCTTATCCCGATCGCCTGAGGAAAGGTCTTTCCGAACGGGAAAAAGGAGAAACAAAAACCCGCCTCGCTTTCTCCGATAGAACTATCAGCTCAGGGCCGCTTTTCGGCTCTGACGTGCCTGAAGTGCTCAAATCCCCGCTTTGGGGGAATTACGTCGCCAAGCTCTGAGCGTCGTTCGGCAGGATTGTGTCCGAGTTCCCGACCAACCAACCGGAACTCGCACGAAAGGTTGACAGTACGTCTCGATGAGTACATTGGCGTGTTGCCAACAACTGAGATCGTCAGCTCCCAGCTTGACCGTCATAATGCAGCAAACCCACTAAATAGCTTTGAGGCCTTCGTTCATCGAAGGTAAAGTTCTCAGGAAAGAGGCGTTTGGCTGCCGTGGCGACCGGGTGGAGACCTTCTCGGTTGTTGTTTCTTATAAGGGCATCCCAGACCGCTAACAGCTGGGATTCGTCGGGGTTCGATTGAAGAAGCAGCTTTAGCCGGTCTTCCACCTCCTTTTCTCTTTCCGGCTCTTTCCACCGAATCTTTATGGCCCGCTCTAGAGCAACGATGTAGGCCGTGCTCGCAGCCTTAGAGTCCGGTTGCAGCAGGGTGATCGTCCTCGCTAAATCGACGGCATCTTCGCCGTTGCCCAGATCAATCTGCGCATATACGGCTCCCCACAAGGGAGAATCTTCTGTGGGCCGCAACTCGAGGGCCCTAGTGTACTCTTTTACTTCCTCGCCCTGCTTTGCCCTGATGTCCTGTGATCCTTTACCTTGCTTCTTCATAATCGTCACGAGATGCATCAAAAGAATGGCACGCTGCTCGTGTAGGCCGCCATTCTCCGGCGCCCTTTTAATTGCTTCATCGAGACTATCTATCGCTTGTATTGACCGTTCATAGGCCTTCGGCGAATTTCGGCCCAACTCGATGAGGGCCTCTTTATCGAGAAGTCTAGCTCGTTGAATCCGATAATCCACATTCGTGGGTTTGCTTTTGAAGAGAAGATCTAACTTCACCTTAGCTTGCTCCAACGTACCCACTGCGTTCTGAGTGTCAGAAGTGTCCCTCGTCCCAAGCGCAACCTTCGTTGTTTGTGACAGGTTGAAGGCGATTTCTTTCTCTGAACCGAGGGTCTCGCGACGCCTTTTAGAACTCCGGTTTGTTTTATTGCCCGCTATATTGTTGGACCAGTTGGCAAGACTGCTGGCTTCTTGCCCTTTGTCTTGATAGCTGTACACAAGACTGAGGTAATAGCTTGGCTTCCAGTTCTGCGGTTCGTCGATCGCCCATTGACGAAAGACTTCCTCCGCGGCATGATAATTTTCATGTTCATCCTTGAAGCTCTGGCTCTCTCCAGCTTGCTGCAAGTAGCTCTTTCCCAATAGCTCGGGATGAGCACTTTTGAGCATCAAGTAGGTAGCGTCCCGTACAAGTTCGGATGGGTTAGCGTGCGCAGAAGGGGGTGTCTCCCAGTATCTTGCTGTGTCCGTATCGCTCCGATTCAACCGTATCCTGCCGACAAGGCCCTCCGGAGAGGAGATAACATCTCCGCCAATGATCCACTGTTGATACCTCTTCTGCTTGTATAAATGTATGACGCTATCTACCGATATGCCTTTCAGCTCGATGCCGTAGGAGGTCTGAACCGGAACCTTGATGGCTTGGTGCAGACATACGGGCTGGGCGCCGGCGCCCACATATTTGTAATAGCCAATTCCGTGAAATTGTGCTGCATGACTAGCGGCATCATTCAAAATGTCCACGACGATATCAGACGCGCTTTTGCCGGATAGCGAGGTACGGTTGTCGATCCCCGGAGAGATTTCAAATGGCTGAACGGTAACCATGTATTCCGGAAAGAGTTTTCCATAGCCCTTGACTAACCCGAAGGCTAAACCAAGAACAATCAACAACATCACCAACGGTATCGACAATTTGCCAAGAAGCGCGCCCAGATCCTTGGGTAAAGAGGATGTGAGCTTCTTATCCGTCGACGCAGTAACGCCAACCTGGCGCGCAAATAAATGAATAGCTGATAGGTGGCACGGGTGTTGGAAGGTCGATTCGCGGGCATGCGGATGACGTCTCTTCCGGGACATGGAAGGCCGGTTGGGTAGGCGTTCGCTTTGGACTGCCATGACCTTGTCTCCTTTGATAAGCAGGCGTGATGTCTGCGTTCACTCTGTAATGCGAAAATGAACTGCCCCTAGGGCCACTCTTTAGATATTTATTTGCGCGCCAAGTTGGCGCCACATTGGCTCCGAGAAGCCGGCTGCACCGGTCATTGAGTCTCCAGCAGCAACTCCCTTTCGGGGAATTTAAACAGGCTCCATAGAGGCGTCGGTGGATGCTCAAGTGGGTGCCGGGTGTCAGAGAGCAGACTTGAGAATGCGGCCCGCCGACGTTTCTGCAGCTGTTTGCAGGCATACAAGTCCCCTGCTCGCGCATGACGTCGACAGAATGACCCTTGCGATCCAATTGCCAGATGGATAGTGGCGGGGAAGATCAATCCGTTTCAGGCGGAGGACTTGACTCCTCGCATGGGCGTGAGGTTCGCCGCTGGTTATGCGCGATCCCATGTGTGGCGACATAGCAGTCTATCGGCCGGAAGAATTGGATGAAGCCGATCGAAAACGGACTGGGCTTTCGAAAGCCGAAAACCTTGACGCGCATCCGGAGTCACGACGAGAACGCGATAGGTTGCCAGCAGGCCGTTAGTACGACTTGCTGGTCCTGACTGTATTGGCTCGGTACTGTTTGAACAGGTAGGTTCAACTATCCCGGGAGGGCGGCACCTCTCGGTTCTCTCTCCGATTCCGCCCTACCACGGGCTTGTGATTCACGCCTCTGCTTATGTCGACCACACTGGCAAAGATGGCCCAGAAACCTCCTCAGTGGGACGGCAAAATCTACAGGCCAGCCAAGCCAGGTGAAGGCTTCAGCTGGGATACAGCAGACGGTGCTCAAAGACGGGCGCAGATTGCACGCCAGCGCACACGCTACGCCCAAAGATGGCCTGAGGAAGAAAGGGACAGCGCAGAGTTGGACCAAGAGCCATCGCTCGTCAGACGAGTGTAGGACGAGATTCGAAGCTTCATCTTCCTGCCGGGCCGCCGCTACTGATCGTCGCATCGACGAGCATCCTGGCGATCGTGATGGAATTCGCGATAAGTGACCTCACGCGTGAGCTACTCAAGCCTCGACCGCTGATCTCCTCCAGTTCACCAAGAGCGCTATTCCTGCATCCAGGAGCGCCGGGATGGAACGGATATCCCTGCATCGACCATTCGATGTCCTATAAAGGGGGTGCCCCACCTATAGTGCTGGAGCATTGTTGCTACTTACCATTCTTCTGCTTAGCCCAACGTTTCCGCTGTGCCTCCGCGATCCTCTTCCTGCCTTCAGCTGACATTTTTCCGCCTCATGGGAGTTGAGGCGACAGTTACAGATTTAGCTGGACGGCCGCCCTTCTCACCAGAAGTAGTAGCGGCGATAAGTGAACGGACTTGCTGGAGACGAATGATCTCAGCATCCAGGGCATTAACAATGTCGGAGGAGTTCATCGGGCGAATATACCAAATAATCCTAACAAGCAATACCCCAGGGTTATTGTGCCTGGGGCAATTCGCTTATCGACGGATATATCAATTCATCGGTCGTTTCGCTAGCCGTCGTTCCAGGCTATGGCTTTATCCGTAAGTCCGATTCCTCGAAAGACTGGAGCAAATACTCCGATTGACACGGTGTCTGAAATCAGCGATAGAGCGCGATCGATTCGGGGCCATGGGTCGGTGATATGTTGCCGTCTCTCCGGAATCGACGGCCGAGTTGCTCCAGCCCGGAATGGGTGTATCCGTTCAGAGTGCCCCAATGATCTGCGAAACCTAGCAACCATCTATCGGAACCATAGCGACTATCGAGTTCTGTAGCGATCTCTCGAAAGCGCGGAAATGGCTCCGAACCGCTCTGCGCAATTGCGTTCACTTCCTGTCCCATCGCAATCAGGTTCACCCCATAAGCCACGAAAGCCTGCCTCTATCTGTGAACGCAACAGGGCAAAGGCTGACCCTGGCAGATTTAGCCCGGAGGATAAGTTCGCAATGGCCTGCTAGTGCTCTAGGACCAATGAAAAGTAAGCCCAAACCAAGTTGTGCTGGGATCGTTCGGAAGGTTTGTGCCCGTGAGCTGAGTCCAGATGAAGTCGTGCGCCTCTTTGTTGTACCAGCAATCTTGTTTGCCGCGTCGTTCTTCCTATAAGCACTCTCGTCCATACAATTGTGGCCCTTACGCGTGGATCCAGAACGCACTATCTCCAAAATCGGCGCTCATCCACCAATTTAGTTTTCCGGTGCCGTAGCGAAAAGTCTGGGCACCCGCTTGGCTTTGTAGACAGGCAACGACTTCGCCCGAAGCATCGCGCCTAGCTCGTTGTTCATCCGTTTCCGGCACCACGGCCACGATATGTCCTGATTTGCCATCAATCTTGCGCCGGGCCACAATAAGGCCGATCGCGCCAGAATTCACTTCTGTTTGCAACTTGGTCAGTGTTCCGGTCTGCCGCCAGCCAAAGCGAGGCCCAAATGCCCGAAGCCAGCGGAAGAGATCGTTAGCCCTCTGTTCATCGATATTCGTTTCCAGGAGTGGTTCCAGGGTTTGACCCTGCGCCAAACGCTCGATCGCGTCAGGCGTCCACCATACACGTGGCAGGTAGACTCCGGCCAAGTGACAATAGTCGTGGGCATAGATATTGCAGAAGGTAACTCTCGGCCGTGGCCGATACCGGCGGTTAGTAGCTTTGTCGACGGAAAGATAGTCGATGATGTTCGCCAGTTCTTGCCGAAGTTCTTCAGGCGAAGTTCCCTTCCTTGCAGGTTGATTGGGTTCGTTCAGAGAATGGGCATCCGCCGTACCTGTCCGCTTGGTAAATGTACCTGCTTTTTGGGGTGCGAACACAGCAACAATGCCCGACACCGGCGGGATCAGGCTCGGAGCAACAACGGGAACCTCAGGATTTCCCGTCACAGGAACAAGGAACTGTGACGCCGCAAAGCCCTGCAAATGCGCTCCGTTCAGACTTGTTTCCACTTCTAAAAACTTGCCGGTGTCTGTACCGCTTACCAATCTCACCAGATGGCCATCCGGGAGCCGTGCGATTACATTGGCATTCGCGTCTGTCTTGTCGATTCGCGGCTCACTGCGCAGCCGTAAAGGCGAATCATTCACGTTCACCCGGAAGGTCTTGCCAGGTGCTGTGACCGGTGTAGGTGGAGGGACCGCCGCTGTACCTGGTGCCGGGAGCGGAATCACGGCAGGAGCGGATGGAGTTCCCACCGTCTGCGAAAGCCGGAGAAAATCGAAAATCAGTTCGCCGTAAAATTGCGTCCCGTTGAAGAAACCCTGTTTCAAACCTTTCGCAGGTTTAAAGCTTCCGGCATTATAAGCAATGGCAACATGAACCTTTTCCAGGTCCGTAAGGTTTTCCTGGTGCTCCAAACCCGCCCGCCTGGTTGCGGCCTGTAACTCTTCCAAGCATCGTTTCAGGCAAACTCCGAAATCCACCCATTGTTTTTCCAGGAAATAATCCGGGTCCGTCTTGAAGAACTGCAAGTCAACCTGAAAGATACCAAACCCGTGGCAAAACTTTTCAGGCCGCTTTGCCACGGCGCGGAATGAGGCGTCTTGCTTAGCCACAGCCACGAGAGCCTGATGAGCGATGTCGAACATGGCCTGTCCCTGCGGGGCGGCAATTAACTGCGCCTTTGATCGCGGGAATGCTCTTCTCCCACGATCCTCATCCAGCGTGTCGCCAACACAGATCTCGAGGATTTCGTCCCGGTTCATTGTCTTTCGCGCAGATGACCAGATGTGTCCAGTCTCCTGTGCGGCTATGGCCGCCAGAAAGTCAAGGCTGAACGGGTTCCCCGGACTGCCTCATCAACTTCAGCACCAAACGTAGTTTTGAACCAAAGAAAATCTTCGCGGTTAGGCATTGAGTCCTAATTAGTGTCTCTGGAAGGAAACCATTTCAACACAATGTTCTTCAAAAGGCGCTTGTTTCGAATGGAAAATTGCACTAAAATCTTATGCGTTTCGGAACAGTGGCATGCTTTTCGGTTTGTAAATCTGATCCAAGAGGCCGAGGAGAGTACCAACATGGGATTCTGTAAGGATCCGAGCCTGACGTCTCTAAACAAATTCGGGTATAACGTCGTCCGCCTGCCACGAACCGGCATTGAGCCAATGATGGTGTTGGGAAAGCGCCAGTCATTGGAATTGCTCGGAAAACTTTCAACCGTCTGGAAGACCACCGTCCCGGAACCGATACCGGGACCTCCCGCAACGGTTGCGGATCTGGAAGGCAGCCAATCGGACAAGTTGGAACTGTCAATCGGGTTGAAAATTCTGGCAAATGCCCTGCAGGGGCTGGGTGCCGCTGTACCAAGTCTCGAGTTCGGTTTCACGCGAGCCCGCAAGGTGCAGTTCACCTACTCTAAGGTAAGCTCGACCTCCATTGCGCCGCTTGAGGCTGGAAGCTATCTTGCGAGCGGTGATCTACTGCCAAACCCATTGGTCGCGCCGTACTTTCTCGGTGAGGACGGCCATGCGTTTCTTACCATTGACGTGCTGAAATCCGATACTGTGATCGTTGAGGCAAGCGATGAACACGGTGTGGACGTCGCTCTCGATATTCCCGCCATGCAAGGAGCAGTCGGCGCCAAAATCGGAGTGAAATCGAGTAACGCCAGCAATTCTAAAATCTCTTTCAAGGGCGAGAAAGCAATCACGTTCGGATTTAAAGCTTTCGCGATTGCCTTCGATCACGGGAAGTGGACTTTGAAAGGTTCCAAGTCGTCCCAGGATATGGCATTTGGGTTCGATGAGGATGATCAGGAACTCACTGGCGGAGTTCTCTTCACTACAACGGGAATGGTGAACCTTTAGTCAGGAAGCGTAAATGCCCGGCTTCGCGAGACCGACGAGTCTGGTTCTGCACCTTCGCGCCCCAGACGCCAATACCAACGGTGTCTTTCCCGTTGAGGCGACCATCGACGAGGTTAGTTCAGTGCAAGACTCAGTCTCGCTTGATGTGGCCGACTTTCAAGCGCTTGAGGGAAACCCGTGGGAGTATGGCCGCCGCTTAGGCGATTCTCTCTTTCGCGGGGAGGCTCTCAGGCGGATCCTCGCCTACGCACGCGGCACAGCGGGAACCGGAGACCGTGTTTCGGTCTCTTTGCGTATCGACCCGGATGCGGCCAAATTACATGACCTGATCTGGGAGCGGATGACGATCGGCAACGGGGAACAGGAGATAGTTTTCGCCGTGTCAGAAGGCTTTGCTTTTTCCCGCATCATTCCTTCGGGGGTTCCCGCGGCCACTCCCCCGGCCGATGGGCCATTTCGCCTGCTTCTGGTCATTTCCTCACCTTCCGACCTGTCGAATAGCGAGTCGTCCACAATGACACCCGTGGACATTCCAGCGGAGATTGCATCATTGCGTATTGCCTGGGATTCACAGGTGCAGCGGGGCTTGCTTGCTGTCAAAGTTCTCGCCCGTGTCACGGACGAAGAGCGGAAAACCTTGTTGGCCGCCGGTTACAAAGTGGGACAAACTCCCTGTACGTTGGATTCCATCTCAGACGAATTATCCGGATGCGACAGTCTTCACATCATCTGCCACGGCTCTTTCAAAAAAGCTACCGCGTACTTACTGCTTGAAAACGAGGAGGGCACCTCGAATGCCGTGCCGGAAGACGACTTTCTTCCCAGATTAGGAGATCGTCGCTTACGACTGGTATTTCTGCATGCGTGCAACAGCGCGAAACGGCAGGCCGGAGTTCCAAATGTCCTCAGTGGCCTGGCTCCAAAAGTCGCTCTTCGAGCCGCCGCTGTAGTAGCGATGCAGGATTTTGTGGAAATGAAAGACGCACGGCGTTTCGCGCAGGAGTTTTACGAAAAGCTACTGGTCACTGGGAGTGCCGATGTTGCGGTGAATGCCGGAAGGCTCGTTCTGTATAAGCGCGGTAGCAATAATTGGGCTATTCCTGCAGTCTATCTTGCTCCAAACTCAGCGCCGGTATGGCAGCCGGATTCCATCCTGGCGGCGGTGCAGGATCTTGCGGAGGTGCTGCGCCGCCAACCTGACATCCAGTTCCCGTTTCCAATCGAGGTTGTCCGGCAGGTGGCGGGGGTGTCGCCGAAGTTGGAAACAAGCCCGCCCGGGCCCAGAGTCCGTCTGCTGGAAGCGGTCGATAATACCCTCTTCCCGGCTGACGGCGATGGTTTCCCGGTCGCAATCGTTTCAGGCAATTTCGGACGCGCGAAGACCTCGCAGTTGTACCGATTGTATTGCCATTACGCATCGCAAGTCCCGAACGGCCGTCCGCTGCCCCTCCTTTTGCGGATCAAAGACTTTGGGATGGATGACGACGCGGGAGAGCAGGCCTTTGCGCGCGCTGCAGCGCGGACCTATAAGAATGCGGGATTCAATATCGATGCCAAAGCTCTGGAGCGGCGACTCTCGCAACCGTTTATCGCGTTTCTCGATGGCGATCAGGATATGGATAACCGCCAGGCCGGCGTCGCGATCAATTGCATCTGCCAAATTACGCAGGAGCGAAAGAACGCACGCTTCATCTTGGCTCTCGATGAGACATTTGTCGCACAGTCGTCTTTGCTCAGAGATGCGGAGTGCCCGGTTGCAATCCTTCTGGTGCAGTTACTCACGTCTGCTACCGTGGCCCAGCATCTTAACGGGTTGCCCGATGGCAGGGGAGTCACACTTCTAAAAGCCATTCAGCAATCAAACCTGTTCGACTTCGCCAGTGTTCCTTGGCTTTTAGGCAGCCTTCTTCGCCAACCGAACCGGCCCGTCTTGTCGCGGTCCGGGGTTATTGAACGGGCAGTCAATAGCAATCTTGCCAGCACAAACTGGAACGCTGGGCTGCGCGCCATGATCCAGGAAGTTTTCGGCCAGGTTGCCTGGACTCTTCAACTTCAGAAAGACACCCGGTTGGACAGCAATGAGCTTTACGAATTGCTGAGCCATGTACGCGGAAAGCGGGAGATTCCACTGGAGCAACTGCGATCGGCCGCGATGGAAGCCAATGTGCTGTGCCCCAGCCAGCACGACGGCGTACGATTCACCTATCCGGGATTTCAATCGTTCTGGTGCGCGAAGTATTTGCTGGCCACCGGAGCAACTCTCAAGGGGCACTTGGACGATATTACGGCTACGTTGGGCCGCCGCAGCCGTGTGCGCCTGTGGGAGGACACCCTAGTTCTTCTTTCGGGGCTGATGAGCGATCCAAATACGTTGGTCCGGAGAATCCTATCCAGTAGCAGCCTAAGCAGCGGTGAACAGACATTCCTGGCCGCTACCTGCATTCACGAAGCGCGTCTGAACGCAAAGGAGATCGTACCAACCGTTTCGGCGCAGCTTCTGGACACCTTGGTGTGGCGATCGACTTCGATGAAAGAAAGGAATTCTTCCGTTCGCATCCGCGCCACGGAAAGCCTGGGTCTTCTCCGCGATCCGAACAGCATTCCCCATCTAGTTTCTCTCCTGATGGAACAGGTCCGGATGACTAACTCAGGAACACTGACTTTCGAGCTTTCCGGCCTCAGGCGAGCTGCCCTTGAAGTTCTGCTGACCATGAAAGAAGGCGCGGAAGCGCATATTGAAATGCTGGCCAGCGGCCCGAATCCGAAACCGAACGTGCAGTGTCTGCCCGCTTTGATTCAGGCGTGGATGACTGCGGATACAGACGTTCTGCGGACGAGATTCCTGAAGAATGAATCGGGAATACCGGCGGTGATATCGTTCATTCTCGCAACGCTGGGTGGGAGAGACAATCTGGAGTTTCTTGCCGGGCAAATTCTGCATTCGGAAGCGACCGACGACACCGTTTGGGCCATCGCGGATGCATTGCTTACGTTTAGCCCTCTTGAGGTGACGGAACTTGCGGTGAAAGCAATGTGCGCTAACCCCGGCTTGCAACCGCAAGCCGCCTACCTGGTTGGCAAACTTCGGATCGCGGTTGCTGGGGACTCGGAATTTACCTTCCTCAAAGAATGTTTGAATTCTCCGAGCGCGAATACACAGGGAATGGCGCTCCGGGCCCTGGCTCAACTCGGGAGTGATTCGCACCGCGAACTCTGCGAAACAATTGCGTGTGGCCAGTGGGAACAACTGGAGAGGGACAGGGCTTTTCGCATACCAAAGGCGGCGAACGATAAAATAACGCTCTCCTTCTTCGCCCTACAAGGGCTTCGATTCATTGGTACCCAAGCGTCGCTGGATCGATTGCGTGAGGCCCGCATCGTCAGTGTTGCCCCGGGCGCGGAGGAGTGCGCCGCGGATTTGAACCAGCTCAGCTACGAGATAAGCGAGGATATTTTCTGGCGTATTTCCGGTGGATTAGAGGGCGATTTCTAAGGATGCTGGGCCACGCCGCCAAGACTCATTCAGGAGATCGCAACGATGCCATTCAGGACGATTTCGGAGACCGGCGAGCAATACGCCCTTCTTAGCTTCGACAAGGACGGAAAAGAACGGGATAACGACCCCGATGGGCAAGCTGGATTGTTTTCCGCCAGGCTGCTGAACGAAACAAAACAACACCTTCCGTCTGACATATTCGTCTTCAGCCATGGCTGGAAAGGTGACATTACAGCGGCCGAAGACCAGTACAACCGATGGATCAAAGCCATGCTCGACCTGCCGGTGGACCGGGCAGCTATGGGCGAGAAATTCAAGCCGCTCTGGATTGGCCTTCATTGGCCGAGCCTTCCCTTTGGTGACGAGGAACTAGCTGCGGACTCGTTCGATGCAACAGGAGGGGGTCTCTCTCCGACGGCAGTAGTCGAGACTTATCTGGAGCGGCTGGGGTTGGGCGAAGAAGCCCGGCCCTTGTTAGAGACAATCGTTGAAGCAAACCGGCGCAATGCGGCAGCGCTGAGTCTGCCCCCTGAGGCGGCCACCGCTTACCAGGAACTTGCCGTGCTGGCCGGGCGCAAAGCCGGAGGGCCATTTAGTCCGCCTGACGAAGATGGTGCACCGTTCGATCCTGACAAGGCGTTTGATGCCGGAAACGCCGCTTCCATCGGCACAGATTTTGGCGGTGCGGGCGGATTTCTGGGCGGTATCTTAGGTCCCCTCCGGCAACTCTCCTACTGGACGATGAAGAAGCGAGCTCGTTCGATTGGCGAATCCGGCATGCACTTGTTCATCGCCCAACTGATGAATGCCGCACCCGTTGCCAAGATTCACCTGATGGGCCACAGCTTTGGGTGCATTGTGATCGCCTCGATTCTGGGCGGCCCCGGGGCAAAAGAACCTTTGCCGCGGCCGGTGGATTCCGTCGCTCTCGTGCAAGGCGCGGTCTCTTTATGGGCCTTTGCCGACACCAT
>Ga0193743_1001473_pt1 | contig 17501 bp, 18 predicted proteins | sample L2c2metaG_FD_143038 | JGI IMG/M metagenome (GOLD analysis project Ga0193743, IMG submission 143038) | Soil microbial communities from a riparian zone of the East river system, Colorado, United States - L2c2 | ecosystem: Environmental > Terrestrial > Soil > Riparian zone | place: USA: East River...
CTTCGCTGCGGGAGAGCCAGACCTGCAGCAGCGGGCTGGTGGATCCGAGCAGGAGGAAAGGCAGGCCGATGGTTACGGCAAGGGTGACGAAGATCGTCGTGACGGGATGAGTCGTGCCGTGGCTCAGGTTGAGGTGAAACAGAGAGGCTGTGGCTGACAGGACGATCGCCACTGCCAGCAGGGCAAGATGCAGGCTCTGTCGCTGGCGGGTGAAGGGGTTACGGTTCAGCCAGTGAGCGTAGAGGTAGCCGAGCAGCAGCGTGAGCTGGAAGAAGACCAGGCAGGTAAGCCACACTGCGGAGGAGCCACCCAGCACAGGGAGCAGCTGTTTGGCCGCCATGGGCTCAACCAGGAAGAGGAGAAACGCCGAGAGAAAGACAGCACTGCAGTACAGCAACCGGGATGAGGTCATAGAAAAAAGAACACCAAAAGATGAGCCAGTTTATGCTATCCGCCCCGCTGTGTGCTTTGGAGGGCTGACATTGGAGAGGCCTGTTGGAACCAAGGGGCCTTAGCCGATTTCGGGGCTGCGGGCGAGCGAATTGAAGAGTCAGAAACGGAGTGTGGGACCCGATAGGCAGCGCTAGCCTTGAGTCTGGTCGTCGAGCGTCATGCGTGGAACGACTAAAACTGAGGTCAAGGTGGCGTGAGATGAGAAAAGCGAAAGATGTTCGCGCGATAGCGGTTTGGGAAGTTGCACCTCTTCGGATGACGAGTGATCGAGGTGCATCCTGGGCTACATCGCCTGCCGTTCGCAGGGTGATGCAGGGGAACAAGTCTCGGGATACCAGGCCAGAGGTCGCGGTACGGTGCGCGGTGCATGCGATGGGGATGCGCTATCGCGTGGCAGAACGGCCTGTCGCAGCACTGCGGCGAACCGCAGACCTGGTGTTTTCTCGTGCGCGCATCGCAGTCTTCGTCGACGGATGCTTCTGGCACGGATGTCCCGCGCATCATTCGCCGCCAAAGTCCAACGCCGGCTATTGGGCCGCGAAGATTGCAACGAACAAGGCTCGCGATGCGCACACGACCGCATCGCTGGAAGACGCGGGGTGGACGGTGATGCGCTTTTGGTCGCACGAAGAACCACGTGGCGTAGCGACGCGAATCGCAGCGGAGGTGCGCTGTAGGCTAGCACCAGGGATGATGCAGAGGGCAATGAGTCGGCGAAGCGTATCCGCTGGCAAGAGGAGATTGGGATGCCGATAAAGGAACATTTCTTCATGGATTCGCCGTTGGGGACTTTGACGCTGGTGCACACCGACGGTATTCTCAGCGGTATTTACATGCCCAGCCACCTGCGCGGACCCGATGTGGGGACGCTCGGCTCACGCGCTCGGTCTGGCTTCGAGACTGTAGTGGAGCAGCTGCACGAGTATTTCGCGAGGAAGCGTACCGAGTTCACATTTCCCAGCGCGGCAACCGGAACGGCGTTCCAACAGCGTATATGGGAGCTCTTGAGAGAGATTCCTTATGGGGAGACTCGCACCTATGCGCAGCTCGCCGACACGTTCGGCAACAGGGCTGCGATCCGGGCTGTAGGTCTGGCCAATGGCCGGAACCCTATCAGCATTGTCGTACCATGTCATCGTGTCGTGGGGAGCGACGGGAGTCTGACCGGGTATGCCGGAGGGCTCGATCGCAAACGATTCCTGCTGGAGTTGGAGAATGCGCCCATGGCGCGCCAAGCCAGGCTTCTCTGACATACAAGCACTTCCAGAACGCGGGACACGATATGATGGGAGAGGCGCGTTCGCCTTTGCGATTCGCGCCGATCCGGCCAAAACCAATCCTTTGGAGAACACATTCGTCGTGAATCAACGCAAATCAGCGGTAATTTTGGGTGCGCAGTGGGGTGATGAGGGTAAAGGCAAGATCGTCGACGTGCTGTCGGAGCGGTTCTCCGTGGTGGCCCGGTATGCGGGTGGGCACAATGCCGGCCATACGGTCATCATCAAAGGCAAGAAGTTCGTGCTCCAGTTGATTCCCTGCGGCGTGCTGCGGCCGGAGTGCAAAGGTGTGATCGGCAACGGCGTCGTGCTCGACCCAATGGCTTTCCTGAACGAGGTGAAGAAGTTGAAGGACGCCGGGCTGCCGGTGGATGGACAGCTCTTCGTATCGAACCGGGCGCAGGTGATCCTGCCCTACCACCGGATGATCGAACTTGCGGCGGAGAATGCTCCGGGGCGGACGAAGATCGGGACGACGAGCCGTGGAATTGGGCCGGCTTACGAGGACAAGATGCATCGCAGCGGGCTGCGCGTGGTCGATCTGCTGAACTCGGCGCTGCTGAGAACGCATATCGAGAATGCCTGCCACGAGAAGAACACGATCGCCCATGCTCTGTTCGGCACAGAGCCGCTCGATCCCAAGATGATGTATGAGGAGTACTCGCGGGCAGCCGAGCAGATCGCCCCGTTTGTGACGGATACGGCTGTCATGCTGAACGAGGCGATTCGGAACGGCGAGAAGGTGATGTTCGAGGGGGCGCAGGGTGCGCTGCTCGATATCGACCATGGGACGTATCCGTTTGTGACATCCTCGTCGGCTACGGCGGGGGGCGCGGTTACCGGAACGGGCGTCGGCCCGACGCAGATCGGCACCGTGATCGGTGTGACCAAGGCCTATGTGACGCGAGTTGGCGAAGGGCCGTTCCCCACGGAGATTCATGACGACTCCGCGGATCTGCTCCGCGCGCGGGGGCAGGAGTATGGTGCGGTAACGGGTCGTCCGCGGCGCTGTGGCTGGCTGGATCTGCCGTTGCTGCGCTATAGCAACATGATCAACGGCACGGAGTGGCTGGTGGTCACGAAGATGGACGTGATGGACGAGTGCGCGGAGATTCCCGTCTGCACCGGCTACAAGATTGACGGAAAGATTACAGACGTGATCCCTGCCGATATGCGCGGGTTTGAGTCGATTCAGCCGATCTACACGACGCTGAAGGGCTGGAAGGCGTCGACCGAGGGCATCACCGAGTTCGACAAGCTGCCGCAGTTGGCACAGGATTATCTGCGGTTCCTGGAGAAGGAGTCGGGTGCGAAGATCGGAATGGTCTCTACCGGGCCAGATCGCGACCAGACGATGACGCTGCCGGAGTTCGCCGAGACGCTTAAAGCTTGAGCTTATGGCGGGATCGAAGTCCCGCCCGCTTCAAAACGATGACTTGTCGGCAGCCGTTCAAGAGAGAAAAAGGGCAGACTATGTTGAGTTTTATCGTACGGATGAGGTTTGAGCAGGAGGATTGCGAGCAGGTCGCCGAATGGCTGCGACTCCTGACGTCCGCTTCGCGACAGGAGCCTGGATGTGTGAGCTACATCCCTCACTTTGTCGAAGGAGACACCTGCACGGTGCTGATCTACGAGCAGTACGTGGACGAGGCTGCGCTGGATCATCACCGCAACGCGCCGCACTTCCATCAGTATGCGGTCGGGGGCCTCTACCAGAGGATGCGTGATCGGCAGCTTGAGAATCTCACTGCTGTCTGTTGATCTAATGCGCTTTGCCGCCACTCCGCGCCACCGCGACAGAGGGGTACAACTAAAGCGGCTTTGACTCCGGGCGGCGAACCGGTCTAACATCCGGTACGTCTATGCCTCGGTCTGTCCAATTATTTCGGCCCTCCCTGTTAGCTGCCGTTGTTTTGCTGATGTGTTTTGCCGTGACGGCTGATGCACGGCGTGTTTTGGCTGATGGCACCCACTCCGAGAAGAAGCACGATGCCAAACGGCAGGTAGAGTTGCTGGAGGACCAGTGGCGGACAGCTCAGCTGGCGAACGATGCTGCCACCATGGACAAGTTGCTTTCAGACGACTTTATCGGCATCTCCATGTCGGGTCAGGTGAGCACCAAGGCGCAGCAACTCGACCGGGTACGCTCGCATAAGCTGATGCTCAGCAAGATAGAGCTAAGCGACAGGAAGGTAAAGCTGATCGGCTCAATTGCGATTGTGACCTCGCGGGCAGAGGTCGAGGGGACCAATGAAACCGGCCCCGTGAAGGGGACGTTCCGGTATACCAGGGTGTATCAGCGCCTGCCTTCAGGAGGATGGAAGATTACGAGCTTTGAGGCAACGCGGATTCCATCGCCGAAGACATCCTCCAACGAACAGCGAGCGGCAAAGCCGACGCCCCCCACCGGCACAGCGAACTCCAACCCAAGATTCAACTAAGTATAAAATTATCAAGAAGATGCACCAATAGAAGACCCTGCCAAACGGCAGGGTCTTTTCAGCTCGGGTAGAGCAGCTTGCGGATAGTCAAGCGATCTTCGAATCGGTAAAGGTGGAGACGGAGATCGTCTTCATGCGACCTAAGTTTCCAGCAATGTTCAACCCGAGTACTCTGCGATAGAGAGAGCGAGTTGAGCCGGTAAGGCATGCATCTTCCGGCTCATGAGGGAAGAGCGGAAGATAGCGGCTCTCTGCTTTTGCAAGACGACGACGTTGTGCTGTGATCAAGTACGGGTGTGGATGAGCGGCGACACTACCGTAGTTCGCTCGTGACGCGGACGAACCAGATCTTTCCGATGCGGGGGGATACTTGGAAAGAATTGCCATTGGAATCCCTCGATTGGGCGAGGTTTTCGCCTTGTGATAAACGGTTGGATGATCTCTAGGCTACCGGCGTTGTATTAATTCTGAACGCTTCCCGAAGCTTTGTCCAGGTAATATCCAGCGTCTCCGGCAGGACGCGGGTTTCGCCGGTGACGGTCATGAAGTTGGTGTCCCCGCTCCATCGCGGGAGAGCGTGCAGATGGATATGCTCCGCGATGCCGGCACCTGCGGCTTCTCCCAGATTCATGCCCAGGTTCAGACCGTCGGGTCGGTAGACATGGCGAAGTGAGACTTCGGCACGCTGGGTGATGAGCATCATCTCCTGCGCGGCATCCGAAGGTAGGGCGGCGAGGGAGTCAAGATGAAGGTACGGGACGATCAGGACATGGCCGGTCGAGTAGGGATAGGCGTTCAGGCAGACGAAGCAGTGGCTGCCACGGCAAACGATGCGGGCGGCCTGCTCGGCAAGCTCCGGTTGCATGCCGTGGGCGATGGCGTAGTCAGTCGCCGCGATCATGTTGCAAAAGATACAGTGTCTATCCTCGGCGGCAGGCCAATCTGAGAGGGCGGGCGGGACACCGGTTCGAGCCTGTGCGTCCGCGCGGGTGATGTAGCTGTAGCGCCAGGGGGTCCAGAGGCGATCCATATAAGGGCGAGTATAGCGGGCAGGCGGGCAATAAAGGCACATGACGAACGATGGCGACGAAAAGGAAGGGCTCTTTCGAAGATCACCATGACATGGTGATTAAAATGCTGTGTTGAGGGGTAGTTTGGTTGACGTACGTCCTCCAAAGTTCTATGCTTTTAGGTGAGCCACTGCGTGTGGGATCCAAGTGCAGCCGCTCCTCTGCTAGAAGTGATTCATTCCTGCCTGCCGAGCTTCAACGGGATGGAAAACCAGCCAGCGCTCTTCCAGGACTGCTGATGGCTCCCGGAGCAGCACCGCCCGAGAGGGAACGAATTCTTGGATCCCGGAGTCCGCATTCACCATGGTAGACAACCATAATCCTGACCAAACCGAGAGCAAACCCCTGACCACCGAATTGGAAGTCCTATCGCACGAAGCGACAGCGGCCAACGCCGAGCTGTCTTCTGAATCCACCTCAACCCAACAACAGCATGAGACCGCTCACGACACGTCAACCGACGCAGCTGGCGAAGTCCAGAGCGACGTCGCAACCGCGACAGCCGTTCATGACGAGCCGGACTACGATGCAGCTGATTTTGCAGCTGCATTGGCCAATTTTGACCGCGAACAGGCCGCTGAGACGGCTGCTGCCCAGAACCTGACCGCAGAAGAGGTCATCGTTACCGGCACCGTCGTCAAGATTACGGACAAACATGTCGTTGTCGATATTGGTCTCAAGTCTGAGGGCCTCATTCCGCTGGAGCAGGTTCTGGACGTCAATGGCGTGTCCAAGTTCCAGGCCGGCGATTCGGTCGAGGTTGTGGTTGAGCGTGAAGAGCCTGAAGGTGGCTACCTTGTCAGCTATGACAAGGCTCTCCGTCATAAGGTCTGGGACAAGCTCGAGCAGGCCGCAAACGACAAGGTTCCCGTCAAGGGCATGGTGCTCAGCCGTGTCAAGGGCGGTCTGACCGTCGACATTGGCATCAAGGCCTTTCTGCCGGGTTCGCAGGTCGAGGTTCGGCCCGTCCGCAATCTGGACGGATACATCGGCACCGAGATCGAAGTTCGCGTCATCAAGCTGAACAAGAAGCGCGGCAATGTCGTCATCAGCCGTAAGGAGCTTCTGGAAGAAGACCAGAACGCCAAGAAGGCCGTCACGCTTTCGACTCTGGAAGAGGGCAGCATTCTGACCGGGACGGTGAAGAACCTGACCGACTACGGTGCCTTCGTCGATATGGGCGGGCTCGATGGTCTGCTGCACATCACCGACATGAGCTGGGGCCGGTTGACGCATCCCCGCGACCTGGTCAACGTCGGCGACGAGATCCAGGTGAAGGTGTTGAAGTTCGACAAGGACAAGCAACGCGTCTCGCTCGGTTTCAAGCAACTGACGCCTGATCCATGGCTCGACGCCACCGAGCGCTACCCAATCGGTGCGCAGGTTCGCGGCCGTGTCCTCTCGGTCACCGACTACGGCGCGTTCGTCGAGCTGGAGCAGGGAATCGAGGGACTCGTTCACGTGTCCGAGATGACCTGGTCGAAGCGGATGAAGCACCCGTCGAAGATGGTCAAGCCTGGCGATGAGGTGGATACCATCATCCTGAGCGTGAACCCGAACGACCGCCGCATCTCGCTGGGGATGAAGCAGCTTCAGGACAACCCCTGGGAGCAGCTTGAGGACAAGTACCCCACCGGTGCAATCATCGAGGGCCGCGTTCGCAACCTGACCGACTTCGGCGCCTTCATCGAGATTGAGGATGGCATCGATGGCCTGGTACACGTCTCGAACCTGAGCTGGACCAAGCGCATCAAGCATCCCTCGGAGGTCCTGAAGAAGGGCGAGAAGGTTAAGGCAATCGTTCTCGGCGTCGAGCCGGAGAACCGCCGCCTGTCGCTTGGCGTCAAGCAACTGCAGCCGGATGTCTGGGATACGTTCTTCGCCCAGCACCGCGTTGGCGATGTCATCAAGGGCAAGATCCTGCGTACGGCACAGTTTGGCGCCTTCGTTGAGATCGCTGAAGGAGTCGAGGGTCTATGCCACATCTCCGAGGCTGTCGATGCGAACCACCAGCCTGTGCAGATGGATGTTGACTCCGAGCACGAGTTCAAGATCGTCAAGATGAACCAGGAAGAGAAGAAGGTTGGTCTCAGCATCCGTGCTGTTGGCGAAGAGGCCAGCCGCGCAGAGGTCGAGAGCTACAAGGAACGAGAGAAGTCTCCCAAGGGATCCTCGAGTTCTTCTTCTTCCTCTTCAAGCAACAGCAGCAGCACAACTCTGGGCGATCTGATCAACTGGAAACGCTCTGAGCGTGAATAGTCTCAAACGTAGCAAGTAATAAAAGGGCCGTCCCAAGTGGGACGGCCTTTTTATCAATCCTCTCGACTAACCAAGAACCCAACCGTTCCTCGTTCTCTCGTTTATACGTTTCTCTTCCTACTCGTCAGACTCCTATCCAGCGCTGGCTCTTTCTCTTTCCTATCTTTTCAAGACTCCAGACGTACAAAAGCCGACCCTCGATGGGACCGGCTTTTGTTTGTGTCATTTTGTTGCAACCACTGTGCTGCTTGACTTTTACGCAGAGATGGAGCGCAGAGCAGCTGGAGAGTCGATGCTTACCGGCATCTTCGCTGATGCCCGCCGCATTACCTCAAGTTCGGCCGGAGCAAAGAGCTCCGGTGGAATGCCGCCAACCGCGACATAGCCAGGCTCGTCGCCCAGGGCGAGCGAGATCTGATTCCAGCGAAGGAACGGTGAGGTCGTGGGCAGCACGATCAGGCGACGCTTCGGCTCGGGGATGGCGAAGTAGGCAGACCAGACGAGGAATGTCAGGCAGACCGCGAGACCACTCACGATATTCACGAGGGAGTACACTTGCGAACTATGCGATAGCCAAGCTGAACGAACCAGATCCGTAGCTGCCAGGAAGCCCAAACCGAAGCTGATGCCGAAGATGCGGCTGCGATAGCTCAGACCCATCGGGCGGATGGCGAAGCAGACAAACAGCAACAGGCAGAGCGTAAGGATGCTCGATGTCTGCTGGAGTTGTGTGACCATGGCCACCATGAACTTCAAGCCGGAGAGGTGTGGAGTGAACGCTACTCCAAGTGCGACCGCAATTGATATCGCTGCTACCCAGCGGAACACCAGCATGCCTAAGGTCTGCAAACCCTTGAGAGGTTCCATTGCAAGTTTGAAGATGCTGTAGATGACGAGAAGCGAAAGGATCGCTTCCAAGGCATAAGAAAGCCAGTAAACGTAGAAATACAGTTGGTATGCGAGATGTCTCTCGATTCCCTTCGAAGAGAATGAAAGAAGACTCATACAGACCAAGTCCGAGACAAGCTTCACGCTTAGCAGCGATGTCAAAAAAATAAATTTACGCGTTGCTCCCGAACGCATCATGGACAGTAGCACGACTGCACAGAAAAGTGGCTCGAGATACGACAATATTCCTACGAACAGGTCTTGAGACATGGACCGCCCCCAAATGACTACTTCAAAGGTAGCCTAACTTTGTGGCGGTTACAACAAATATCTCAGTTACTTCCGCTCTGATAATGCTTATTTTTCCTTCAGTCGGTTTTAGTGGAAGCCGCAAGCATTGGGATCATCAGGGGCGCACATGGGGGTGGGCATAGCGCTGGACTTGGCAACTGTAACCTTGGTCTGGGCGGAGGCGGAGGCGATCTGGGTGGAAGCTGCTGCACCGGTGAGGGCGAGGACGACAACGAAAGCGCGAACGATGTTTTTCATGATAAATACCTTTGTATACATTTATTTGTAGGCATATTTCCGACGAGATTCTGTACGAACCCGGGTCTAGTGGAAGCCGCAAGCATTGGGATCGTCAGGAGGGCACATGGGGGTTGGCATAGCGCTGGACTTGGCAACTGTAACCTTGGTCTGGGAGGCAGAGGCGATCTGGGTGGAGGCTGCTGCACCGGTGAGTGCGAGTATGACGACGAAAGCGCGGATGGTGGTTTTCATGATAAGTACCTTTGTATTCATTTATTTGAAGAAATATTTCCGAAGAGATTCTGTACGAACCAGGGTCTAGTGGAAGCCACATGCATTGGGATCGTCGGGAGCGCACATGGGGGTGGGCATAGCGCTGGACTTGGCAACCGTAACCTTGGTCTGGGCGGAGGCAGAGGCGATCTGGGTGGAGGCTGCTGCACCGGTGATGGCGAGTATGACGACGAAAGCGCGGACTACATTTTTCATGATGGAACTACCTCGAAAGTGGAATTTACTTTTAAAGATTTCTCTGGACAGATCAGATAAAACAACAATAGGATGGATGGCAGGGTAAGTCCAATAGAATGAGTTATATGAAGCAATATTAAACAGTAAGAATTACTGAAGTAATACGTCCCATTTTCAACCTGCAACATCTTGCATGTCGATCGCGTTCGGTTGAGCAAATTTGTTCTACTTTAGGCGATAGAAAGGCAAAATGAGACGTCCTGTGAGCACTGTGCTATTTCGTTGACCCCTCGCAGCGACGGGCCACACGGATGGTGCTTTTTGAGGATTTGATAGAGACTGTGGAATTGGGCTCTACACAGAGTCGATAAGGATGAGGCAAAAAAAGCACCTCCGCCACACCCCTCAAAAAGCTGGAGGCAAGCAGAAGTGCTCTTTCGTCAGGCTTGAACGATCAGGCTTGAGTAATAGGTGGAGCTGTGGGCTCAGTGGGCTTGACGGCAGGTGTTGCGGACGGCACAACAGCAGGCTTCTTGGGGGCAGCTTCGATCTTCTTCGATGGCGCAAGGATAGCGTGCAGCGTAGTGCCTTCCATGCGCGGCATGAATTCAACGAGACCGGCGTCTCCAATATCGAGGATCAGGCGATTGATAATCTTGTAGCCGAGGTCGCGGTGAGCCATCTGACGGCCTTTGAAGCGGAGCGAAGCCTTTACCTTGTCGCCATCGCCCAGGAACCGCACGGCCTGGTTCTTCTTTGTCTGGTAGTCGTGTTCGTCGACTGTGACAGAGAATTTGACCTCTTTGATGACGATGACCTTCTGCTTCTTGCGAGCTGCTCGCTCGCTCTTGTCCTTCTCGTAAAGGAACTTGCCGTAGTCCTGGATCTTGCACACGGGAGGCACGGCGTTCGGAGAGATCTCTACAAGGTCCAGGGCGCGTTCGCGGGCCATCTTGAGGGCGTCGAAGGGGGCCATGACGCCGAGCTGCTCACCATTCTCGTCAATGACGCGGATTTCGCGTGCGCGGATGCGCTCGTTGGTGCGGATAAAAGACTTGGCGGAACGTTTATCAATCGGTGGAATAAGTCGCCTCCACAGCGGGCCATCAAGCCTCGCCATGCGTTGTTTTTGGGTTAGGCGCACCTCACATAAAGCTGCGCTGGAACAAGAAGTATAACACTCTATAACAGTCAGCCTGTGTTTGCCAGTGGTCAGCGGACAGGAGATCGGAAGGCGCAGGGATCTGGAGAATTCAGTATTGTTAGACTTGCTTCGCTGAAGTCAGTATCTGTATACCCAGGTGTGACTTCGAACCAGGAGAGGAATTGAATGAAACGTCGCATTCTGCTTGTAGATGATGAAGTAGCCGTGCTGTTAACCATGAAAGCCATCCTGGAGATCAGCGGGTTTGAGGTTGATACAGCCGCATCGGGACGTGAGGGCAAGTCGAAGCTCCACACCCGCGAGTACCACATGGTCATCACCGACATGCGAATGGAGAACGACGCGGCTGGCGTCGAGGTGATCGAGGCGGCCCGCTCTGCCCCCTATCATCCAGCGGTGGCGCTGTTGACGGCCTTTCCCATTGCCGACGAGGATTGGCAGGAGATGGGTGCCGACAGGATGTTGGTCAAGCCCATGCACGTTCGAGATCTGCTGGTGCAGATTGAAAGACTTCTTGCCACCCATGAGAGCAAGCTGGACATCGGGAACTCCGCGGCAGCAAAGAAGCCAGCGAAGGCTCCGGCAAAGAAGGCAGTTGCGGCCAGCAAGTCGGCAGGCAAAAAGGCCTCGATCAAGCAGACGACGAAGACTGTTACACCGAAGAAGGGTGCAAAGAAGGCAGCCAAAAAGTCAGTGGCCAAGTCCCAGGCAAAGAAGGCTCTGGCGAAGAGAACGTAGCTTCTCTAGCTGGGGCTATGCGCCTTGATGTAGGTGCGCAGCGCGAGATTGATATCCATCGCCTTCTGCACGCCGTTGTCCATCATGCGCAGCCAGTCACGGGCGGGCTCTTTCATCTCTGTTGTGTGCAACAGGTAACTTGTCTGCACAATGATCTCGAGAGCGTTGCTGAGCTCGTGGGCCAGTTTGCGTATCTCAAGGGCGACATCTTCGGGAATGCTATCGGAGTCGGGTGCGGACAGGGGCCTTGTATTCGTTGGTTCAGTCATAACAGGGGAATGATGCCTCTCCGTATAGGACGCTCTTGACTGGTGATAAGTCTACGGAAGGCTGGGCGGAATTGACAGGGAAGCCGGTGTTTGTAAGACTAAAAGCTCGCGGTTAGCGTGTTCTTCCCATATGGGCGGGACGATCACACCGTGCCGTAGTGGCGGAATTGGCAGACGCGCATGGTTCAGGTCCATGTACTCGCAAGGGTGTGGGGGTTCGAGTCCCCCCTTCGGCACCAAAAGCTTCAGAGTTGAGAAGATCTCATTGAGTGAGCACCCTGCGGGGTGCTCATTTTCGTGTTGCGGGAAGACACCCTAAAATAGGAACTATGTCGACACAGCTAGACCGCATTCTTGCTAATACACAGTTGGAGGTGAATGCTCGCAAGGCGGCCGCCGACTACGATCTTCTGGAGCGCAGGGCCGCAGCCCACACGCCGCGAGGCTTTACTGCCAGGCTGCGGGAGGTCGGCAACAAAGGCCCTGCAATTATCTCGGAGATCAAGAAGGCCTCGCCATCGAAGGGCCTCATCCGTAGCGACTTCCATCCGGTGACGCTGGCCAGAGCCTTTGAGTCCGCTGGTGCCGCCGCGCTCTCCGTGCTGACCGACAGCAAGTTCTTCCAGGGCTCCCTCGACGATCTGGCCGCAGCCTCCGCAGCCGTACGAATCCCCTGCCTCCGCAAGGACTTCATCCTCGACCCCTTCCAGATACTCGAAGCCCGCGCCGCCGGTGCTGACGCCATCCTCCTGATCGTCTCGGCCCATACCGATGCGGCTCTCAGCGATCTGCGCGACGAAGCCCACCGCGTGGGCCTCGACGTTCTCTGCGAGACCCACGACCGCGAGGAGTTGGATCGCGCCGTCCAGTTGGGCTTCGACCTCATCGGCGTCAACAGCCGCGACCTGCGCACCTTCACGGTCAGCATCGAGCCCCTGCTGGAGCTCGCGCAGTGGATACCCGCAGAAACGGTCAAGGTAGCCGAGAGCGGCATCCGTACCGCAGCCGACATCGCACAGCTGCGCGCCGCCGGATACGGTGCCTTCCTGGTTGGCGAGGCTCTCATGCGAGAGTTCGATCCCGCCGCAGCGCTCGCCCTCCTGCTTGATCGCGAATACTCCTCCGAGCGCTGACCATGTGGATCAAAATCTGCGCCAATACCAACCTCGACGATGCACAGCTAGCTGTTGAACTCGGCGCCGATGCCCTGGGCTTCGTATTCGCGTCAAGCAAACGTCAGGTCACCGCAGCCGAGGTAGCGCGTATCACTCCGCATCTCCCTCACGGCATCGAGCGCGTCGGCGTCTTCGACACACAGAACGCCGACGCGATCGCGGGCATCGCGTTGGAGGCAGGCCTCACAGCGGTGCAGCTTCACGGCGGAGTCAACCACGCATTGGCGGCAGAGTTGGCAGAGTTCAACGAACGATTCGAAGGCCGACTGAGCCTCATCCAGACGCTGCACTGGCACGTGGACGCTGACGAAGACAGCATCGCTACAGTCGGTCGGCAGCTCGCGGACCTCGCCGCCGCCGGTGTAGTCGAGCGCGTCCTGATCGACTCCAGGGTAGGTCAAGCTGGAGGTGGAACCGGCAGAACCTTCAACTGGGAGAGAGCGAAGGCAGTCCTTGCCGAAGGAGCCGGTCACCTGAAGCTGATCGTCGCCGGAGGTCTGCGCCCGCAGAACGTGGCGGAGGCGATTCGCGGCCTCAATCCCTGGGGTGTTGATGTGGTCAGCGGCGTTGAGGCTCACCCGGGCCGGAAAGACCCGGAAAAACTTGCCGCATTTATCGCCAATGCCCGACAGCCAAGAGCCGTTTAGCGCGGCGCCTTAATGATTTGTGTGTGGATGCGCGCTTTGGGGGTGCGGTCGCGGAATAGCTGTGGGCGCATACCTCCACCCGTCATCCTCGGTCGAGCGGAGGCCGCGACAGGAGCGAGAACCAACAGCAGCGCAAGGTATATTTTCGATCTCATAAGAACCCTTCTGCTACATCTATAGGACGCGCAGAGCCAGTCGTCGGATTCAGAGATTCAGAGTTGGGCACCCTCGGATGCACGAGGGTGCAACCTCGCCCTATCCCACGAAAGCAGTCTTCCAGCAGTATCAAAGAAAATCCGGGCCCAGGTCATATTAATTCGCCTCAATCTCGCTCCAGGGAGCTACATCGTCACCCTTCGCGATCAGGGCCGCGACACCTGCATCTTCAGCTCCCTCACCAGAAAGGCAAACTGGTCGACTGCTAGCTCCACCCGCTTGCTCAACGGCATTCCGCCGCCATGCCCAGCCCTCGTCTCGATGCGGATCAGCACCGGATTCGGCCCCGCCTGCGCCGCCTGCATGGCTGCCGCAAACTTGAAGCTGTGCGCCGGAAACACCCGGTCGTCGTGGTCTGCCGTCGTAATCAGCGTCGGCGGATAGGCCACGCCCGGCTTCACATTATGTAGTGGCGAGTACTTGTAGATCGCCGCAAACTCCGCAGCCTTCTCCGACGGTGCGCCGTAGTCCGCCTTCCACGCCCAGCCGATTGTGAACTTATCGAAGCGCAGCATATCCATCACGCTCACCGCGGCCAGCACCGCGCCAAACAGCTCCGGGCGCTGAATCTCGCACGCCCCCACCAGCAGCCCGCCGTTGCTTCCACCCGAGATCGCGAGCTTCCGCGTCGAGGTGTATTTGTTCGCGATCAGCCACTCCGCCGCGCCGATAAAGTCGTCGAAGACATTCTGCTTCTTCAGCATCGTGCCGGCCTCATGCCACGCCTCGCCGTACTCGCCGCCGCCGCGCAAGCTGGGTTGCGCGTAGATGCCGCCCATCTCCATCCACAGCACATGGATGGCGGAGAACTCAGGCATCAGCGAGACATTGAAGCCGCCATAACCATACAGCAGTGTAGGCGTGTTGCCGTCCAGCCTCAGCCCCTTCCTGTAGCTAAGGAACATGGGCACGCGAGTCCCGTCCTTGCTCGTGTAGAACACCTGTTTCGTCTCATACTGCGCCGGATCGAACTGCAGCTTGGGCTGGCGGTACAGCGCACTCTTGCGAGCCTTCATGTCCAGCCGGTAGATCGTGCCCGGCGTAGTGAAGTTGGTGAACCGGAAGAAGGTCTCCTCGTCATGACGCTTGCCGCCAAAGCCCATCGCCGTGCCGATCGCCGGCAGCGTCAGCCGCTCGATCAGCCTGCCGTCGCGCGTGTGAAACTCCACCAGGCTCTGTGCATCGGCCAGATAGTTTGCGATCAGCGTGTCGTGCACCATGGTGACGCCGTCCAGACTGTTCTTGCTCTCCGGAATCACCGTCTTCCAACTCGTCCGCTCAGGATGGTTCAGATCGATCGAGATCACCTTCCCATTCGGGGCATCGAGCGTCGTTCGCAGCCAGAAGGTGGTGCCGTCATTGTCCACGGCCTGATAGACGGCATCCGCCGTCGTCACCAGCTTGATCACAGGCGCGTCCGGATGCTCCAGATCCTTCACCGACAGTTCGTTGTTGGGGCTCGTCCCCTTGGTCTGGTACAGCAGCAGGTAGCGGCCATCGTCCGTCACCTGCGCGCCTACGTTCAACTCCTTGTCGTCCGGACGGTCGAAGACCAGCTTGTCCTCACTCTGCTTCGTGCCCAGCTTATGGAAGAAGACCTTGTGGTAGTAGTTCGCGGCCTTCAGCGCATCGGCCTTGGACGCGTTTTTGGGCGCATCGTAGCCCTCGTAGAAGAAGCCGCTGCCATCCTTCAGCCACGATGCCTCGCTGAACTTCGACCACTCGATCAGGTCCGGCAGATCCTTGCCCGTCCCCACATCGCGAACGTGCCACTTCACCCAGTCACTGCCCGCGTCTGCAATCGAGTAGGCCGCCAGCCTGCCGTCGTCGCTGATGCTGATGCCGCTGATCGCAACCGTGCCGTCGGCGGACATCGTATTGGGGTCCAGCAGCACCTTCGGCTCGCCCGTCAGCCCCTCCTGCCAGTACAGGACGTTCTGGTTCTGCAGGCCCTCGTTATGCGCGTAGAAGTAGCGCGTCCCCCGCCGCTCGGGAGCCGTATACCGCTCGAAGTTCGTCAACTCCATCAGGCGAGCATGCATCTTCGCGCGCTCCGGCACCTGCGCCAGGTAGCTCTGTGTCAGATTGTTCTCCGCATCCACCCAGGTCTTCACCTCGGCGGAGTCGACATCCTCCATCCACCGGTAAGGATCGCTCACCTTGGTGCCGAAGTAGTCGTCCACCTGCTCGACCGTATGGGCCTTTGGGTAAGCGAGCGCAGAGGCCTTGTCGGCAGCGGCGGTTGTGGTTATATCGGCAGACATCAATGCAGCGGCAAGAATCGGTTTCATCAATCGCATCTCTCTTACTCCATGATGCCACTCCCAATCCTCGCACTAATCGATAACGCGGCAACTCATATTGCTGCGCCGTTATCTTCATAGCCGCCGTATACTCCGCTACAAGTCGCACAACGGAGGCAGCCGTCATGTGGGAGAGCGCTCATGCACTTCTGACCGAGCACCGGAAGGCTATTGGAGTCCTCGGTGACAGCCTCACCTTTGCAGGGTCTCTCCTCATGGCTGCCGAGGCGCTCTGGAAGAAGACGGAACGGATTGCGATCGGAACCAAAAAGACCATCGTGAGGTACTTTCCGACCGCCGAAGACGAGCAAGGCAAACCAGTTAGCCCTACTTCGGTTGAGGAGAAGTGGTTAAACCTATGGAACTTTGCCTCAAAAGCAGGGGTCATGATGGTGGCTGCCGGGTTCGCGTTCCTCCTGGCGCACCGCATATTATTTGCGGATTAGCGTACAATCGGATTGTCGGAAATTCCGACAAGAGGTCGAATATGGCTGACTCCACTGTCGCTGAATACACCCTTAGAATCGTCGGCAAGAATCAGGTCACCCTGCCGGAAGAGCTCATGACCTCCGTGAACCTGGAGAGAGGCGATGAACTCCGCATCGAAGTCCGCACGCCCTCCGACATCCGTCTGATCCCGTACACTCGCATCCGCAAGGATCTCATCACCCCTGAGATCCAGAAGATCCTCCAGCAGCGCAGGAAAGAGATCGAGAGTGGCGAGGAGCTGGTCTCGTTGGAGGAGGTCTTGAAGAAGGCCGCAGTGAAGAATCGTGCCGCCGCTGCTCTCTCTTCCGGATCCGGTTCAAAGGCCAAATTGCAAAAGAAAGAACTGGAAGCTTCGTAATCGCAGCGTAGGATTCGTACGAGGTTCGTTCTCATGGCGGAAGAGCGCGCAGGAATCTGGCTGAAAAAGGAAGCGGAAGACGCTTTCTACGCTTTGCCGGCAGAGAATCAGGAGCGGCTGGCAGCCTTCCTTGAAGAGCGCCGCGCAGAGCTTGAGTCGACAGGCGGCGGAAGGAAAGAGGGTTTTGCCTCCGAGTGGGAGCCCGGCTTCGCCGTATATTGGGACATCAACCTCAAGCCAAAGTATCGTGCCGCTAACCCAAAGCTGAAAGCTCCCGCGAAGCTCGGCAGCGCCTATCGAATTGAGGTCCTCGAGATCAGGAGACTAGCCTGATTCTTTGCTGCTCTTCTTGCCGTTCGGTGGGGACCGCAGGACTTCGATCACACGCCTTCCAATCTAGGGCGTATCGACATATAGGCTGCTTGTAAGCAACTGATTTATATAAAATCTGTCATCCTGAGCGAAGTTAGAAGTGTCATCCTGAGCGGAGCTTCTCGCGGTTTTTTCGCGAGAAGCGCAGTCGAAGGACCTGCGGTTTGCTCGGAGAGCCGACCTGTTCAGGCTAGCCTGTATCCACATATAGGCTGCCTGTAAGTAATTGATTTATATAGAATGCAAGTAATTTGATTTATAGAATGTAAGTAATCGATTTATATAGAATCTGTCATCCTGAGCGGAGCTTCTCGCAGCTTTATCGCGAGAAGCGCAGTCGAAGGACCTGCGGTTGGCTCGTAGCGCCGATCCTTTCTCC
>Ga0193743_1001474_pt1 | contig 17499 bp, 13 predicted proteins | sample L2c2metaG_FD_143038 | JGI IMG/M metagenome (GOLD analysis project Ga0193743, IMG submission 143038) | Soil microbial communities from a riparian zone of the East river system, Colorado, United States - L2c2 | ecosystem: Environmental > Terrestrial > Soil > Riparian zone | place: USA: East River...
ACCCTCGAGATCGACGTCGAAGACGAAGACGAAGACGAAGACGACGAGATCATGGCCAAGCTGCCGACCCTCGTCGCCTCCTGAGGCCACGCGCCCCGGCGGGTACCAGCGGGGGTTGGCACTCTCACGGCGTATGCGCCTGCTGCGCCACGGCATTGGGGATAGCGAGATGGGCGGCGCCACACCGGTGCCCGGCAACTGGAACAACTGAGCACCGCGCCATGCCGTACTCGATCGCATAGCCGTAGCCACCCATCATCTGCATACCCTCCAGCGACGCATGCCTGGCCAACTCAGTCGCCTTGGTTCAGCCCTGGGGCAGTTTGGCGGCGAGCCTAGAGAATAACGTGACACCCGTCAAATATTGATTTGGCGATCGCCACTTTAAACGCTAGTGTGCGGGCATGCCGACCGATGCCGCAACACGCGCCACCCACGCCGTGGCCGGCGCCTACTCCGGCCACCCATGAGTCGAACCAGGGCGCCGGACGCGCAGGCGATGGGAATGGAGCCGATGAGTGCGCCGTCGCGCCGCAGACCGCCCGGGCGCCCCCGCGGTGATGACGCACCGGCCTCGCGCGAGGACATCTTGGCCCTCGCGCTGAGGGCCTTCGCCACCTATGGCTATGACGGGGTCTCGCTCCGCACGCTCAACCGCGAGCTGGGCGCGAGCCACAACCTGCTCAACGGCCGCTTCGGCTCAAAGGAACGGCTGTGGTACGCCACCATCGACTGGGCCTTCCAGCCCCTGGCTGCTCGGTTGGCCACCGCATTCGACCCCACTCTCACCGACCCACTGGACCAGCTGCGGATCACCATCCGCACCTTCCTCACGCACTGCGCCGAGTACCCCGAGCTCCGTGGCCTGATGAACATCGAAGGCCGTCAGGACACCGAGCGGCTCGCCTACATCTACAGCACCTACATCCAACCCGCGCTGGCACCGGTCCACCGCCTCCTCAACCACCTCGCCGCCCAAGGCCGAACCCGCCCGATCTCGTTGCGCACCTTCCACTTCCTGGTCTCCCACGGCGCCGCCGGCCCCTTTACCCTGGCCCCACTCGCGCGCCACTTCGACCCCGCCGACCCCTTGGACCCGGCCGCCGTGCAAGCCCATGCCGACTTGGCCGCCGACCTCATAGTGCGGGCCATCGAGATCAACCACACCCAACCGCAGTAGTTACTGACGTGTAGATCCAGACTTGATCGCCTCGTCGAGCGACGCCTGCGAGTCTTCAGTGCGGGCACGTCCCGGCGGTTTCCGCTGCGTGGGCACGTTCATCGGCGCGGTTCGCGAATCGCCACCACAACTGCGTGTCACCTGACACAAAATAAATTGACATATGGCTTATTACCTCATACGCTACTCACCATGCATACAACGACCAGGTCAGCGACGAGCAGCGTGTTTCATCGCGGTCCGACGACGGTCGGCGAGGCGTTTCTGGCGATGGTCGAGTCCCGCGCCGATGCGCCGGCGATCCTCAATGCCGAGCTCGAAGTGGTGCTCTCGTGGCGTGACTACGGCGCCCAGGCCCGCCGCGTCGCGACGGGCCTCGCCGAGCTGGGTCTGGGCCACGGGGAAACTCTCGGGCTCCTGCTCAGCAACCGGCCCGAATTCCACATCGCCGATGCCGGCGCGCTCCTGCTCGGCGCTATCCCGTTTTCGATGTACAACACCTCGGCCCCCGAGCAGCTCGCCCACCTCGTCGCGGACGCCGGGTGCCGGATCGTCATCACCGAGGCGGCGTTGGTCGACGGGCTGATCGCCGCACTCGAGCGCGGTCGCGGCGCCGTGGACCACGTCATCGTCGTCGGATCGGACGCGTGGTTCGAGCTGCTGGACTCCGGCGAGCTGGAGCACGCCGCCGCCTCGCAGCCAAGCGACCTCGCCACGTTGATCTACACGTCGGGCACGACCGGGCCGCCGAAGGGTGTCGAGCTCACCCACACGAACATCCTCACCATGGCTGCCGAGATCGGCGCGCTGGTCGGAATTCAGCCGGGGCAGCGCACGATCTCCTATCTGCCGATGGCGCACATCGCCGAGCGCGTCTGCACGCACTACCTGCCGATGACCGTGGGCTTCAGCGTGGTGTGCTGCCCCAGTCCAAGCGCCGTCACCCAGTTGCTGCCACGGGTTCGACCGCACATGTTCTTCTCTCCCCCGCGATTGTGGGAGAAACTGCAGGCGTCCATCACGGCCGATGTCGAGGCGGGGATCGGCCACGAGGAACTCCGTCGTCGCCTCGGCTTCGATGAGCTCACGGCAGCGGTGACGGGCGCCGCGCCGTGCCCGCCCGCGGTGATCGAATTCTTCGACGCGATCGGGATCCCGCTGCGGGAGGTCTACGGGCTCTCGGAGACTACGGGTGTCGTCTCCTTGGCCGCCGCAAGCGACGTCCGCCCCGGGACCGTGGGACCACCCTTGCCCAGCGCGCAGGTGAGGTTGGCCGAGGACGGCGAGCTTCTGGTCCGGGGGCCGCTGCTGATGGCGGGGTATCGCAACCGGCCGGAGGCGACCGCCGAGGCGATCGACGCCGAGGGCTGGCTGCACACCGGCGACATCGCCCGCATCGAGGCCGACGGGCACCTGCGCATCGTCGATCGCAAGAAGGAACTGATCATCAATGCGGCGGGAAAGAACATGTCACCCGCCAACATCGAGGCCCGTCTGAAGGAGGGCAGCCCGCTCATCGGCCAAGCGTGCGCGTTCGGCAACGGGCGACCGTACAACGTCGCGCTGATCGTGCTGGATCCTGCAATCGCCGCTGCGTACGCGACGGATGCCGAACGGCAGGCCGAGGTTCGGGCCGGTGTCGACCGTGCCAACGCACGGCTGGCGCGTGTCGAGCAGATCAAGCGCTTCGCCATCCTCGCCGACGAATGGTTGCCCGACTCCGACGAGCTGACGCCGACGATGAAGCTGAAGCGTCGGCCCATCACCCACAAGTACGCCTCTCAGATTGAGGCGCTCTACACGATGAAGGAGACGAAATGAAGCTAGTGAGTTACGAACTCGGTAGTGCCGGAGTGAGCGCAGGCGTCGTCGTCGACGACCACGTGGTCGCACTCAGTGCGCTCGACGGTGCCCCGACTGACGTCACGGCGGTACTGGCCGCCGGTCCTGACGTCACGGCGGACGTGGCCCGCAAGGTCAACAACGCCCGGCAGCGGACGCCTCTCTCGGAAGTCGTTCTGCGAGCGCCGATTCCGGCGCCGTCGAAGTATCTGGCCATCGGCTTCAACTTCACCTCACACCTCGCAGAGATTCAAGAGGCGGCAAAGCAGCCCCAGTTCGCCGAGCAGATGGAGCGCTTTTCACATCTGCGCGCGGCGTTCGCGGACCAGAAGCTGCCAACGTTCTTCAATAAGCAGGTTTCCTGCATCACCGGACCCTACGACCCGATCCTGGCGCCGTACGACTCGCCGATGCTCGACTTCGAGGGAGAACTCGTCGCGGTCATCGGGCAACGGGTCCGGCGCGCCGACGCCGCCACGGCGCTTGCGTCCGTCGCCGGTTACACAGTGGGCAACGACGTGTCGGTGCGGGACTGGCAGCAGGACACTCCAACGATGTGGCCGGGCAAGAGCTTTGACACCCATGGGCCGATCGGGCCGTGGGTCGTCACGGCCGACGAGGTGGATCCCGCGGGTCTCGGTATCCGCACGTGGGTCGACGGCGAGTTGCGCCAGGACGGCTCGACGAAGGAGATGGTCACCGGGATCGGCGACATGATCGCGGCGCTGTCCCGCGTCTGCACGCTCGAGCCCGGCGACCTCATCGCCACCGGGACGCCCGGCGGCGTCGGGGTGTTCTCCGGACGGCTTCTGCGGCCCGGTCAGCGGGTGCGAGTCGAGATCGAGGGCATCGGCGCCATCGAGAATCCTGTCGTCGCGGAGCCCTCCCCCACAACCCGGCAGGCCTGAGAGAAGCGGGTCAGCGAGCGACAGTTCCATCAGATCGAAGGGGAGATGTCATGGCGCAACCAGGGATCGAACTCGTCCGCGACCTGATCGCACGCTTTTTCAACGGGCACGATCCGGATCTCGCCCCGGAATTCTTCGCCCCGGACTTCCGCTGGCATGGCGGCAGTGTGGGCACCATCGATGGAATCGACGCCTACGCCGCGACGATGCGTCAGTTCTTCGCCGCGCTGCCCGATGCCGAGGCGATCGAGCAGGACGCGGCCCAGGATGGCGACACGGTGACCATGCGCTTCGTCGTGCGTGGCACCCACACCGGAGCCTTGTGGGGAATCCCGCCGACCGGCAACCATGTCGAATGGGACGTGATCATGATGTATCACCTGTCGAACGGCACCATCGTCGAGCAATGGGCGGCCGAGGATTGGATCGCGTTCTTGGGCGCGATTGGCGCGTTCACACCGCCGTGGGCCGGGCTTCGCCAGTGACGGTTGCGAGCAGGAAGAGGTGGCCCACCGTTGACGTCGACTTATATAGTCGCGACACCCTGAGCCACCCACACGAGGCCTACCGCGCCATTCGTGAAGGCGGACCTGTCGTGTGGTTACCGCGCAACCGTGTCTGGGCGATGGGACGTTTCGCCGACGTGCGAGCTGCTTTGAGGAACGATGTGCTCTACCGCAGTGGCGACGGGGTGTCGCTGAACGTGGTTGTCAACCGACTGCTTCGAAAGACGACACTGGGAAGTGACGGCGAGACCCACTCAAAACGGCGCAAAGTGCTGATGCATTCGCTGGCCGCGAAGGCGCTCGCTCGAATTGAACCGGTTCTTGACACTGAAGCCGACGCCGCGGTGGAGGATTTACTCCGAAGGCAATCATTCGACGGGGTAGCCGATTTCGCGTCGCGATTGCCGGTACGTGTGGTCGGCGATCTAGTGGGCTTACAGGTCGATCGGAACAAGTTATTGAGTTGGGGGCGCGGATCGTTTGACGGCAACGGTCCGATGACCAACTGGCGCGTCCTGCGGGCCACGCCCACAGCAATCAGCGTCTGGCTATACACCGCGCGCCTCAATCAGTCACGGGTGACTCCGGGTAGTTGGGCGTCGTTTGTGCTCGCTGCCAGTGAGCGGGGTGAACTCGGGCGGTCGGAAGCGAAGAACATGGTTATCGACTTCGTCGGGCCCAGTCTGGACACGACGATACTTGCTACCGCACAACTGCTTTGGAGTCTAGGTGAGAATCCGGGCGCCTGGAATCGTGTGCGTCGTCACCCCGAGTTGATCCCGAAAGCTGTGGTCGAGGCGGTTCGGCTGGCGTCGCCGGTGCGAGGTTTCATGCGAACCTTGGCCCGAGACGACGAGATTGACGGCATCAAACTGCAAGCTGGACAGCGTGTCGCATTGCTCTTCGCCTCGGCGAACATGGATGAGGAGCAGTTTCCGAATCCAGGGCGCTTCGATCTTGACCGCCGCGGCGGCAACCTCGGGTGGGGACACGGTGCACACACCTGTGTTGGCATGCACCTCTCGAAACTCGAGATGGAGGCATTGCTGCGGGCCATGACTCCGCGTGTTGGCAGTGTTCAGGTATGGCGTCCGCGTCGACTTATAAACAACGGCCTTCAAGGCCTGCGCACGTTTCAAGCGAGGTTTCAACCTGCGACGCCCGCGAGATTCGGTCTAGCCTGATCACGTGCAGTGCGCTGAGCGGGGCGCCAGTGCCGGTTCGGCCTCTACCGAGACTGAGTACAAGCAACACACTGAAATTGAGGCATACCGTGACCGCACCCGGTCCCCAACGCAGCGGAAAGTTCGCCCTCTCCACTCCCGAACGCATCGGCTTCGGCGTCGGGTCCCTGGCGACCGCAACCTATGCCGTCGTGCCCGGGCTCGTCCTCTTGTATTACCTCACGAACGTCCTTGGAGTGACGGCGGCACTGGCGGGATTCGTCGTGTTCCTGCCCAAGCTGCTCGACCTCGTCTACAACCCGATCGTCGGCAGATTGTCGGACTCAACGGTGTCGCGACTCGGCCCCCGCCGGCCGTGGATGATCGCAGGAATGATCACGTTCCCGCTGGGTTTCGTGTCGATCTTCTTCTCGCCGTTCGACGGTAACGCTGCCGCCTTGTGGGTCGCCGGGGCGCTGGCTCTGACCGGCCTTGGTTTCTCGGCTTTCGTCATCCCCTACAGCGTTCTGCCAGCTGAGCTTGGGGCTAGCCCCGCGGAGCGAACGTCAATGACCGCATGGCGCATGGGATTCCTGGGTCTGGCCATCTTGGCGGCGGGCGCAGTGGCACCGATGGTGGCGGACGCCGATGGTGGCGGACGCGAGGGATACCGGGTAATGGCGGTGGCAATGGGGTGCGTGATCTTCCTTGGCACGTGCGGGGCGCTCTACAGTGCGCGTCAGTCGACTCGGGTCGCTGCTGAGGCGTCGCCGAAGGGGGCCGGATTGCTGCGCGAGGCACTCGGCGCGGCCACCCACAACCGGCCGTTCCGCATCCTCCTCGGGGTGTTCATGCTGATCGAGGTGGTCATCTCCGTCACGCTGGCGGGCCTGCCGTACATGGCGGACCAGATCCTCGGAACGGAAAGCGCGATCGCGCCACTCTTTGTCTGTGTAATCGGACCGATGCTGGTGACGATGCCGGTGTGGAGCCATGCTGCGCGGAGGGTAGGCAAGAAGACTTGCCTCGTCGTGGCTTCGACGATCTTTGGCACGGGCGTACTAAGTTTCATCGCGCTGCCGGCGATCACCGAGTCGATTAGGTTTGAGGTTGCGTGTGCGGCAATCCTGGTGGCCGGCATTGGCTTTTCCGGGGCGCAGCTCCTGCCGCAAGCAATGCTCGCTGACACCCTGGCTGTGGACGCGACCGAGTCAGGTCAGCGGCGAGCGGGGGTCCTTGCGGGGCTGTGGTCGGCCGGCGAGACCATCTCCGCGGCCGCCGGTGCGGGCATCTACGGCTTCGTACTCGCGGCCAGCGGGTTCGTGTCGTCGGCGGCCGACGAATCGGTCGTCCAGCCGCGGAGCGCCGAATGGGGCATTGTGCTCGGATTCTCGGGCATCTCTGTCTTGAGCATCATCGCGGCGCTGGCGCTCCTGGCTCGCTACACACTTACCGAAGATCAAGTCGATGAGTTGGCGCTCGCGCGTCAGGCATGACGATCTGGAAGCGCTGCTGCCCGAAGAGGATTCAGCCTCTGGCCCGAACAAGGTCCCCCGGGTAGGTCAGCTCCCGAAGACACTGACGACGGCCTCCGCGCGCTCCCGCCCGGTGTAGAGCTGCCACAGGGTTTCGGCCAGCTCGTCGGGGTCGAGTGTTCCCGCCGTCACGCCGGCGGATAGTTCGGGGCTGTCCAGCATGACCTCGTAGGCGTCGCTGCGCTCGATCAGGCCGCCGATCGCGATCGTGCCCGCATAGACTCCGGCCGGCGCCAGCGCCGCATGCAGGGTGATCGCGTAGTTGCGCAACGCCGCGGACCACAACGCGAAACCGCCGTGCGGCGGCATGGGGACGACGCTGCTCAGGGCGCCGACGAACAGCAACCCGCCCGCGCCGCGTTCAGTCAGTTCGGGAATCAACAGCGATGCGAAGTCGACGGCAGGTAGCACCCCTCGCAACGCGGCTTCGGCACCGGCGCGGTCGAGCCGGGTGATGTCACCGGGGACCGAGCCCACTGCGGCAGGGCCGTCGTCGCCCACATCGATGCGACCCGACCGGCCCCGCGCCGCATCGATGGTCGCACGCAGCAGAGCCGGATCGGCCGCGTCGGCGGTGAACGCCGCGCCGTCGACGAGTGGACGCATGTAGTCGGCAAGGGGGCCGTAGTAGCCCACATCGATCCGGCCGAACCACGCGCGCACCGCATCGACGGCCCTGCGCAGCCGGGCCGGGTCAGCGGCGTCGGCGGTGAACGCGGCGGCCTCGACGCCGGCATCGGCGAGAGAGCGCAGGTAGTCGGCGTGTCGGGTGGCGGTGCGGGAGACCAGTGCGACGGCGTAGCCCTCGGCACCGAATCGATGGGCCACCGACATGCCCAGACCGGGACCGGCGCCGAGCACCAGTAGAACAGGAGGAGTGTGAGGTGAGACCATACGCTCGCTAGCTCGCCGCTTCGAGCGCGGAGGAGCGGATGGACTTCATTGCGCCGGCCCATGTTTCGAGCTGCTCGAACAAGGTCCCGGCGGCGCCGTCGTGCAGGGTGGCCGGGCTGAACACAGAGAAGTTCTCGAAATCCGTGAACAGCGAGAACGAAAGTTGCTGCCGGACATGGGCAATCTGTAGCTCACTGCAGATCGCGCGGAGGTGCTCGATCGCTCGGGCCCCACCCAAGGATCCGTAACTGACGAAGGCCGCCGCCTTGTTGTTCCACTCGGCGTAGAGGTAATCGATGGCGTTCTTCAGCACTCCTGAGGTGGAGTGGTTGTACTCCGGTGTGACGAAGATGAACCCGTCGTAGGCCCCGATCTTCGCGGCCCATGCCTTGGTGTGCTCGCCCGCGTACAGGCCCGCCGAAGGCGGAATGGCTTCGTCCATGTGGGGCAATGGGAAGTCAACGAGATCGATCAGTTCATAGGTCGCGCCCGTGCGGCCAGCTGCCCTGCCCAGAACCCAGTCGGCGACCGCCTTGCCGTTACGGCCAGGACGGGTGCTGCCGACGATTATTGCGATCTTGAGACTGCTCACGAGAGTCCTTTCAACATAGGATGTTTCACTTGTCCATTTGAGCCAGGCGGTGTCAGCGGTCACGCGAACTGGCAACTCTCAGGTGAAATTGGCGCCCCCGTCGACGACGATCGTCTGGCCGTTGACGTAGGCCCCGTCGTCGGAGAACAGGAACGCCACCATCGCAGCAAGGTCCTCCGGGACTCCGAGGCGATTCGACCGGACCGTCGCGAGGATCTCGTTGCGCCATTCTTCTGTGGTGTTCTCCAGCGCCGCCCCGGTGAGGATCACACCGGGCGCGACCGAATTGCATCGCACGCCATGCTTGCCGCCGACCGTGGCGGTGTGGCGCGTGAGCCCATAGAGTCCTGCTTTGGCGGCTTGGTAGGCGACCCGCCGATCCTCACCCATCCAGACACTGGTTGACATCGTGTTGACGATCGCACCGCTGCCCTGGTCGATCATGATGGGCAGCGCGTGGCGGATTCCAAACATGTAGCCAGTGAGTGTGACGTCGATGGTGTGCTGCCACACGTCGAGCGCGATCGACATCACGTCGGCGTCATGCTCGAGTGTGCGGGGGGAGAGGTCGGCTGCCACGTTGAACAAGCCGTCGAGCCGGCCGAATTCCTTGACCGTGAAGTCGATGAGCTCCTTGTAGGATGCCTCGTCGCTGATATCGAAGGCCCGGGCAGCAGCCCGCCCGTCCAACTCTCGGATCTCGTCGACGACTGATTGAGCGGCGGAGATGTTGAGATCGGCGACCACGACGGCCGCGTCCTCCTCGGCGAGGCGCACCGCGGTCGCAGCGCCAATGTTGCCTGGGGCCGCGCCGGCGACGATCGCGACCTTGCCCTCGAGTCCTCTCATTGCTTCACTCCGAACTCTTCACTGCTGCGACCCGTTCGTTGGGACAGTGCTCGCGCCTGTCGCGCTCGGCCCCGGCATCGGTTGGCGGCGAGGCGATTCGGCCCATGCGATCACCATCGCGCAGGCTGGAATCACATGGCACCCGTATAGGCCCCAGTCACCCCCCGTGCCTGTACGCGACGAGCTGACTCAACAATCCCCGCGCGGGACCAAGTCCTGGTTGTCGCAGCGTTCCTCTTGGGCCGTTCGAAGCCATTGGCTGGGTGGCATTCCGTAGGCAGCTCGGAAGCGCCGGGCGAAGTGAGTTGGATCTTTGAACCCCCACCGCCGGGCGACGGTGCTGATGGTGACGGAGTGGGCGGCAGTCTGCGACAACTCCATCCGCGCACGTTCGAGCCGACTCGAGATGATCCATTGCTCCAGATGCAGCTGGGCATTCCCGCAGACCCGGTACAGGTGGCGTGTGGAAACGGCGAGTGCGGCCGCGATGGCGTCGGGCCCGAGATCCGGATCCCCCAGATGCTGGCGAACGTAGGTGCGCACCTGCGTGATCAGTGTGTGCTCGAGAACCTCCCGGGCGGCCGAACTCTCGCCGGCCACGCTCAGGATGAGGGCACGGATCAGTTCAGTACTTGCGCTTCCGAGGGACGCTGCGACCGCTGTGGCGCTGAGGGCCTCGGCGTCTTTGGCCATGTCGTGAATGTGCCGACTGACCAACCCGTAGAGCGGGCTGCTGGCCAGGTGCTCACCCGCCCGGCGTACGACATCGATCGGCACCGCCAGTTCATCTATGGGGACCTGCAGGGTTCGGGTTCCGCCGTTACCGCGCCAGGAGTACTCGAACGGCTGGGTCACGTCGCACAACTCCGTCTGGCCGGAGCGGACGGTCCGGCTGGTCGACTCCGTGCTGAGTTGTCCTGATCCGACCCCGTGTTGAGCAATGGCGACGAACTCGCAGGGTGCCGACCGGACGCCTCTTGCGGTACGGACAACGGAGATGCCGCTTGACTCCAGTTGAAATATCGCTGCCGTCCCGAACTCCCACACGCAAACTCTGGCGCTCACGGGTTCGCCGTCATCAAGCGTGACACGCGACATCACCCCGCCAGCGACCACCGCGCTTGTCACCGCGTCGCGGCGTTCTGTGAGCGGTAGCTGTGCGGTGTCAAGTAGGACGGTCACTGAACCTCCTGGTCTCACGCCGCCACTCACCGCGGCCTGCCAGATCCAATCCGCCAGTGCGCCGCCCTCTGGCGGCGTAGGCCGACACGATGGCAGGAAGAGCCGATTGAACCTGAGGCTTCGATTCTAGGCTGGGCCCATCGTAGTAACACAGCCGCCGAGGGGGCGGGAGACGCGTGGCGCACCCCGGCGCAGCCACGCGGGCCGAGCGACGGAGTGGAACGCAGGAGGCGTCGCGTGCCGCCATCGCTGACCCTCATCGACGGCCCGCCGATTTCAGAGCGCGGGGCGAACCCCCTACTCGGCCGGCACCGCGAGTGCGCGGCCCTCGACACCGGGCTCGCGGCCGTTCGCAAAGGGCAGAGTTGGGCGCTCGTACTACGCGGCGAAGCCGGTGTGGGCAAGACGGCGCTGCTGAACTATCTCGTTCAACAGGCCACCGGGTGTCAGGTGATACGCGCCGCAGGCGTCCAGTCGGAGATGGAACTGGCATTCTCCGGGCTCTACCAGTTGTGTGCCCCCAGTTTGGATCGAGCGGACCGCTTGCCCACCCCGCAGCGGGACGCCCTGCTCACGGCGTTCGGGGTGTGCGCGGGCGATCCGCCCGACCGGTTCCTGGTCAGCTTGGCAGCGTTGGGATTGTTGGCCGAGGTAGCGCAGGAGCGTCCGCTGGTCTGTGTGATCGATGACGCGCAGTGGCTTGATCGCGCCTCCGCCCAGGCGCTCGCGTTCATTGCACGCCGTCTGGAGGCCGAATCGCTCGCCCTGGTCTTCTCGGCCCGCGAAGTCGAAGTAGCGGAGCTAACGGGGCTGCCAGCACTGGTCGTGGAGGGCCTTGCCCTCTGCGATTCACGCGCGCTGCTGCGCTCGGCCGTGTGCGGGCCCGTGGACGACCGCGTTTTCGACCGACTCATCGCCGAGACACGCGGCAACCCGTTGGCGCTGTTGGAGCTGCCCCGCGGATTTACGCAGGCCGAACTGTCAGCCGGGTTCGCGCTGTTGGGTCCGCGGACGGTACCCGAGCGAATCGAGCAGAGCTACCGGCGGCGATTGGGGGCGCTCGACCCCGAGACTCTGCAGCTGTTGTTGGTCGCCGCTGCCGAGCCGCTTGGTGATCCGGTGCTGGTGTGGCGCGCCGCGGAGCGGCTCGGGATTGGCGTGGGCGCCCTGGGGCCCGCGTCTGCCGCAGGGCTGCTGGAGATCGGCACTTGCGTTCGGTTTCGCCATCCGCTGGTGCGCTCCGCAATCTACTGGGCCGCATCTCCCGAAGAGCGCCGCGCGACACACGGCGCACTGGCAGAGGCCACCAACGGGGAGGGTGATCCAGATCGGCGCGCGTGGCACCACGCCCAGGCGGCCTCTCGGCCCAATGGCGACATTGCTGCCGAACTCGAGGTTTCCGCCGACCGTGCCCAGGCGCGTGGGGGCCCGGCGGCCGCGGCCGCCTTCCTCGAGCGCGCTGCCCAGCTGACGCCCGATCCCGCCCTGCGCGCCGACCGCGCATTGGCTGCGGCGCGCGCCGCGCACCTGGCCAATGAGCCCGATACGGCGCTGCGACTCCTGTCCATCGCCGACGCCGGACCGCAGGACAAGACGCGTCGCGCGCACGTCGACGAGCTACGAGCGCAGGTCGCATTCGCCAACATTCGCGGCGGCGACACCGCCGCCCTGTTTCTGCGGGCCGCCACGCAACTGGAACTGTTCGACGCCAGACGGGCCCGCGACGCCTACCTGGACGGCCTCTCCGCGGCCATGTTCTCCGGCTCGTTCACCGGCGACGATGGCCTGCTACAGGTAGCGCGCGCCTCGCGGGCCGCGCCCTCCGTGCCGCAGCCCGCGCGCCCCCACGACGTTCTACTGGATGGTTTGGCCACGCGGTTCACCGACGGATACGCCGCCGGAGTGCCGGCACTCAAGCAGGCGCTGACTGCGTTCGTCGACTCAGAGGTCACTGCCGAGGAGGGGCGCCGCTGGCTCTGGCTGGCCCACTGCACCGCCGTGGACGTGTGGGATGAGGAGACCTGGGCGGTCCTGCCTGACCTACAGGTCAGACTGATTCGCGACTCCGGGTCGCTCGCCACGCTGCCGTTGGCCTTGTCGATGCGCATCGGCGCCCACGTACTGCTCGGGGAGCTCTCGGAGGCCGCATCGCTGATTGCTGAGCTCGCAAGGGTCACCGAGGTGACGGGCAGTCACCTCGCGCCCTACGGTGCCCTTCTGCTGGCTGCTTGGGAGGGCAGGGAATTCGAAGGTGTTGCTTTGATCGACTCGATTCACGACGAGGTTGGGCGCCGCGGCGAGGGAATCGGTCTGGCCTTCGCCAGCTGGAGCAAGGCGCTGCTCTACGGCAGCCTCGGCAAATACGAGCTCGCGATTGACGCTGCACATCAGGTCGTGGCGCTCCCCCACGAACTGGGTGCCCCGACTTGGGGAGCGCTCGTAGAGACCATCGAGGCGGCCAGCCGCTGCGGACAAGAAGAGATCGGCTCGCAGGCCTTCGAAAGGCTGACCTCCATGACACGCGCCAGTGGCACCGACTGGGCGTTGGGCATCGAGGCACGTTCGCGGGCAATGCTCGGCGGGGCAGGAGCGGAAGGCGCCTACTTGGAGGCGATCGAGCGCCTCAAACGTACCCGGATTCGCGGAGAGCTGGCTCGCACTCACCTGCTCTACGGCGAGTGGTTGCGACGCCACCGCCGCGGAATTGACGCACGCCACCGCCTGCGTACCGCCCACCACATGTTCACCGTCATGGGCGCTGAAGCATTCGCCAAGCGCGCCGCCCGCGAACTGCAGGCGGCCGGCGGGACGGCCCGCAAGCGCAAAGCGGCGACCAATGGCGAACTCACCCCGCAAGAGGCCCATATCGTCAGGCTCGTTCGCGACGAACTCTCCAACCAAGACATCGGCGCCCGACTCTTCATCAGCCCCCGCACCGTCGAATGGCACCTAAGCAAGATCTTCGCAAAGCTGGGCGTCACCTCACGGCGGCAACTTCAGCGCTAGGAGTGACCAGAAGAGCGCCCATGCGGGAGTCCCGGCCTTCGGCGGCCACGTGCCGTCGAGACCCCGAGCCGCGCCACATTGTTTAGACCCTTTCGAGTCGGCGGGTCAGTGGTGACCATCTCTTTGGTGGACCGGTCCTGGCGCAGCTCGCCGTCGACCCACGTGCGGATAACGAGACCCGCGGGATCTCAATGGGCCCGTGAGTGTCGAAGCTCTTGCCGGACCACATCGTTGGAGTGCCCGACGGAGTGGGCGTGTTCTCCGGACGACTTCTGCGACCGGGTCAGCGAGTGGCGCGATCCACCGGATTCTCGAAAAGGTGCGGCGCCGCGATCAATCAGAAGTCTTGTCGGATAAAGCCTTCGGCGCCGGGAGGCGCTGTTGAGCTCGTCTCGCCAAATGCCGAGGCTGTGAGCGTGCGCCATCAATCCCATACTGCGGCAGATTCCGACGCATGCTGACCAGCCCGCAGCTGCGGCGGTTCAAGTGCGGGGATACAGCTCTGCCGTTTCGAGACTCAGCGCTGTCGGCAAGTGCTGCATGCCACTGCGCCACGTTAGGTGCTTGGCTTGATTACGCGGATCGGGATGGCCGACAGCCGAGGCATGTAGTTGATGGTTTGGCGGCTGTGTGTCAGTGAGATCAGACGGCCGGTAAAGGTGCCCGCCTCGCCCGGATCATCGCCCACCAGCGCGCCCCAGGCATGGGTCATCGAAACCGCACCGGTTGGCAGCGAGTCATCCTCGCGTGCGAGGGCCTGGATGACACCCGCCTCAGATTCGATGACGATGGGGCTCGCGTCGTGCACCCCCAACGCTTGCATGTCCTGCGGGTTCATGTATGCCGGATTCCACGGGGTGCGTTGAGTGGTCTTGGCCGCCCTGCGAAACGCACTGTTGAGAACTCCGGGCATCCGCCGTGAGAGCAATCGCATTGGAAATTCCTCGTTTTGACGGTGGCGGCGGCGCAATGCGGTGAGTTCGGCGGCAATATCGTCGGGGCACAGGTCTAGCCGGCTTCCGTCGTCGGGCACCGCGGCGACGACGCTCTCGCGATCGCGTGCGATACCACGGGGGTTCGCCAGCAGTTCCTCATACGACAGGTCGCCCAGCCCACACATCCACCGCACAATGTCTTGGGTCGACGTCGTCTTCGCAGGATCGAGGTCGAATGACTCGCCAGGAATCTGGTCATGCGGAACGCCGAACAGGGCCTGCTTCATTCGCATGGGCGTGCCCATCCGTCGGGCTAGTCCCCAAAAGAACTCCCAGTCGTCAATGTATCCGGGCGGACGTTCAAGGAGGGGCGTGGCCACGCGAGCGAACGTCTGCGCGAAGTAGATTTCCACGGCACCAGTCAGATCGTGCCGCTCGTAGGGCAAGCTGGTGGCGATCTCGTAGTGCGCTCGTGCACCGGTGTCGGTAGGTCGTTGATCTACCGTGACGAGAAGTTCCAAGGCATCCAACGCCGGAAGCGTCCGGTCCGGGTCGGGCATCGCGCGGGCCAGATCACCGCCGATCACGATCAGCGCGCGAATCCCCTGTTCGCCCGAATCGAGGATTTCGGCGGGCAAGAGCGAGGTCGGATATTCACCCCCGATGGGACCGATGTCGGCGGTCTTGCACTTCGGACCATGCTCCCAGGAACGCGTCGGCGGGACCACCGATGCCACCGTCGGTGGGCTTCCATAGATACCGCCGGTATTCCAGACCTTCTCGCCCACCCGGCGATAGCCTCCGCAGAGGGCGTTGAAGACCTCGATGAGGTGCTCGGCGAGGTTGGAGTCCGACGCCATGTTTGGACCAGTCCCACTGGTCGCTGACTTAGAGGCGGCGGTCGCGAACACCGTCGCAACATCGTTCAGCATGTCGACGCTGACCCCGGTCCGGGCGGCGACATACTCCTCGTCGAAGTCAGCAACCGCTAGACGCAGTGCGTCGAGCGGGCCGACAAATCGATCGCAGAACTCCCGGTCGTACAGACCGCGGTCGAGCACGATGCGGATCAGCCCGGCGAATAACGTGGCATCTTCGCCAGGCCGGCTCCGCACGTGGACGTCAGCCAGCTTGGCGGTCTCTGTTTCCCGTGGATCGACCACGATCAGTTTCATGCCCGCCTGCTGAGCCTCCCGGATCCACTTGCGCGGATTGGCCGCCGGCACGGCTGCGGTTCCGTGGGACACCGTTGGGTTGACGCCGACGAGCATGATCACATCGGCGTCGAGTGTGGAGTGCTTGCCGCCGAGGTAATGCCCCATCCGGCCCATCGTGACCCATTTGGCGGACTGATCCAGCGTCATCGACGAGAAGATGTAAGGCGACCCAAGACCCGCCATCCAGGCCTTCATGGCCGAGTGCGCCAGGGTGTTCATGTTGGTGCCGGTTCCGTAGTACAGCCCAACCGATTCAGGCCCCCACCGGTCGATGATGGCGCGAAGGCGCATCGAGATCTCGTCGAGCGCGGACTCGACGTCGACGTCGGCTACGACCCCATCCGCCGACCGCCGTCGCGACGAGACGAGCCTGTCCTCGCCGTTGTGAAGCTCGGCACTCGCGCGGCCCTTTGCACACAGATATCCCCCCGTCACCGGATGCTCCCGATCGCCGTGCACGGCGAGGATCTGCCCGTCCTCCATCTCGACCTGCAGTCCGCAGACGACGGTGCAGATGCGGCAGTAGGTCAGATGTCTAGTACTCGACATGGTCCCCTCAATCGATTCGCGGCCCGAGCTTTGCGTTGTCGGCGCTGAGTGAACCGACCTGGCGGAAAGTGCCAGCCGCCTGGCCAACCAATGTCGACGTTGACTCGCAGGACAACTTCACATTAAGCAAGTCGTGGCATTGCAACCATCCGATGGTCGCGGCATACGATCCAGAAATGGCCGTTGTACCAACACGGCCGGATCGCCACCCGGCGGCAACGTTCAATCCGACGATGTCTGTCTCAGAGCGCCAACCGTAATTTGCGACCGCCCCACCCGGTCGCCTGCGACACGGAAGACGCCACCAACACATGGGCATGACGACCGCTGAAGTCGCGGCCTCGACACAGCCCGCAGGCGAGCCAACTCTCGACGGACCGCTACAGCCAAATGATGCCGGCCGGAAGAGATAACGGCGCTGTCGGGTTGACGGGCACTCCAGCATCGGATCAGACACTGCGCAAACTGGCTGTCCCTTGTCGTGTAGGGAACATAACGTCCCAGACTAGCCAGGGATGGCCGGTGACGGGACATCAGTCGAATCACGTAAGCGCGCTTTCGAATCCAACGAGCCCGCGTCTCGCACGCGCTGCGACGGGTAGCGACTGCTATCGGCCGCATCGTGATGGGGCAACGAAGGGGTCGGCGAGTTCGACTCGGGCGTCACCGCAGCGAGAGACGAGAGGTGTGCTTTGCCGTACAGAGTGATTCAGTGGGGTGTCGGGCTCAACGGGCAGGCGCTGGTGCGAGCGATCGCACGCCACCCGGATCTCGTGGAGATCAGGAGACTTTCGTGACGTACACGATCGCGGCACCCTGCATCGACGTCAAAGACAAGTCGTGCATCGAGGAATGCCCCGTCGATTGCATCTACGAGGGCACACGCATGCTCTACATCCATCCCGATGAATGCGTGGACTGCGGCGCCTGCGAGCCGGTGTGCCCGGTCGAGGCCATCTACTACGAGGACGATGTGCCCGGCCAGTGGAGCGCTTACACAAAGATCAACGCCGACTTCTTCGCCGAGCTCGGTTCACCCGGCGGGGCATCGAATGTGGGCATGACCGAGAACGACCCGCAACCAGTCAAGGACGCCGAGTGGATCGGACACCGGAATCGACACTGACCGCCAGCCGGATAT
>Ga0193743_1001475_pt1 | contig 17492 bp, 19 predicted proteins | sample L2c2metaG_FD_143038 | JGI IMG/M metagenome (GOLD analysis project Ga0193743, IMG submission 143038) | Soil microbial communities from a riparian zone of the East river system, Colorado, United States - L2c2 | ecosystem: Environmental > Terrestrial > Soil > Riparian zone | place: USA: East River...
AAAGGATAAAGCCCTGCTAAGGTGGGATGCATGTCTATATACCAAAAATCGGAGTCGAAATAATAAAATGATGAAAAATAATGAAATGATGAAAAAGATGGAGAATGGTGAAACAGTGATAGGAATGTTATGTCACGTGATCATCGGACTCCGGTATCGGAGCCGCGAGTGCACTCCGTCTTGGGCTGGCGACGATGAGGAGGAATATACAGAGGTGACGGAGAAATATCGGAGGAAACATCAGAGGATGTGGAGCGTCCCCTAACAACTACTGTCCAAGTAGCATGACCAAAATGGTCATAGTGTGATAATGGTGGAGGACAAAAGAATAAAAGGAAATAAGAAAGACAATAAGAATCTTACGGTTTGTATTATATTCAACATAACTTACTATAACTTACTATAACTCACTATGTCAAAAATCAGAGTTTGCTGATGCAGTGAGTTGTTTCCTCTGTGTTGTTCATAAGGCCTGATGCAATGTACTACTAGTTCCTCGAGGGTTGTATCAAGTGGCAACCTGATATATTATTGTTCAAGCTGCAAGGGAGGTCTGTAATGTCATTGCTGTTGGAAATATGTTTGCAACTAGAACAGATATTAGTCTCAACTTATAATGAAAGTTCGTTTTATTAATTGTATATACCTAGAACAGATATTACTATGTCCCAATTAGCTATAGTATAGAAAATAAAGGAGTGTCCACTCACATCTCAACTTATAATGAAAGTTGAGACTACTAAAATAACGGGTGAACAAAAATGGTAATGTGATTATGTAAGATAGATCACGATAAGATCAATGATAAGAACAAGGTGTATACTCGTATATTTCAACAATTGCATCAGTGGACATGATTTCAAGGACACTATAACCAGTGTGGTTTTACACAAAAAGAGTGTTCAGTTTTCACCAAGTTCTACGTTGACCATGCTGAACCCCCAGCAACCCTGCAAGTCTTTAAGGATGCTGGGAAGTGGTCTTTGGGCAAAATTCTCGAGAGACATGAGTTTTTGATCATTCTGCCAGTTTGATAAAATTTTGGTCGGCAATTGAAATATGGACTCCACTTGTGTGAATTTATTTTTTTGATTGGAAGTACAGCCGTTTGCATAAGTCATTGAACACTCGATTTTTTTTTTGCGTAGTCACATGTGAGTTTTCCCACAGCCAAACAAATGATGATCGGGTAGATAAGGGTAGATCATTATGGCTTCAAAGGATCTGCGTGATAGGGTGGTGCATTGGCGCGTTCAGAACAACTGGACATACCGAAAGCTGGCTGACATGGCTGGGTGCTCGATTGGTACTGTCACTTATATTTTGATGTATGACTGCATATATGGAACCTCAACAAACCCATACAGAAAGCGTACAGGACGGCCATGCTTGCTGGATCAAGATGACTGTACATACATTGATACGCTGCTTAACTGGGAGCCCACTATTTATCTGGATGAGATTCAGGACAAGCTGGTAGAGGACTGTAATAGAGATGTTTCGATTGCTTCCATACAGCGAGCCATTGAACATTTAGATTTTACACAGAAGGTTGTGAGCAAGGAGGCAAAGGAGAGAAATGACCTTCTCAGAGCAATCTGGGAAGGAGATATGGCACAGTATGATGACCCTGATCTATTCCTTTTCCTTGATGAAAGTGCTGTCTATAAAAGCGCTGTGTGATACAACGAGAGTAAGAGGGCAAAGAGAGGAGTGGGGACGGTAGAGCATGCCCAAAGATTGTTATCTATACCTTGTATATCCCTTATATTAGATACGATCATCATTTGTTTGGCTGTGGGAAAGCTCCCACGTGACTACGCAAAAAAAAAATCGAGTGTTCAATGACTTATGCAAACGGCTGTAAAGCTCCCAGAGTATTTTCTGGCTCAATGGGTCCCATTTTTGACTACCCATTTGCTGATCTACTTTTGGCCTATCTGCCAAGCTAGTTTACCCTAATTTGCACCCCATTTTCAGGATCCTGGCCAGACCGGCAAATTAGCCGCTAATTTGCAGGGCTAATTTGCAGGTGCAAATGTCGCCGGCCTATTTCCCGCCACACTATCATTGTGCAAATGGCAATGCAAAACCCTGTAGAAAAAGCTTTTGTTGTCATTTCAATGTAACCTAACCAGATGGAATTTGCATTTTATATTAATCTCACAACTCCACTTTCCGATTGTCGTGGATGCGAAGAGCAACCATTGAACGTTGAACGGTCATTATACAATTGAAGCCGATTGGTTTGGAATATCATCAAATAGGCAATGTACATCTTTGAACATGGCGCTTTCACGCTGCATGTCAGAAGTTGAGTTTGAAATGTCAAGTTGGCGTTCTGGGAAGTCATTCAACAATATTTTTTATTGACTGGTAGGAGAGAGAACTCTCGGGTCTCATAATCATCACCAATTGAAGAATGTTCAGTTCTTACGACACCCAGAATGAGTTGGAAGAATCAGTGCGAGATCTCGGAACCTACTCGCTTTACGACATTGACGCATCGTCCCTTTTTAGTTGACCATTTGAATATCAAAGAATTTTAGTTCGACAGCTACTATGGTATAGAAGTCTTGTCAAATGAATCAACTCGCCACTCGGGATCTCATCGGGCACCAGAGCGACTCAGTATAAATAACGCGTCGAAAAGCTGGTGCACGGCATCTCTCAAGTCCTTGAAGCGATTGTGTGTTACCAGAATGATGAAGATGCTCCGTGCCACTCTCCTCTCCCTCTCCCTCCTCATCGCATCTGCCAGTGCGCAATTTTACTATGTCACTATCTCATCTGCCGTCGCCACAGGCTTCACATGTTTGCAAGTGAGAGACTTCGATCACATTAAGAATGGGGCGGCCGTTGAGACGTTGGTTTACTTTCATTGCACAACGATTGATGGATTGTTAACAACTCGTGCAATTTTTTTCATAGGTATGATTGCGACCACTCTAAGGCACAAGCATGGTGGATCAATGACTTGGAATCCGGTTATATACAGATCAAACCGTCATACCAATCGGAGTATTGTTTGGATGCTATTAAAGGTCGGTACATCTTTTTTTTTTTGGCAGCTCAAATGTAAGCATGAGTCTGACTGTCCTTCAACAGTTAATACCTTCAACAAGGTAAAGATTTGGAAATGCAACAACAGTGCACAGCAGAACTGGGCTCCTATCCCTGCCGAGGGTGGCGAAAACTACAAGCTCACACTAGCAAATAACCCGCGTTCGTCTCTTATTTTTTCTACGTCAACTATTTCTTTTTATTCTTCCGCTGATCATGTTTACCTCAAATATAGATTCATGTCTCGACTTGCCAAATTCGTCGATCGATGAGGGCGTTCAAGTGGAAACCTATCAATGCCATGATGGTCCAAACCAGGTCTGGCAGATCCAAAATCAACACTAAGCATATATCTGGTTCTTGGCTGACGGATCACTTGTCACACCGCCTATAAGTACTCTATGAAAGACGACTTTGAAAAAAGGAAAAAAAGGACCATTTGACAAATACCATATTGCATCTTTTGTCGGATCCGTTTGTTCTGCCGTTAAGTTTTTCTGAAGTTGAGAATGCTGCCATTTGACAAAGAAGCCATTGTCGAGATGTTGATGTTACTAGCTGACTAATGATTGCGAAAATCTAAATGTTAGACTTGTGTGAATTGAGTAACATTTGCGATGGAGCAAGGAGGCACAGGGATCCGGAAAAAAAAGACCAAAGTCAATTTCTATTTTTTTCCTATCTATGAGCAAATTCCGACAAGTTGATCCATAATCATTCACTAAGAGCCGACCTCTCTCGACCGTAAATAATATTTCCATGTTCATAATAATATAAATAATTTCCATCATATCTTATCCAACTCTCGACCATAAGAATGAAAAAGACATCTATTATTTCAAAGCTAAGTAGGAAATTAGGAGCTTTAATGTTGACTATGTATTTAGTATACTAATATGATGCCCACTGGTTCATCGCTAAACAGGTCAATCATACATCTTCATTGTCTCCTCAAGGGCATCCATATCAAAGGACATGTCTCCAAAGGAAGAATCAGCATCCCCATCTAGCGGTTCCGGAAGAACAACCAACTCTTGTGGTTGTTGGGCCATCCCCTGGTTGGACTTCTTTGAGCTGGAGTAGCCAGAAGAATTTGAGGAATGGGAATGGGAACACGAGGAAGCGGAAGATGTAGTGGGAGGCGTGGATCGGAATGAAGTCGAAGAATCTAAAGATGAAGATGACGACCGTAAAGCCGTTGAGGTATGGGCAACAGTATTAAACCCGTGGTTGTCAGTGGATGATAATGAAACTTTCCTACTGGTAGCCATCGTACTATCAGACTCGACAACTATAATATTAGCGTTTGCTTTGGGTTGAGAAAGACTGTACGTCTGCGCTTGAGGTTGAGGTTGAGATAAACTCAAAAGCGGGGATTTAAATCCTTGACGTTGCGGAAGTTGTCCGCCAGTCAGAGAAGAAGAGGACTCTTGTTGGACGGCCAATGATGATGATGTACGTGAAGGGAAGGTATGATTGCGCCGCATGCCTAGAGGTGGAGGTCGAGAGGAAGGTGTGCTGCTAAACATTGGCGTAATTGACGAGGGGGGTGGCTTTAAATCCAGGCCATCCGAAACAGGTATTGGTGCGGGATGATGTTGGGGTCGCACTTGAGGTGCGGACGTCGCCGTAGAGGATGAAGAAACTCTAGTAGTAGCAGGTTTTTGATACAGAAGGGGATGTAATTTAGGTATAGCATTTGGTTTTCGTTGTTTGACGGAATGATTAATCTGAGGTTGCTGTGGGGGAGGATGCGAAGTTTGTGGTTTGTTCATCGAATTAGAATATCGAGAAACAGCTAACGGTGTTGATGTCGATTGTGCATTTGATTGCTGGTGTGAAGGGTCTGCTGCCGGTTGACGCTGCTTATGAACAAAAGAGTCACAGGCAAACAGGGGCGGAGGAGGCATCTCTGTTTGTGAACGCGTTCTCGCGAAGGGTCGTGTGTCCGGATAACCATGATTGGAAGACAACGATACAGCCGAGCGTGAGGAATCCTCCACGACCATAGCATCGTCGTCTCTCTCATCCACATCCATGAAGCTCACATCCTTCGACGCTCTTCTGAGATCCGATCGACAAGGCATATCAGGCAAACTGCTGTGGGTCTGGAGGCCACGCCCTCTCATTTCTGAATCCAAAGCTTCATCCTCAGACATGGCTCTCCCTCTCTCTCTACCCTCATCCCAAGTCAGAGTATCAGAAGTGCGTATTTCGTCAACCCTTCCTTTCTTGACCATTCCATGGGTGGCTTTCCCAGCTTGAGACTCTGATGCACCTCTGGTACGCTTCTTGGCTCGAGAAGATGAGGGGCCACTGCCTGGATTGAACTCCTTGCGCGGACGGACGCCTGCGTTTTCATCTAGACGAGCGGATACGCCCTTCATGATGTCCAAAAATTGCATAGGGTTGGTTTTATTAAACAGGGGATTTGAAAGATTGGTGATGTCTGGAGCAGGTGCTCGTGCCTCTGACAGACGAGCGCGGGAATGAGGCCGGGAAGATGAACTGGGCTTTGAAGAAGAAGGTCGAGAATGCGAGGAGAGCAAAGATGAATTGCTTGTAGTATCATGACGGCCGGTCGAATTAGCGCTAGAGGCTTGGTCATAGGAGGAGACTCTCTGCCATCCTGGAACAAAAATAAATAAATAAAACGATACAGGTTTAAGATGGAAAATAAGGTAGAAATTGAATATGTTCACACACCTGAGATCCGTAGTGCCTCATGCGCCGTTTCGTTCACACTCGATTTAATTAGTTGGTTCAACGCTAGGCATGTCGTCTGTGAGCCTTGCCACTTGACATGGTCCGCCGATTCATCAGAGTTGTAAGAAAGAATGTTTGGGGAATCAATATGATCCTGATCCATTGGAATACCAGAGAAGTTCATGTCAACCGACGACGAGCCAGGCAGAGGTTTTGAGAGAGAGTGGGTCCCGTTGCCAAATCCCTTTTATATGTGGCTTGAATCAAAGGTGGACCTTTGCTTTGTTCAGTTTCTATTGTCCACCTGCGCGTCACTCTTGAGAGACCCCTCGGAGTTGTATATCCAATGAAAGCAAGGAACAGTCACCAAAGTAACATAGCAACAATATTATTATTATTATAAAACTATTTAGACTTTTTGCCGCCAATCACCCGACGGTCACGCTCGGTCACGTTACTGCGAATCCGAAAAATATGTGGATCTACACCTCAGTCGTTCTACTCCAGATAACAAGTCTAGACAACACCAGGCAAAAATTTAAATGGAACTCGACTAGCATAAGCTTCCCACTCAGTTCCAAACGTACCTCTCAGCACCTCATCTTCTGCTCGAAGTCTGACACACATCCCTCGAAAAGCAAACGCGCACTTCATCAGCCACACGCCCGTCATCGTGACACCCAACACGCTTCGAACACCGAACACTGTTATCCAAGTCCCAGGAGAGCCGAGAACGAAAGTCGCTCCAGCTAGGGTAAGATATACACCTGTGTAACTAGGGTGTCTGACCCATGCGTATGGGCCGTGGGTGATGAGCAAATGTTGCGGCCGAATTGTTATCTCGAAGGTGAAGAACGGGCCGAGGCATTTGAAGCACCTGTTATGACGGCGTTCAGCCAGGCTCTCTAATCTTTCAACGGGGAAACCACACCAACCAAATGCGTAGTAGCGCTGCAGTAAGGGTGGTCAAAGCGCCAACGATCATAGCGGGATGTATTGACACGTTAAAGGAGTTTGTCGTTGATAAACTATCGTCAAAAAACAGGAAACGATTTGACGATGCAACCACATAAACGAAAGTGGCCAGGGATTCACAGAAGGTGCCAAACCACACCATGCACTGTTGATACATATATAATTATCAGAAAAAAAAGTTGACATCACAGGAGCGAACGACGAATGAATCTGACTTTACTGCAATAAGTGATGGACTGGACGCATTTCTCGAATACCGTATCAGTCTCTTTGGTTCCAGAACAGCATTCTTCGCTTTTGACTGGAGGGTTGGGAGGGGATAACGAAACATGCACAGATACAGCTGTGATGAGGAGAAGGGTCATTTTCGCCGCCAGTGATACCCACATTTTTATCGAGTTCGTATAGCACTGGTGCTGAATCTAGGTGGAGGACGAAAACCACACAAAACGTAGCGTTTGAACCAAACCGCGCCTTCTTAAGGGCTCACTGTTACGTAAGGATGTAGAGAAGGCGTCCAAAGCGGGTTTACGTTGAATAGCCCTTTAGAGTTGCTTGCTTAAGGTTAAGAAGGGTAAGCACTCGGAGCTGGCACCTTCGAATCAAGAGGGAAAGGCGATATTCCGGTTTGCATTCACATTCAGCCGCTGATAAGAGGTTGGTAGGTGGTCCACACCTGCAAGTCTTGCGTTAGGAATGACAATGACAGGGGTGTCACCTAGGCTAAACCATGATTTACAGCCTGAAGGGCGGCCAAGAAAGTAGAACCACATACTCCCATGTTCGGGAACCACCTGAAGTTGACCAGCTCACTGATGAGGACGGCTGATCAAGGCCTAATTTGAAGGACATCCGCGGCGTGATCACCCTTTCGTAGTAATACCAAACAGATTTTAAACTTTTTGGAATTTGAGAATTATGCAAGGTTTGAAGGTCGGCCCGCCATGAGGATACTGTAACGTCGCGCGGTTGCGGATGAGGTTGAACAAGAATCCCGGTCAACATGATCCTCCACAAGTAAGCAAGTTCGCCAACCTGTATTTACGTCGATTCAGTATGAGAGATGTGAGAAGTGAAAGGTTGTGCTTATGGAAATCAGAATCAGAAAGGGATGTAAACAGGAGAAGGGGTATAAGAAGGAAGTTTGTTGAGATATAAACTCTTAAGTACGACTCTTAGAGATGACCAAAGCAACGGAAGGAGGACGGTGCTCACCTCATCCACGATGATTGAAGGACTTCTGGTTCCGATAGAGTGAATCCAGTCCTTTCCTCCGATAACTGCAAGGCAATTTTCATAACCGAAGGCCATGAGATCAGCTGAGAAACAGCAAGTACAGCGAAACACTTGTTAGGAGAGGGATCATATAGGCCTATGTCGCTCACCGTTTGCATCCCGTCGTGAGTTGCCTGCGGAAAGTCGCTTGTATGTATTCCTTTGCACGACACATTAAAATCCTCAAGCTGATGGCCACGGTCTGAGGACCGCGAAGCTCAAATTAAATATGGCACGAGAGCTTCTTTAGACAAATAGTGTGCACAGCACGAGTGGTAGGTGATCGTAATTTGATGAACAATAGGTTCAAATACTACAATTTATCGACGGACAGAGAATGAAATGAGCATGATACAATTTGAGTTTTAGTGAGAACGGGGTTACTCAGCGAGCTTCATTTGTTGTCCTGCGTCAAGCCTATGTTCAGGGCAGGAAAAGGATGCCAGCATCACCCACGCACTGAGATCACAGTTCAAGAAAATAGAATAAAATATATATATATACATGTTTACACTGGAAACATCAAACATGTGAACAAGATGAAACAACTAATGAAAGGAGATTCAACACTCACTTTCTTGATAGTCTGCTGCTAACAGTCTAAAAAAGAAAAAGGTGATTGTGAGTATTGAGTATAACAATCTTCAGAGAAGGAAGGGAATAGAACTCACAATTCCAACACGATCTCTGGGGGAATACGTTCCATGAAGTCATTCACCGGGATCTCTTCCTTGGAACCCACTGAGTCGTAATGCGTCTTGAAACTCATGTACTCGATCAACTTTTCCACTATGATACCTCTGTAAAGGAATCAATCAAGAACAGCATTATGAAGAAGGATCAACCGCACACACCTCTCACGAATGTCACATATTAGACTTTGAGCTTCCGCATAACCGCCTATCATTGAAAGTCAACAAAACTAGGCAATGAGAGGGTTCGATCATAAATGGAAAACCTGTAGAGTCCAACATATTTCGTATTGTTCCACTGGCTTCGGCGACTTTCCGTTTGACCAGGTATGAAAATCCGTCTGAGCTTTGTAGCCGCACCCACCCCGATTCTCGTTGTTCGTCAACGTTATGTACGTCTCTGATCTGCCTATTTCGCAACATTTAGTAGAAGTAATTGGGTCAAATTACGAGTTCGTACACATCAGTTTCAGGCATGGTGAGCGTAAAACATGAACAATTTTGAACAGGGTTGGGTTACTAATAAGGTAATGTCGGTCTTCGGAGCCGTCGGCAAGTTGCGTGGCTGGAAGGAATATGCACTTGTTGGATCTTGACCATCTCCATGAGCACCGTTCTAGGCTACCACTTGGCAGGCAGTTGCTGGCAACTGCACACCTGCAACCGTTGTGCAAGGTACCGCGAAAACGAGTTGCACTGCAGAATCAATGGAGAGGAAGACCTTCTGGATCGTTTCAATTTCCTGCAATTTGGGACCTCATATATCACTCTCAAGCGTGCGTCAATAAAAAGAAATCCAATGGATAAACGAGACCCAGAAAACTCAACAGCCCCCCCCCCCTTATCACCCAGGCGTGCGAAATTGAAACCGTGAATTTTATATCGGTCAGAAGGAAATCTCCTTCTGCCCTCAATCAAAACGCTAGGTCGTAAAAGTCCAGGCAACGGACTGTAACGCTCTGCGCAAAGGGCGCTGACAAGCGTCGGGTTCTCTTGTCGAGATGCCATGTTGGGTATGTACTTGTTCCGTGGAGAAACGGTGCCTCTCCGCTGATGAGATTTTGCGCTGGATTGGCCCTTCATCTTTTTGCGAATCAAGATCCGCCTTACGATGCTCTCGTGAACGGGGGAGAGTCTGGTCCTCCGGAAGCATTTCACAATTTTTTATTGCAGTCTGGATACGATGTTACATAAAATATGTAATAACGAAATAATTGATATGGCAATACTATTTAAGTGGCATAGCTTCAAAGTCGCAGGCTATAAAAGTGTGTGAAATGACGATTCCGAGCAAAAGTAGAGTGATGATGAATTAGGTCCAGTACAGAAAAACAGTCCGACAGTTGAAAGCGTGAAGCAAATAGGAACAAGGATATGCACGACCGGGAGCTCAAGGCGCGAAAGATTTTGTCGTTCAACATATCCACAGAGGGTGATCTTCATGAGCGAAGGAACATGGGTAAGGACAAATAGGGCGATCGCCACGATACTTGTATGATTATTCCCAAAGGCAATGGGTTGTTAAGAGTAATGCGATGCAGGTTCACGAGTTGGCTGGCCTTTACCACTAGGTATTCGTCCAGATAGTCGGTAGGAAAGGTGAGCTCATGGAACGTGTCGTTTTGAGGGGAGTAAATGCGTAGAGGGAAAGTGGATAGTCTCGAACTTACATCCCGGAATGCCCGGCAACGCAGGTTGATGACCATCGTCAAGACTTGGTGTTTCCGAAGAGTGTTCAACCAGCTAAGGACAAGAACAGTCGAAAGCGAGACCTCAAAGACACCAGGTCGCAAAGAAAGTGATGGGGCTGAATAGAAGTAGAAGTAGAGAGCCACAGGTAGATGAACTCCGAGTGAAAAGACGGCAAGGCTGAAATTGGTGAACATGTTGAAGTCGACTTTGAAGCAGAAAGGGAAAGAACAGAGTGAATCTCAGGGGAAGAAGGGAGTGGTGGTTCAGACGCCAACGGTGGTGAAGCCGACGTGAGCCCGTCTTTACCAGCACGATCGAGGAGAAAGAAAATGGTAGCAATAACGAGGAAAATACATGTGGCAATGCCCAAGATGCCCACACCAGGGTCATCTGCTTGTCCAACCAAAGTAGGCGTCGGAATCGATTTCAGCGTTATCATTGAAGGTGGAAAGCCTTGGATATTAACATAGTGAGCTGCCATTGGATCACGAACATAGAATAATTTCTCGGTATAACATTCCAGCGTAGGTCTTGCAGTATAATGTACAAGCGTTTACAAGAACACGGATGGTGTTCGTGAAACGAGGAGGGTCGATGAATGCACCATCTCTTTGGTCTTCGAATCCGAAGAAGAAATAATTTGCAATAAATGCTTCGATGACGGGTCTGATTATAAAGAACCCAGTGGCAACAGATAACTCAGCAACGGCTCGGGGCGTTTGGGGTAGGGCGGTGCCAATACTTTGATGAATGAGAATGGGAAGGGCGAACATGGTGAAATGCGATATGATATGACCGCAAGAATAAGGCTTTTTAGGAGAATCTGAGTTCCGGACGTCGAACGGTTGAGCGATGTTGATTATTGAAAGAAAGATAGGCGATTTGGGGCGTAGTCAGGATTTACTTGTAAGATGCATTGTTTGGTCACCTAAAAACATTATCCTATGATGCATTGATGATCAACGCGATCAACCTTTGCAAGAACGAAATTCAAAAAGGATTGCTCGGTAGCGGATACCTGGCAAGATTAGTAGCAGACATCGTCAATGCTGTCTCGTTAGTTTGTTCCTGCAGGTCAGATATCGTATTGTTTACATGAGACCAGTGTCCATTGTCCACATCTCTGGCAGTATCTAACTTATCAAACTTTGGCAGATGGGACGATTCTCTGTTGCAGCCACCGGGTAAGACGTCATATGAATGCATGCTGCTTCACTCTGCTGTAAGTACATGTCCTCGGCGACGCTGTGTAGGTTGCGCATGTCTGTAGTTACTGGAGTCCAGACCGGCATGCTACGAAAGCGCATTCAGCACTTTCGCAGGATAGGAGTCTGGGCGAACACTTGATCTGCGCATGCAAAAGAAAAAGTTTAGGCAGCCTTCCTCTGAGCACGGAAGTTAACAAAACCAAGAAAGAGCTGCCAAATAATAGCGAAAAAAAAAGAAAAAAAAAACGCCACAGATGCCCAGTAAACCATAGTTGGAGACGACAAGTCTACCACAGAATCAAAATGAGCAGGGGAAGTATTCCAAATCCTTTCGAATGTTCTCATTGCTGAGAGGAAGTGGCGAAAGTGCGGTTCCGATGTATGGACCTAATTTTATAACCAAGGCTTTGACTGTCTTTGTAGTAGTGCGAGCTAGAGGTCTTGCGACTGTGGCGGACAAGAATGACAAATGACACTTCAGCGGCGTATATTTTTACCAGAAGATTTTATGAGCTTAACTTTTGGCATTATGAGAAGGAAAAAAAAACCACGACGGGGACGGTCAAAGAGTTGTTGCACAAATTCAAATGGGTCATTCGGCGAGAGAGGGAAGTAATCGAGCAGCGAAACACAGTTGCTTTGGACTGCTACCATTGTCGTTCCCCGCGGTGTTTTTTTGCGGATCATAGTGAGCGTCTATGTCAAAACGAACAAAAATGGTAATATATAATCAAGTTGACTCGATTTTCCCCGATGGCTTGACAGACAGCAATTACAATATAAATCAAGTCGGACCGAAGGTATTTTGGGTCACACCTAGGAATTCAGCTTCAAAAGTTCTGTCATGATGGAGAATTGCATTTAAAGGGGGGGGGATTAGTCCGTCTGAGAGTATTGGTAAACAAGCACAAATATGAAGCTCAACTTGATGTTCACCGTCAAATTTACTGCTTTTTTTAATGCTCTTTGATTTATTCTTTCATTTCCGTAATCTCTGGGGCTGTGAATGGAATGAGAGAATTCCAAAGAATAGAGATAAAATGACTTTTATACGTGTTTGGATGGTCTAACGTCTGGGGCGGCTCCTCTGGATGACCTTGGATGATTAGGTGACATAGAAGGCCGGACTGATTGACGAGAGCTCAACTACAGTGATCAGCGCTACTTTTTTGTGCTTTATATCGCCTATTGGGCTGGTTTTGTTCCTTTTCTTGATCTCGATAACTGCTAGGATTTTTCTCGAGAACAACATGGCAGGCTTTATGTAACGAGCTTATGTAGAGAGAAGCCAAGAGGTTTGAGTTTGACATTGGCATTTTGGATTTTTTTGGCAGGTGGTGGCGAATTTGGTTGTGAATCTCACCACGCGAGCCAATCTCTTGAAGTACCACAAGCCTTTTATTTGAATATCCAGCATCTTGTTCCTTCAATCGTAACTCCCAATGACCTTTGCCGTCCTACGACGTCTTCATACCATCGTCGGAGAGGCTCTGGACGATATTGAACGGGTATATGCCTCTCATGGATATTCTTCACCGTCTGAACCGACAAATACTCCACAATCCCCCGGACAATGGGCGGCAAGTATACCCGACAGCGAAGACAACATGCTCAAACCTGGTCATAAACCGACGCTTTCGACCGCACATGCATATGCATCTCCTCCGCCATCCCCATCTATGGCTACCCATACTCAGCCTATTCCGCCACCTTTGGCTTCTACACCATCATCGGGATCGACAAATTCATTAGATTTTCCTTCTTTGGATGTCCCGTACGATGAAACATCGTTATCCGAGGCGTTGACAACGCACCCGGTAGTGTTGTCGGCCATCAGTCGTATAATAGCTGCAGCCGGTCAGATGAGTGCCACCGTTCAGACACCTTTTTTGAGCCTATGTGACGCATCCATGGGAGTAAGTTAATTTTCGGTACTGACATATACATCTCGTCATTGACAATTTTTACCACCAGTATCACCTTCCTTCTTGCATGCGCATGCTAGAAGCATCTCATGTCGTAGAAATTCTACGCGAGGCGGGGCCTTCTGGACTGCATGTCGGAATCGTCTCCGAAAGAAACGGCGTAGAAACAAATAAACTCGGTCAGTTATACTCTTGTAGCTTGGAACGCGAACTAAAGCAAAATATTGAATAGCCCACATTCTCAGACTCCTAGCAACACACCATATACTACGAGAGGTCTCGCCAGACGTTTTCGCTCTTAACAGGATATCTTCCCTCGTGGATTCTGGTAAAACATATAACGAGTTGAAACAATTTCAGGTGGACGGCAGGTACGATATTTCGTACCTGCTTCGCTATTTCATTGAATTTTCTCTCTCATAGACCTGAGCAGAAATATCACGACAGTAACGGGATTGCCGCGTTCGTTGGACTTTGGTTCGGCCCACCTCTATTTTATGTGCGATTCGACAATTCATGCCATTCATTCATTCAGTACAGATGAAATACAAAAAGCATCAGCTTATATGACAGAGACTTATTTTCTTTCGTCGTCTAAACAAACCCGAGAAGGCCAAGAGCCGACACGGGCACCCTTTTGCTTCGCATTCGATACAGTCAAAAAAAATACTGGTTTCTTTGGCTGGCTCGAAGGTGAACTCGAGACGACAATCAGCGGAGATGGCGATGATGACGGGTACAGCGCTCTTCGATCCAAAAAAAACTGCCTTTTCCCCCTGATCTTCTTTGTTCAATAGCGTCGAAACTGGTCCGGGAGACATACTTCCGCCCACTTTAGGGAAATGGCGAGATACGATGGATCCAGAAAATAACTACCGGAGCCATCAACTGCGCAAGGAATCTGTCAATCATACGAGGACGGATGGTGAACTCTCTATCAATAAATCAGAAGCCGTCAGAAATTCTAATAGATTCCGACTGGAACGGTTCGGGAAAGCCATGTCCGGCACAGGATCTTGGGAGGCCCCCGGTGCTGTTTTGAATGGTGAGAATTAAAGTTGATTGAAAATAAAATCTTGAATATATGCGCTAATTTTTCATCGGTATAGGGTTTGACTGGAATTCTCTACCTCAGGAAAGCATAGTTGTTGATGTTGGAGGTGGAATCGGCTCTACAAGTAGGCTCCTTGCTTCAGCCTTTTCCTCAACGGATGAAGCTGGACTGGGTCTAAAGTTCATTATCCAGGATCGTCCTGTGGTAGTAGAAATGGGTGTAAAGGTACTAAATACCCGTTGAGGTATATTTGTTTCGTTGACGTTCGGACAGGCTTGGAAAGCGAAATGCCCAGAATTTTTGGAATCAGCAGTCACTTTCCAAGGCAAGTCGTAACGACAATCATCCTCACTTTCCTAATGTTAACAAACCATTATTTCTAAACTAGTTCATGACTTCTTCACGCCCCAGCCTGTCAGGAACGCAGCTGTATTCCTGCTTCGTGCAGTCTTACACGATTGGCCTGATGATTTCGCACGCAGAATCCTTTTACAGCTTCGTGAGGCAGCCACGAATGACGCAAAGCTCCTTGTAGCAGATTTTATTCTTCCACTTGCATGTCCAGATGATACAGGTACAAGTGGTGGTTTAGAAGGCGTTGAAGGCGCAGAGAGTATTCTTGCTCCCGCTCCTTTACTGTCCAATCTAGGTAGAGCCAGCGCGAATGGCTATTGGATGGATTTAACGGTTGGTTTTTATCATATTTTTTTGTTGTTTTTTTTTTGAAAAGCCACTGACTCTTTGATATAGATGCAAGTCATGTTCAATTCCCAGGAGAGAACGCTACGGGAGATCGTGGTGCTTGCAGCCTCTTCAGGATGGAAAGTTGTCAGAGTGACGAAGACAGCGGCATCTCTGTTTGGACATATCGTTGCTGTGCCGGCAGCTATACCTATCCAGAAACGAGCCGGGGCTGGTAGTGGATCCGCATTCTTCGATGCTGCTATTGCTGGTGCAAAGACGAGGATTCCGCAGAAACTCAACGAACGTATTACAGACGTCACGACAGACGATGAGAGGAGGTATAGGGAAGACATGCAGATGATTGAGCGAGCCAGCTCGAGGTGTGGTACTCCCACATTTGGATCAAGAATGGAGCTGTCTTCTGTCGAAGAGGCGTTGTCGAAGTTTGGAGGTGGAGTCATACGACCTAAAGGTTTAAGAGGTGGACCCTCTGTGTCGGCATTCGCAAAACGTTCTGCTCTGAAACCTGCTGTATCTCTGACGCTTAAGAAGAAGCCTTCGCCTCTTTCTGTACCTGCGCCACGTCGTTCTCCACCATTACCTTCTCCCTCAGCAAAGGTCGGATCTCCACGTCATGACCAGAGCCAGTCTCCAGCAGCAGGTCCGACGTCGAGCCAAAGACGTTTGTCCCTTGCGCAGCTACGTCCTCAAGCACAGCAGGGACCTCAATCACCGTCAGCAGCTCTACCTCCTCTATCGCCAATGTCACCACGACGTAGTACCCATCCCCCGCTTCCGCGACGCCCCTCACATGCACAACTTTCCCAAATCGGTCATTCCCATCCTCATTCCCAGTCCCAGGCCCTGCCGATACTCCCCAGTTTAATCCCTGTACGATCCGTCATTGAACCTATGACTCCTATCTCTGATGAAGAACATCAAGAACGCCACCCCACCCCGGTCATGGCTTCTTCTCGAAAAGATTCCCCGAGGCCTATCCTCACTCGCAGATCATCGTATGCACAACTTCCTCAAGTGCCATCGAGGAAGCGTTCTGGAACGGTTATCGGGCCTTCCATACAAACAAGTAGTCTAAACACCGGATTTGGAGCTGAGATCCCAGGGAATAGCGGTTTAATCATGGGAGCTAGTAGTAGTACTAGAGGTGGAATTGGTGGTTCTCTTGGAGGTGCGATTCTTCGGTTCGAGGTCGAGATCGACGATCAAGAAAGAGGTGGAAGCTCTACTCGACCACAAACGCCTGTTGTTGGAGGTGTCAGTGTTTTGGCTGCTGCTGCCCGGATTGAACAAGGAGATTTCTCGCAGCATCCATCCTCTTGATTGTTAACGGGTGGATCAGTGGATATGTGTTGGCTTTTTTACTTTTCACGTTTTTTTATGTTCTTTTTTGTTCTCTCTCTCTCTAAGGTGGTTTTAAAACCTGATTCATCCCACCAAATCATATAGAATAAATTCGCAGAGTCGCTATGTTTTTGTGGTTCTTGAGAGCCAAGGGTTAGTTAGGATGCTCCTTGAGAAATCTTGCCGAAGCTGCCGGCCGTCGAAGTCTGAATATTTCAGGCTATCAAGCCCCCGAATCATCACATCACGGCAATGTCACGCCGAACGAGTGGTGCCCATACAAACACCGATGTTGTAGAACGTAATTACTGGTGAGGTGTCCCTACAGCTATGCCCTAGCTTTACAACAGGTGGGGCATGGAGCTCTTTGAGAACCCTGGATTTTGACAGCATCTTAAGCGTAGGTATCACGATCTTACTTTTCTCTTTTCTCGTTTCTCACTTTTGTTGTACAGATTACCTCCATCGTGACGATGAGCGCCGACTGATGAGCGAATCCACCCAACTCGAAAACCTCGAGGTTCTCGCTGTTATTTATCTCCCTTTGGCATCTGCTTCTTGTACTGGCTTGGTCCCCATGAATTATATCTCTCATTCAGAGTTCGCAACTCGTATCCGGAAGTTAGCATCGTCCTTCTATTGCGACCACATCGTGAAGGACTTGATTGTTTTCGTATCTTTGTTTTTGTTAACACAAATTACTAGAAGAAACGATGCGAACGGAATCACGGGTGGTGGTGATGGTGGGTTTCCTCAAGCAGCTCCCTCGATCGTCGTTTTGGCGAACGCGATTGGACTTGTGCTGCCGTCGACGATATAGGGTTGTCTTTTTCCTTCCTCCATCTCTCTCGTTTCT
>Ga0193743_1001476_pt1 | contig 17491 bp, 12 predicted proteins | sample L2c2metaG_FD_143038 | JGI IMG/M metagenome (GOLD analysis project Ga0193743, IMG submission 143038) | Soil microbial communities from a riparian zone of the East river system, Colorado, United States - L2c2 | ecosystem: Environmental > Terrestrial > Soil > Riparian zone | place: USA: East River...
AGCGTGAAGGTGTCGAAGCTGGACCTCGTGCGCTACTACCTCTCGGTGGCAGGGGGAGCGCTTCAGGGGATTCGTGATCGGCCGGTGGTGCTGAAGCGGTTTGTGAATGGCGCAGAGGCGGAGCCGTTCTACCAGAAGCGTGCGCCAGGCGATCGGCCCGAGTGGCTGCGGACGGTGACGCTCTCGTTTCCTTCGGGGCGCACGGCGGAGGAGATTGTTGTTGACGATGCGGCGGGACTTGCGTGGATTGTGAACCTGGGGTGCATGGAGCTACATCCGCACCCGGTCCGCACCGGCGATCTGGACCACCCGGATGAGTTGCGAGTCGATCTCGATCCCATACCGGGAGTTGGATGGGACGACGTGCGACGCGTGGCGATGGAGGTAAAGGCCCTGCTCGAAGAGGTGGGCCTGCGCGGATGGCCGAAGACGAGCGGGTCGCGGGGGATCCATGTGAATGTGCGGATCGAGCCGCGATGGAGCTTTACCGAGGTACGGCGGGCGGCGCTGGCGCTGTCGCGTGCGGTGGAGCGGAGGGCGCCAACGATTGCGACGTCGAAGTGGTGGAAGGAGGAGCGGCACGGCGTCTTTCTGGACTACAACCAGAATGCGAAGGACAGGACGACGTGTTCGGCGTACTCGGTGCGCCCGCTGCCGGATGCCCGCGTGTCGACGCCGCTTGAGTGGGATGAGGTGATGGTGTGCGATCCGGCGGAGTTTACGGTGTTCACGGTGCCGGAACGGTTTGCGAAGAGAGGTGATCCGCACGCGGAGATGGATGGTGCGGCGGGATCGCTCGATGCGTTGCTGGAGCTCGCGGAGCGTGATGAGGCAGCCGGACTGGGCGATGCGCCGTGGCCTCCGCACTTTCGCAAGATGGAGGGGGAGGGAGCAAGGGTGGCTCCTTCGCGTGCGAGGTCGGCGGCGAAGAAGAGTGCTTCCGCGAAGGCGCGGGTGCCGAAGATGCCGCTGGTGGTGGTGGCGAACTCGACGAAGAAGCAGGAGGCACTGGAAGGGTTAGAGCGATGGAAGAGCAGACACTCGGAGGCGTCGAAGCTGCTGGCGGTGGACGATGTGCTGGTTGACTCGATGCGGGGGAGCTCTTCGACGTGGACGCGGATTCGCGTGAACCTGCGGCACGTACCTGAGGAGATGCGTCCGGCGCAGGAGACGCCCGATCCGGATGACGATCCAACGCGGGAGTGGCGTGAGGCACGGGCAGCTGAGAGAGCGCGAGCGGCATCTGACGCGGGTGAGGAGAGGCCGAAGAGGGCGCGGAAGAAGAAGGAGTGAGCTTCTGTCTGCTATGCCTGATTTGGCGAGTGCTTCATTTCAAGGTCAGGGCAGTGGGATGTTTTGGTTGATAGAGGCCGAGCTCGCCTCCACCGGGAAGTTTGATTTTGGTGATGGAACCCCATCTTTGCTCCTGAACGGGAGAGCACTCGACACCTTCGTTTGCGATGGAGGCCATCTCGGCTTTCAGATCGTCGCACATGAAGTAGAGTTCGTAATCTCCGCTCTCATCGGAGGGGTGGATTGCGGCTTCGGATGGCGGCAATGCGAAGATCAGCCAGCCGTGACCAGCGTCGACGGATTTGAAATGGAGCACATCGCGGAAGAATACTCGGTCGGCGTCTGCGTTTTTGCTGAAGAGAACAATGTGAGCGCCAGAGATCATGGACTCCTCCAGAGAACTTCATCGGCCGGTGGCGAAGATGGCGGCGAGCTCGTGCGGCGGAACGACTTCGAGTTGAGCGTAGCTGCATTCGGCGGGCGGCTTGTCGGTGCGCCAGCGGCGGAACTGCGCCATGTGACGAAAGCGAGTGCCCTGCATGTGCTCGTAGGCGACCTCGACGACGAGCTCGGGCCGGAGCGGCTGCCAGGAGAGGTCTTTGCCCTGGCTCCATCGGCTCTGGCCGCCGGGCATGCGCTGATTCTCTGAGGCATCGGCGTGCTCGGCCCAGGACCTCCATGGGTGATCGGCGAGCGCGTTGCGACGGTAGGGTTCGAGGAACTGGACTAGCTCGAGGCGCTTCGCCTGAGTGAAGCTGGCGCATACGCCGACGTGCTGGAGTGCGCCTGAGGCGTCGAAGAGGCCGAGCAGGAGAGAGCCGATAGCCTCGTCCTCCGCATCCTTATGCCAGCGGAAGCCAGCGACGACGCAGTCGCAGTCGCGCTCGTGCTTGACCTTGAACATGGTGCGCTTGTTGGGCTCGTAGGTGCCGGTGATGGGCTTGGCTATTACGCCGTCGAGGCCGGCGCCCTCGAAGCGCTGGAACCAGTCGCGCGCGGTGGCGGTATCGCGAGTCGCCGGTGTGAGATGAAGCGGCGGGCTGGCGGATGCGAGCAGCGATTCGAGCTCGGCGCGTCGGCGCTCGAAGGGCTCTTTGCAGAGATCGCGATCGTCGAGGCAGAGCAGATCGAAGAAGACGACGGAGGCGGGAATCTGCTGGGAGAGCAGCTTGACGCGCGATGCCGCGGGATGGATGCGGAGCTGGAGCGCGTCGAAGTCGAGGCCGCTGGGACCGGCGATGACGATTTCGCCGTCGAGCACGCAGCGTGTGGGCAGCTGCTTGAGTAGTGGCTCGAAGAGCTCCGGGAAGTAGCGATTGAGCGACTTCTGGTCGCGGCTCTGGATCAGCAGATCGTCATGGTCGCGGAAGATGAGCGCGCGAAAGCCGTCCCACTTGGGCTCGAAGATCCAGAGATCTCCTTCGGGGATATCGTCGACTCGCTTGGCGAGCATGGGAGGGACGGGTGGTGGAACGGAGAGGTTCACGGACCGATGGTATACCGGCGGCGGTGATCTTACAGCCAGGCGCTGAGGAGGCGGCCTGCGGTACCGAGGATCTTGAGGGCGTCGGTGCGATTGCTGAAGTAACGGGTGTTGATCTCGGTTGAGCCGATGTCCTCGATGGCGCGGAAGGCGGTGAGTTCGGCGGCGATCTCGGCGGGGGTGAAGAAGAGCTGGAAGGGTTCGCCCGCCAGTTGGACTCGCGAGGCGAGTGAGTCGTGGGCGAGCTGCTCGAGGAAGGGGAGGGCGGAGCGCGGCTGGCCGTAGTCGAGGACGAGGCCAGTGCCGGAGGGCTGCGCCGCGATGAAGCCGAGGGTGGCGCGGAAGGCGGCGAGGGTGAGGTAGGGAACGACGCCCAGCCAGGCGAAGAAGGTGGGGATCGTGGAGTCGAGGCCTGCGGCGTGGAGCTGTTCGGCCAGCGAGTGGTGCTCGAAGTCAACGGGAGCGTAGGTCAGGTTGGATGGAGCAGGGATGCTGCTGGTCTGGAGCAGCTCGCGCTTCCATTGTTGCGTGGCGGGATGATCGACCTCGAAGACGCGGAGGTTGGGATGGGGGTTCCGGTGGGCGAAGGTGTCAAGACCCGCGCCGAGCAAGACGTATTGCGTGACCCCGTTGGCTACGGCATGAGCCAGAGTGTCTTCGGCGTAGCGGCTGCGCGCGACGAGGAAGGCGCGGAGGGCGACGGAGAAAGGGCGATCCGGGCGCGTGGGGGTTCGGCGCAGCTCTTCGGCGTAGGTCTCGCCGAGGATAGGCACAGCCATGGGATCGTTCAGGACGAGCGGACGTGCGTCGTAGATCTGGTGCGCGGCACGGCGCATGGCAACGCGGAGGGCTGTTCTCGATGGACTTGCGGGTTGCATTCTCTCTTGAGTGTAGCGGCTGTGCCGGAGTGTAGCGGCTGTGCCGGCGGGTTCTGCATGCGAGGCGACTTTTCACAAATGGACCGTGAAGAGCAGGCAAGAAGACTCTCGCCTGACCGCGCATACTACTCGTTGAGATGGGAAGATAGATGCATCGTATCTTCCACAAGGGAACTCGAGACAACCTCTTTCAAGGCAAGTGCTGAGTGAACAGATTTCTTATGGTATTGCTTTTGAGTGCTGTGCCCGCATTGGCTCAGGCCAACTATGGTGAGGTGCGCTTGAAGATTACCGGTCCTTCCGGTACCGCCATCAAGGCGGTCGTCGAGTTGACCTGCACCGGCAATGGCTATGACAAATCATTCGCCACGGACGATTCCGGGGCCCTCTCGGTCAAGCAGGTTCCTTATGGCGTCTATCGGGTGCAGGTGCAGCAGATGGGCTTTGCGTCGTCTTCAAAGACAATAGAAGTACACTCTGCGCTGCTGCTCGAAGAGCCGATCCAACTGAGCATCGCTTCTCTGATCACGAATGTGAACGTGACAGACACCGGCACTTTGATCGATCCCTATCGCCCTGCGTCCGTCATGCAGATTGGCGCAGAACAGATCAATCAGCGGCTGGCGTCGTTGCCTGGGCGCTCGGTGCAGGACCTGGTCAACTCCCAGCCGGGGTGGTTATACGAAGGCAATGCGGTTCTGCATCCGCGTGGCTCCGAATACCAGACTCAGTTTGTGATCGACGGGATTCCGCTTACGGATAATCGCTCTCCCAGCTTCGGCCCGGAGATCGAAGCCGACGACCTGGACTCGATGAACATCTACACCGCAGGCTATCCGGCGGAGTACGGCAGGAAGATGGGCGGGGTCGTCGAACTCAACACACGACGCCAGACGGACGCTGGTCTGCATGGGCAGCTCGTTCTCTCCGGCGGCAGCTATGACAGCGCTTCCTCTTACGGTCGGCTGCAGGACGTCTGGGGAAAGAACACCCTCGGCGTGAGCGCCTCGGGCAGCATGAGCAGCCACTATCTCAACCCCGTGGTCCCGCAGAACTACACGAACAATGGCACCACGGGGGACTTCTCCACCAGATACGAGCGCGACCTCACGGACAACGATCGATTGGTCTTCAGCGTTCGCCACGAACTCTCACGATTCCTCATCCCCAACGAGCTTGTGCAGCAGCAGGCGGGGCAGATGCAGAATGGAGATAACTTCGAGACGATGGGCACGGTCAACTACCAGCACATCTTTTCGGCGGATAGTCTAGGCACGCTCGCTGGAATGGTGCGGGACAACGCCAAAAATCTCTACTCCAATGAGAACTCCACCCCGATCATCGCCTTTCAGCACAACAACTTTCGCGAAGGGTATTTCAAAGGAACGTTTTCGCTCCACCACGGCAACCAGGAGTTCAAAGCCGGAGTGGAATCGGACGCGACCTTCCTTCATGAGAAGTTCAACTACGTCATCACTGCTCCTGACCAGTTCGATGACGACACGCCGTCAAGCATAAGCTTCACCGCCCATCGGCCCGATCTGGAACAATCCGCCTTCGTCGAGGATCTCATCCGCCTGGGCAAGTGGACTATCCGTGCCGGTCTTCGCTGGGACCACTATCAGCTCCTCCTGAACGAGAATGCCTTCAGTCCTCGTATCTCTGTCGGACGCTATCTGCCGTCGCTCAACATGGTGCTGCACGCCTCCTATGATCGCGTCTACCAGACTCCATCGTTTGAGAACATCCTCATCTCCAGTTCGCCGCAGATCGACGCGCTCAGCGATCAGTTTCTCCGGTTGCCTGTCCGGCCATCTACGGGCAACTACTACGAGGGCGGTCTCACCAAGAGCCTCTTCGACCGAATGCGCATCGATGTCAATCTCTACCGCCGCGACGTCAAGAACTATGCCGACGACGACCAACTCCTGAACACTGGCGTCAGCTATCCCATCTCCTTCGATAAGTCTGTTGTCTATGGAGCAGAGGGGAAGCTTGAGGTCGTTCATCTTGGAAGGCTCTCCGGCTTCGTCAGCTATTCCTACATGGTTGGCAATGTCTGGTTCCCAGTGACTGGAGGACTCTTCCTCGGCGATGACGTCAGCGATGCGCTCTCTCGAGTCACGGGTCACTTTCCTAGTTCGCAGGACCAGCGCAACACAGTACGAACCCGCTTTCGATATCAACTCACTCCGCGTATCGACTTCGCTGCTGGTGCTTCGTATGGCTCAGGCCTTCCATTCGAGTACACCGGGAACAGGGCTGATGCTCTGGCTCAGTACGGTCCGCAGGTGATCAGCCGCATCAACTTCGATCGTGGGCGTATCCTGCCCTCGCTCGCGGTCAATGCCTCTCTGGGTGTGGATGTCTACAAAAAGGAGAAGGTCAACGTGCGCTTCCAGGCCGATGGGGATAACCTGAACAACCGTCTCAACGTCATCAACTTCGGTGGGCTCTTCTCCGGCAACGCCATCGGACCAGCACGTAGCTTTGCCGTCCGCCTCAACACGACCTTCTGACAGATAGATTTTTCGACCGGTGGGCTATTGCCGATTTCGAAGACCGGTCATCCAGCTGAGGGTCTGGGAGAGGTACTGCTTCATGTCCTTGCGAGAGACGATGGCATCGAGGAAGCCGTGCTCGAGGAGGAACTCCGAGCGCTGGAAGCCCTCGGGGAGCTTCTGCCGAATGGTCTGCTCGATGACGCGAGGGCCGGCAAAGCCTATGAGCGCCTCGGGCTCCGCGATGTTCAGATCGCCGAGCATGGCGAAGCTGGCGGTGACGCCGCCGGTGGTGGGGTCGGTCATGACGGAGATGTAGGGGATCTTCTCGTCGTCCAGCTTTGCGAGGCCGGCGGAGATCTTAGCGAGCTGCATCAGGCTGGCGATGCCCTCCATCATGCGTGCTCCACCTGAGGCCGAGATGATGATGAGCGGATGGCGCGTCGCGAGGGAGCGGTCGACCGCTCGCGCGATGGTCTCGCCAACTACAGCGCCCATGCTGCCGCCGATGAAGCTGTACTCCATGGCGCTGAGGACGACGTTGTGCGGGCCGAGCTGGCCGATGGCGTTGACGATGGCGTCGTTGAGGCCGGTCTTCTTCTGAGCCTCGGCGAGGCGATTCTTGTAGGGTTTGAGATCGGTGAACTGGAGCGGGTCGGTGGAGCGGAGCTCGAGGTCGACGAGCTCGTAGCCGGGTTCGAGAAGACTTTCAATGCGGGTGCGGGCGTCGATGCGGAAGTGGTGGCCGCACTTGGGGCAGATCTGGAGGTTCGCCTGGAGATCCGCTTTGAAGATGATCTGGCGACAGCCTGGGCAGCGGACCCAAAGGCCTTCCGTACGGACCGTCTTCTCCGGGTCGTTGACGATCTCGTTATCTTCGCGTTTGAACCAACTCATTCTGCTTGCCTTCCGGGTGCCTTACACATTGTAAGGCAGTGGGAGGAGAATGTATGGGCCGGCCTGACAGCCATTGCCTCCGAATCGGCATCTAATAGAAGTCATGGTTGTATCTGCGAGTGTCCGGAAAAGACCCGAACAATTCGAGCTTTATATTAAAAAGTTCCGATCTCTGTTCGATATGCACGGTATCCAATTTGGATCGCCGGGGAATCTCCCTGACTTCATGCAGAAACTTGCAGAGGACAGGCACTTTGCCATGGACTTCTGGGCGCTCAATGGTGCTCTCAGCAGCAGGGAGGGTGGCCAGCTCTCCGACGAGCAGATGCTCTCGATCATCGTCGAAGGTGTTGCGGGCCGCGAGATACGGGACTCTGACGGCGATCTGAAAAACCTGGTCGGCGATCTCACCAGCCTGCTTGCCGGTGTCGATCTTCAGAGGCCACCGGAGCAGAGCGATGCCGGCAAGATACCGATCTCGCCTCCTCCCAGGCGTGCTCCTGTCAGCGGCGTGACCGGGGATGAGTCCGGCGGCGACGTCGCTGCAACCCCGGTGCCGCATCCGCTGGGAGAGGCGCTCTCGCGGCTGGAACAGAATAACCGCGAGCTCAAGCAGTACCTCACCAACATCGACAGAAGAATGAGCCGAATCGAACCTCACCTCGAAGAGCTCACGTCGAAGGTGTCCTCAGTAGCATCGACGACATCTTCCACGACATCTTCGACGACGGACCCCATGCAGGAGCACCAGCCGGTCCATGAGCACCGGCCCGTGCAAGAGCACCGGCCCGTGCAAGAGCACCGGCCCGTGCAAGAGCACCGGCGGCCCATGCATGAGCACCAGGAAGAGCCGATCCTCAGGCCTTTGGAGAGAACGCAGGAAAGTCCCACCAGGCTTGTCCTTGAACCTGCTCCACCGCCCAGGCGAGGCTCGTTCGCCCGCGAGGAGGAGGATGACGATCCGTCGATTCCCATACCGCTTGAAGGCTACGCTCAGGGGCGCAGTCATCGGAGCATAGTTGTCTTCGCTGTTCTCGCGCTGCTGGTGGTCGGCGGTATCTTCGTGCAGCAACGGTACGGCGCATCCCTATGGGAACGGTACGGCCCATCCCTGCGGGAGAGATACACTTCCTTGCTCCAGCAGATGCATGGCGGTAGCGCGGGAAAGGTTGAAGTGAGATCAACCGATCAGAGTAGGGTTGATCAGAATACGGTTAATGGATCGGCGCCTGCAGCTGCAGTTGCGGATACAAATAACGGCGACAAGGTTGCCACGCCGCCAGTGGAGCCGAGCGCATCGACGCCGCAGCCTCCAAACTCACAGCCTGCAGAGGTTGAATCGAGCAGCACTCCTGAGCATGCTGCGGCTCCCGTTGAACCGCAGGCTGTCGATGGTAGATCCAGGCAGAGCTCTCGTCGACAGATGATGCTCAATGACGCGGCAGCTGCCGAGGCTGCGGACGACGCGGCGCGGAACGCATCCTCTGCCAGTGGTGAAGCCCCGATTAATGTTGCTCCGTCCGTCATGGAGGCCAATCTCATCTCGTCGCGCGTGCCTGTCTATCCGGAGGCCGCGAAGGCCGAGCGCATCGAGGGGCCCGTAATCGTGCAGGCATTCATCTCGAAGGACGGCACAGTAAATCGCGTGTATGCCGTTGAAGGTGACAGGCTGCTTCGCGTAGCAGCATCGGACGCCGTTCGCAAGCGGCGCTACAAACCATATCTGCTTCATGGAAGGCCGGTCGACGTTGCGACCACCGTCACTATCGACTTCAAGCTGAACCGATGAGTGCGGCTCCCTAGCTCAATGTGATCTGCAACGTAGTGACGCTGGCTGCCGGAAAGGTGTGGAGAAGCCTTCCGGCGGTGGGCGAGGCAGTGGACGCGGATGTCGGCTTCACGGCATTTGGATGGGCGAAGTCATTGTGATCGTGGACATCCCTGCTGGCGAGCACCGTACCCTTCACAGAGGCGATGCTGGCTCCACGTACGGCGATCTCCGTGGTGATGGGGCGGTCGATGTGCGGGTTCACGACACTCAGCGTGAGCTGCTTTCCACCTCCGTTGATTGCCAGAGAGGCAGAGCCGCTCAAACCGGCGAGCGTCTTCACAGCATTGAGCGATCCGATGTAGCTGTTGCCCCCTACCGGGATGGGTGCGTTGGCTAAAGGGTTGGTGATGGTGGGTGCGGTGAACTCTGCGCGGACAGCCTGGGCCCCACGATGGGGAAGGTACATCTGGAAGACGCGGAACGTTGGGGTGACGGTGAACTTGTCTTCCTGCGCGAGCATAAGGGAGTGGATACAGTTGATCGATTGAGCGACATTGGCCACAGCCACTTTGTCGGCGTGGCGCTGGAAGATGTCGAGCGTGATCCCGGTCAACAGCGCGTCGCGCATGGTCGATTGCTGCGAGAGGTTGTACTGCGGGGCGAGCTCCGTTCCCTTGCCGTACCAGGCGCCCCACTCGTCGACGACGAGCTTGACGCTGTGATTGGCGTCAGTCGCTCCCATGGCGTTCCAGTGATCGGTGATGACGCGCTCCATGATGCTGCCGCGGGTGAGCAGATCGTAGAAGTCGGCTTCGTTGAACTGAAGGGCGTCGCCCGCGGCGAACCTGGTCGGGCTTCCAGAGGTGTAGTAGTGGACGGAGAGTCCCCATAGGTGGCGGCGCTCAGGGTTGGCGTGAAGCGCTTTGAAGAGGCGGGAGGTCCAGTCGACGTCGTCGCCGTTGGGTCCTACGGCGACCAGGCGCAATGGCTCCTTGCTGTAGCTCGGCGTCCACGCCGTGAAGCGGCGGTACTCGGCGGCGTACTCCTCGGGTGTCATATTGCCACCACAGCCCCAGCTCTCATTACCGACTCCCCAGAGATCGACGCTGAAGGGCGCGGAGTCGCCATTGGCGGCACGCTGCGCAGCGAAGCCGTTGTGAACCGCAGGCGCCGCGGAGTTCGAGGGCACGTCGCCTGCGGGAGCATTGCAGTACTCGATGAACTGGTAGAAGTCGCGTGCGGGGAGGGTTCGGACGTTGGCGGCCAGATAGGGCCTGCATCCAATGGCGCGGCAGGTGCGCATGAACTCGTGGAGACCGTACTGGTTGCTGTCCTGCTGATTCCAGAATCCGGCGCGGGCAGGACGTTTATCGCGTGGGCCGATGCCATCGCGCCAGTCGTAGCTGTCGGCGAAGCAGCCGCCGGGCCAGCGAAGCACAGGGGCCTGTATGGCGCGCATGGTGTCGATGAAGGCCTTGCGGATGCCGTTCTGGTTCGGAATCTTCGAGTCTTCGCCAACCCAGACGCCGTCGTAGATGACTCCGCCAAGGTGCTCGATGAAGTGGCTATAGACCTCGGGGGAGATGGTGGCGATCGGTTCGCCGGGGAGGATCTCGATGTGGGCGTCGGCCTGGGTTGCCTGTGCGAGCGCGCTGGTGCCGCGAAGTGCTGTGGCTGCTGCGGCAAGGGTGGAGGCCTTGAGGAAGATGCGGCGCGTCGTTTGATTTAGCGGCATGAGAAAACGTTCTCCCAAAGAATGTCCATCAGTATAGCGACCTGTCGGGGGCCAAGTGGAGACCTGGAACTCGATTCCGCGTTGAGCTAATATCCCTTTTTCGTAGGCAGGCTTGACCTCGCATCTCAGTGACGGTGTCGGCGAGTTCAACCACTTCCGGATATTTAGTGACCCGAGTGGTAGGGGTGCCCGGCGAGGATAGTCAGGGCGCGATAGACCTGCTCGGCGAGAACGACGCGGGCGAGCTGATGGGGCAAGGTAATACGTCCGAGTGAGAAGAGCAGATTGGCTCGCTGACGGGCGACGGCAGACCAGCCGTCTGCGGGACCGATGGCGAAGACGAGGCGTTGGGTGCCGCCGTCGCGGAGACGGCCGAGACGGGCTGCGAACTCCTCCGAGGAAAACTGCTGACCCCTGCTGTCGAGGAGGATGGCGTGAGCTGAGGAGCGGCCAGACTGGCGATCGAGCCAGTCGAGGAGCGCCGATTCGGACTCGAACTGCTCAGAGTCACAAGAGCTATAGTGGGTTGATCGCTCAAGGTAGTCGGCAAACAGACGGTCGGTGGGCTCAGATTTGGAGCGAGCGCGTCGCGGCGTGATGGCGGCCAGGGTAATCTTCATAGCTTACTTTAGTCATTCGTATTTATAGATTAGCTGGGCCGATTTATACCAAATTTCATATTATTTCTTTGTTATGTGATGTATCGTACCCAATACTCAGGGATTTTTGGTGGATCCAGTATGGTCCTTGACGTGCTTGTATCTCTACACAACATAAGTTGTTATGCAGTTTCTCGTCCGCTTTCAGCGGTCCAATCAGCGTTTATTTCAGAGTTTTATTTGACCAACCCACCTGCCAGAACCAGACAAGATTTGTTTGTTCAGCAGGCCGGTCGAGTAAGGGGTATATCTATGCGTTTTAAGTCTTTCGCTGCAACAATTCTGGTTCTCCTGGTTATCGTTGGTGCGGGAGTCGCGCAGACGAGTAAGGGAATTCTGGCGGGTGTCGTCCGCGACTCCACAGGGGCTGTTATTGCAAATGCGACTGTAAGTGCGGTCAATCAGGAAAGCGGTGAAACCCGTAATTCCAAGTCGCTTGGAGACGGTGCTTATCGTATCGAGGCTCTCACGGCTGGACGGTACACCGTCACTAGTTCTCAGTCAGGCTTCAATACGTTTAAAGCTACAGATCTTGATGTGAGGCCTTCAGTCGTCACCAGTTACGACATGACCCTCAGCGCGGGTGCAACCAACTCCACGGTTACTGTGGAAGCAACCTCTGCGGGCATTAACACGGTGAATGGCCAGCTTGCCGGTGTCCTCGGAAAAGAAGATCTTCGGGCTCTTCCGATTTTCACGCTCAATCCTATCGAGCTTGCGACCACCGTTGCCGGAGTTCAAACCGTGAGTGAGGGTGCCGGCTTTAGCAATGGTGTGAACATCCAGGTGAATGGAGCACGCCCTCGCTCCAACAACTTCCTTCTCGATGGGCAAGAAATCAATGACGTCGGTATTGGTGGCCAGTCGTTCCAGCCTCAGATTCCAGACATCTTCCAGTCGGAAACAGTCATTACGAACAATGCCTCTGCTGAGTATGGCCGAGCTGGTGGCGCGGTTGTGAACCTCGTCACCAAGGCGGGACTGAATCAGTTTCATGGATCGGTCTTCGAGCGCTATACAGGCTCCGGTCTTAACGCCCTGGATGGCGTCACGCGTCAGGGGAAGGTCAGCGGGCCGCCGCCTCCAGGCTACGTTCCGCCTTCCAAGGGCCGCTACAACCAACACCAGTATGGTTTTACCTTCGGCGGCCCCATCATTAAGGATAAGCTCTTTGCGTTCGGTGCATTGCAGCTCTCGCGCCTTTATGGAAAAGAGGTCCCGAACCGCCTGGAACTTCCGGATCTCAATGGCTACCAGGTACTACAGAGTATTGGCGGACCCCAGGTTGCTCTGCTGGATCAATACCTCAGCAATGGCTCTTACCTCAACAGCTTTGTACCCTTCTCAACCGCGGGTCCAAATCAAGACGGTATCGTCTCTAAAATTAACGTCGGCACACAGGCAGGCTGCCCTACTACGGGTTGCACCGTTACAACCGGATACTTTCAACGGCAGAACGCTGATCAGAAGCAGCCAGACACTCAGTGGACGTATCGCGTGGACTTCAATCCGCGCGAGAAGGACAACTTCTCCTTCCGCTACCTGCATGATCGTGGATCGCTGACCCCGGACTTCTTCAACAATGGAAGCGCTCTCCCAGGCTTCGATACCCAACAGGGTGGACCAACCGAACTCGGTGCAGGTACCTGGACACACGTCATCACGCCCAACATCGTCAATGAGCTGCGCGGCTCCGAGGCTCGTCTGAGCTTCCTCTTTTCTCCGACGGCGGAGACCCTCGCCAATCCGCTGTATGCACTCTCGACCCTTAACATTTCAAACATCGGAGTGGATGCTGGCGGCGCTTCAGCGCTAGGCCCCAATCAAGCCTTCCCGCAAGGGAGGAAGGAAGAGCTTTACCAGGTCCAGGACACCGTCGGCATTACGCACGGGCGGCATTCCATCCGCGTTGGCTTTGATATCGGCCGTATCATTGAGACGGACATTGTCTCGCTCAATGCGAAAGGAACCCTCAGCTTCAACAAGGGCGGCAAGTATGTCTCGTCGCTCGGCAATTTTCTGCAAAATCAGCTAGGTCCCTCAGGAACTGCGACCAAGACCTTTGGAAACACGCGCATCGATCCTCATGGATGGCGTAGCGGCGTATTCTTCCAGGATGACATTAAATTGACGACCGACCTTACGGTTAACCTGGGCATTCGATACGACTATCTGACAAATCCGGCGAACTCGCTGAAGTACCCTGGCGTCGATCCAACTAACATCTATCAGCCAATCGGAACTGCCGTGAAGGTCAAAAACGATACGAACAACATTGGACCCCGTGTCGGATTCGCTTACTCTCCGCATACCGGCGGCTTCTTTGGCGACGGTAAAAATGTCATTCGCGGCGGCTTTGGCGTCTTCTACGACAGTACCTTCAGCAACATCGTAACCAACAGCGCAGCCTCTTCTCCTAACGCTGTCTCTGGTACCTTGACCTCTACCGTAGACAATGGTCTGCCGAATGCCACCGGACTTATTGCGTCGATCACTCCTAATCTGACGCCGCAATCTGCAGTGACGAGCGAAGTTAATAACGCAGTCAACCCGGTCACCTATCAGTACAACTTGGGGCTGGAGCGGCAGCTCACAGGGTCGACCTTCGTTGCTGTGCGTTATGTGGGCAGCCTCGGCAAGAAACTCTTCGCCAACCAGCAATACAACTATTTCTCCAACGGTGCGCGGCTAAACCCAAATCGTGGCCAGATCAATGCACGCGGAAATTTTGCCGCATCCAACTACAACGGTCTCCAGGTTGAGGGCAATCATGCTTTCTCTCATGGCTTCCAGATCAACGCTAATTACACTTACAGCAAGAACCTCGATAATGGCTCTGAGATCTTCGCTGCAACTGGTGTTCAGACCGCTTATACGGCAGACCTCTCTCCCGCTGGCTTCCGGCAGGATTGGTCAAACTCCGGCTATGATCATCGCCATAATGTGTCAATCAGCTATATCTGGTCTCCAATTGGATTCCGCTCGGATAACTTTGCAGCGGATGCTTTTCTGGGAATCTTGACCAGGCATTGGACCCTCTCCGGTATCGAGCAGTTTCAAAGTGGCACGTATACCTCCTTCAACAATGTCGGTTTCGACACGAACGGGGATGGAAGCGCGGGGAACGATCGACCGATTCGCAGCAATCAGGCTGCTCCGCTCGATACTGGCGGAATCGATGGTCATTGGGTTGGTGGCACGCCTGGTACCTACTACGACATCGCTACTCTGAATGGAGATGGCTCTCTCAATCAAGTCGATCCAGGCAAGGTCCACTGGCTCGTCCCCTATGGCCCACACAACGAGTTCCTCCGCCAGGAGATTGGCAGGAACAGCTTCTCTAACCCCGGCAGCACAAGAAATGACATTGCGCTCGAGAAGGGCATCGGGCTGTCCTACTTGCACTTCGAGAGCGGCAAACTCATTCTCCGCGGCGAAGTCATCAACATTGCCAATCACAATGACGTCGGTATTATGGACACAACCGTCACGGATATCGGCAACGGTTTCCTGAATAAGTCAAACGCGCGTCAGGCTAGTAATTTTGGTGCTTCTTCGCCTGGTGGTCGTGAGATCGTCCTTTGGGGCAAGGTGGTCTTCTAAGAAAGCAGAGGTCCAAGAGAACAGGCACCCCCTGCGGGTGCCTGTTCTCTTTTTAGTAGCATTCGGATAATATTCATCGGCGGCCGATCGTACTGGCCTGCACTTTCTTGCCAAGCAGTAACGCCATCAGTTGAGTGAGAGCGCTACGCTCTTACGACTTGGACTTCTTGACAACCACTTTCTTAGACCCTTTCTTTACCGATTTCACTGGTGCTTTTTTAGCCGCTGATTTAGCAGCCGCCTTGGCAGGTCTCTTTACGGTTTTTTCCGGTAGCGAGGATTTACTCGGAACAGCAATCTTTTTTCCCATACCCTGAGCCGGTGTCGACTTTTTTGCCGGAGCCTTGCTGCGGCTAGCCGAGATTCGTTCCTTCAGTTCGGCGTTCAAATCTGCAACGCTGAGCGTCGTCGCCGACTTCCGCAGCCTCTCCAGCCCGTAGAAGGCGCGCTTCTCCGTGGAAAAGACGTGGACGATGAAGTCGACGTAGTCCATTAGAATCCACTCGGCCTGGCGGCGCCCCTCGACGGAGTTGGGATAGATGCCGAACTCGCGTTTGAGACGGATCTCGATCTCATCGGTGATGGCGACGTTCTGGCGTTCGTTGGTTCCGTTGCAAACTAGAAAGTAGTCGGTGAGGCCGCTCTCGGCGGGATCGAGGGCGAGGATGCGAATGTCTTCAGCTTTCTTGTCTTCGCAGGCGGCAGCGGCGGCGAGCAGTAGCTGGTTGCTTTCGATTGAGGGCATGCGGCTCCTTAAATTCCATGGTAGCGGGTTGCGGTCGCGGATGCCAGCAGAACTCCTCGTCCTCTACCTGTAGAGCTGATGCATGATGATGTACTCCGCAACAGCTGGCGGCAGCAGATCCGAGCAGGGATCACCGCGGTGCAGCCGCTCTCTGAGGTCCGTCGCCGCTACGTCCTCATAGACGGTCTGGAGCAGATGAACCCGCGCGCGCTGGCGAGAGGTCAGCCCGAGCGAAGTCAGGTCGCCAAGCGGAGATCCCGGACGGCTGACGACGATCCACTCCGCGAGCTCAAGCAGCCTCTCAGGCTGATGCCAGCGCGGCAGCTCGAGAAAGCTGTCGGCCCCGACGAGGTTGAACAGCGCGGCATCGGGCATCGCCTCCCTGAGAGAAGCAAGCGTGTGGACCGTATAGTTCGGAGTCCCATCCCCACGCGGCGCGTCAACATCCGAGGCCTCAAAGCGCATATCCACCCTACAGGCGAGATCGACCATGGCCAGGCGATCGGCAAAGCTTGTCGCAGTGGCTTTCGCCTTCAGGGGCTGCCGGCCCGCTGGCGCGAACAGGACCCTGTCCAAGCGAAGCGCCTCCGCAGCCGCTGTGGCGATGCCGATGTGACCGCGGTGCGGCGGGTCAAAGGTTCCTCCGAAGAGAGCTACGCGCATAGGCAGGCTGCCGCTGGTGACTGTGAAGAAGAGCCTACCAGAGGCGAACGACGAGGCCGGTCGTAAAGATCTTTGCGTTCACCGGGCTGTTGGCGACGGCGCTATAGGCGAACTCGATCACGCGCCAGTCGATGTGGGGGAGGATCGTCGCATCGAGCCCGCCGACGACCTGGTAGTTCAGGTGGGTGCTGCTGGACGAGTTGCTTCCATTGTTATAGTTCGCGACCCCGACCAAACCCTCGACGTATGGCCTGAGGGGAAGAACCGGCATCCTGAAGGCGACACGCGGCCCAGCCGCTCCGGTGAAGTACTGGAAGCCGCTACGAGTGAGAAATGAGGCTCGGGCATCGGCGCCGATCGAGAGCAACATGCCCTTCTGCGCGTAGACGCCGACCAGCGCACCATACGCCGACGACGTGCCAGTGCCATTTATAGGAGCGCCGCTGGCACCGGCATAGACTGCAATTTGGGCACAAGCCGTGCCCGCGAAAAGGATAGAAAACAGGACAGCAAACAGCGGGCGATGTGATTTCATGGGGTGGCCCTCTCGCTATCAGCCTACCGCAGCCGCCGCGCAATTATTTGCACATTCTTCTCCGCAGAATCTGGTTGAAGACGGGACTTGAACTTCTTTCGCGTTCGTATCAGCCACGGCCGCGCGCCGAGCTTGGCGGCGGTGGATAACTCGGCTTCAACTTCGCGGCGACAGGCGCTTCGAGCTCCGGTTCAACCGTGCGATGTGCGGCAACCATCTCGGCGATTGCGAACTTCAACGGCTCCACTCCCTCGCCGGTAACGGCCGAGATGCTGAAGAACGGCAGCTTGCGGCGCTTCGCCATGGCGGCGAGCTTCTTCAGCTTGTCCGGATTGGCGACGTCGGCCTTGGCGGCTACCAGAATCGTGGGCTTGGCCGCCAGCGTCGGGTCGAAGCTGTGCAGCTCCTCCGTGATTACCTTGTAGTCGTCAACGGGATTGGGCCGGTTACTGGCGTCCGAGACGTCCACCAGGTGGACGATCACGCTCGTGCGCTCGATGTGGCGCAGAAACTGGATGCCGAGCCCGGCGCCCAGGTGCGCGCCTTCGATCAGACCAGGCAGGTCGGCGACTGTGTACGACTGCTCATGGGGCCAATCGCCCACCGAGACCACACCGAGATTGGGTTCAAGCGTTGTGAAGGCGTAGTCGGCAATCTTCGGACGCGCAGCCGAGAGCCGCGAGATCAGCGTGGATTTGCCCACATTCGGGTAGCCCACCAGTCCGGCG
>Ga0193743_1001477_pt1 | contig 17491 bp, 13 predicted proteins | sample L2c2metaG_FD_143038 | JGI IMG/M metagenome (GOLD analysis project Ga0193743, IMG submission 143038) | Soil microbial communities from a riparian zone of the East river system, Colorado, United States - L2c2 | ecosystem: Environmental > Terrestrial > Soil > Riparian zone | place: USA: East River...
CCGGCAAGAAGAGCCGGGTGGGCTTGGTCGCAGCCGGATTGGTGGTCTTGCTTGCGCTGCTTGCCATCGGCATCGTTCCGCGCTTTGTCCGAGCGTCGGAAGCGCAGGCACTCGCCAAAGAAAGCACATCCAGCTTACCGGTTGTAGTCACAACGGCTGCTCATCTTGCTCCGCCTACCTCGGAACTGGCCCTTCCGGGAAACATAGAGGGTGTTTACGTCTCATCTCTGTATGCCCGGGCCAACGGCTATGTGAAGCAGCGATTCGTGGATATCGGCGACAAGGTGCACGCCGGTCAATTGCTGGCGGTAATCGAATCTCCTGAGATCGATCAGGAATTGGCGCAAGCAAAAGCGGCGGCGAGCCAGAGCGCGGCCGCTTATGAACAAGCCAAAGCGAACTTAGCCGAATCGCAGGCGGCGGTTGTTCAAAGCCAGGCGAACCTGGAGCAGGCGAAGGCTAATCAGGAAATTGCACAAACAACGGATACCCGTTGGTCGCGCTTAGTGTCAAAGGGCGTGTTGCCCAAGCAAGAAGGCGATGAAAGAAGAAGCGCCTACAACGCGCGCCAGGCGGAAGTAGCCGCGGCCCAGGCTAGTATTCAGACGGCGCAAGCCACTGTCATCGCGCGTCAAGCCGGTATCAATGCGGCGCAGGCTAATATCTCCGCCGCGCAAGCCGGCGTGAGCCGGTTGGAACAGATGGTGTCCTTTGAACGCGTAGTGGCTCCTTTCGATGGAGTCATTACGGAGCGCAAAGTGGAGCGTGGCGACCTCGTCACCGCCGGTAGCGGCTCCGCGCAGTCTCACCTGTTCAGCATCGCTCAGGCCAGCGTATTGCGTATTCAGGTGCAAGTGCCCCAGGCGTATGCCGCCGAAATTCAAAACGGCCAGAGCGCTCAGGTTGCGGTACGCGGCCAAGGCCAAACGGTCGTCACCGGCAAGGTCGTCCGCTCGGCGAATGCCTTGGACTCCCAATCGAGGACGCTGCTAACAGAAATCCAGGTAGATAACCGGCAAAATTCCAACGGACAACGCCCTCTGTTGCCGGGCATGTATGCCGACGTGCTATTCGTTCTGCCGCGCACGCGCAGCCTGGTGCTGGTGCCGGCGGACACGCTCGTAGTGAATGGCAATGGAACCCGCGTCATCGCCATTGGTCCGGATCGCAAAGTGCATTACCAGACGATCCAAATCGGCCGCGATCTAGGTCCGGAAATTGAAGTCATCAACGGTCTGCAGGGCGGGGAACAACTCGTCGCCAATCCCGTGGATTCGTTGGTTGAAGGTCAGCCTGTTCAAGTACAGGCTACTCCGGTGAAAGCAGCAAAATAATGAAATTTCTAGCTCGGACTCTTTCCTCCTTGTTGGGGGCGGGCAGTCTATTGCTCGCCCAAGCCCCGGCGCCTACACAAAATGTGACCCAGGGCTGGGGAACCCTGGCGCATGGTTATCGCGGCCCTAGCATCGCGCCGGTACATCTGGCAAATTCGCAGCGCATTGCGAACCTCACCCGCGAAGGAAAACTCTATCTCTCGCTGCAAGACGCCATCGCCCTGGCGCTCGAAGATAACTTAGATCTCGAGTTAGAACGCTACGATCTGCGCATCGCGGATACCGATGTGCTCCGTGCCAAATCGGGCCAGTTCCCGCGCGGCGTTTCTCTCTCTACTCGCGAAGGTCCTGCCGGCGTGGGCGGACCCAGCGTAGGCGCAAGCATCACCGGGCCGGGCACGCTCGGTGGGGGCGATATTCCCGCGTTGAATTCCGTCCTTGGAACCGGCACCGAGACAGATCTTTCCATCTTGGGTTCTTTGCCTCTTTCCACTGGACCCGCGGCGCCCAATCTGGACCCAACGCTCAACGCCTCATTCAATTGGAACAAAACGTCGGTACCGCAGAACAGCACCTTTCTTCCCGGCTTGCGTTCCTTGAATTCGACCACGTACGACACCGACGTCTCCCTGCAGAAAGGGTTTCTTACCGGCGCCACAGCGAGCATCGGCTGGGACAATCTTCACCAGAACGTAAACAGTCCACTGCTGACTTACAATCCTTCCATTACCTCCAGCGCATTCGTTTCGGTCACTCAGCCGCTGTTAAGAGGCTTTGGAATCGGAGTCAATAACCGCTACATTCGAATCACGAAGAACAATCGCCAGGTGGCGGACTTTGTGTTCCAGCAGCAGGTCATGAGCACCGTATCCGCCGTGAGCCGGTTGTACTGGGATCTGGCCAGCCTGACCGAGGACGTGCAAGTGCGGCGCGAGGCTCTCGACTCCGCGCAGCAACTCCTCAAGGATAATCAGGAAGCTGTGACCGAAGGCACGATGGCTCCCATCGACGTCACGCGCGCTAAAGCCGAAGTGGCTCGCCGGCAGCGCGACCTCAGTGTCTCCCAAACACTGGTGCGTCAGCAAGGTGAGATCCTTAAGGACTACCTGAGCAAGAGCGACTTCGAACATAGCTTGGGCGAAATCGAGGTGGTGGTTACCGATCACGTCGTGGTTCCGCCGGCTGAGCCCATCACTCCCATGCCGGAACTGACCGCGGAGGCATTTAAGAACCGTCCGGATCTAGCGCAGGCCCGCCTGCAGCTTGAAAATTCGCAGATCAGTTTGAAGGGCAGCAAGAGTGCCTTGCTTCCCGAGTTGGATGTCTTCGCTAGTGTTCAGAACAACTCCCTCATTGGCGATCGCAATGTATTGGCGAACAACCCGGCACTCACCGGATCGACGCCGCTCGGAGCCGTTATAACGGATCCATTATTCCTGGGGGGCTTTGGTGACGGCTTGGGTCAGCTCGCCAATCACAACTTTCCAAATTATCAAGCGGGCTTACAGTTATCTATCCCATTGAGCAATCGCGCGGGTCGGGCTGACGTGGCGCGTGATCAGTTGCAAACACGCCAACAGGAAATACGGCTGCGGCAACTTGAAAAGCGAGTGAAGCTGGAGATCACCAACGCTGTGCTGGCCGTTCAGCAGGCCCGTTCGAGCTATGAAGCCGCCGTGCAGGAGCGCGTTCTGCAGCAGCAGACAATCGAGTCGGAAAAAGAAAAGCTGGATGTGGGCGCGTCCACCACGTATCTGGTCATCCAGTATCAGGGAGACTTAGCGCAAGCCAAATCGGCGGAGATCTCGGCGCAGAGCGATTACATGAAGGCCAGAACCGCTTTGGAGCGGGCTTTGGGAACCATACTCACGGCCAATCACGTCTCACTGGGAGAGGCGCTGGATGGCGCGGTGCCCCGTTAACCTTCGGGTTACCGGTCTTTTAGGATAATGAAGCGTCGCAATGTCACCCAAACAAATTGCAAAAATAGCGAAGGCTCTCGCCGATGAGACTCGGCTCAACATCTATGAGTCCATCGCCGCGACCGATGAGCTCAACTGCGGAGACATCTGCGCCGTGCAGGTGGTCGGCCATGCCACGGTTTCGCATCACCTGCGCATTTTGACCGAGGCCGCTTTGGTCGATTCACGGCGGCAGGGGCAGTTCGTTTTTTATCGCGCGCTGCGGGACACGCTTGAGGACTTTAGCAAGGCGCTCGCCGACTTGGGCAAAGTCTCCACCGCAAGCCAAGTATAACGGTCGAGCCTATTTAGCACCCCTTCCGGTCGTCTTTGCGATCCTCTGGTCTTCTGACCGGGCAAAGTATTTTTTCTTTACCTCATGTTCATCCAATCGTAGTTATACGGGCGTATACTCTTTTCAGATTATTATGCTAGTCTCGCGAACTACGTTCGTCAAAAATCTCTCCCATCTTTTCGGCCTGCTCGCTTTTCTTACGGGGACATTGCTGTATGGCCAGTTCGAATCCGCCACGGTTCTTGGAACGATTCATGACCCATCCGGCGCCATTGTCGCTAATGGGGCTGTTTCGCTCGAGAACACCAAGACTGCCGTTACTCTAACGACAAAAACCGATGGTAACGGAAACTATGAATTCATCAACGTTCGTCTCGGCTCCTATCACGTTCGCGTGGAAGCTCCAGGCTTTCAAACTTCGACAACCGAGCCGTTCGACCTCGTTGTCAACGCCCGTCAGCGCGTGGATTTAAGCCTGGTGGTCGGACAAACATCGCAAAATGTCACGGTCAGTGATGCGGCCGCGCTGCTTGAAACCGATAACAGCAGCCGCGGCCAGGTTATCAATCCCAAGCAGATGGTAGACCTTCCACTCAACGGCCGCTCCTATGCCGATTTGACGCTTCTGGTGCCAGGAGTCGCGAAGTCTCCACTCCAAAATCAGGGCGATAGCAGCCGCGATGCCTCTTTTAATGTCAACGGCCAGCGCAGCGAGCTAAACAATTTCCTCCTCGACGGAGTGGATAACAACGCCTACGGCACCAGCAATCAGGGCTTTTCGAACCAAGTCATTCAGCCGAATCCGGACGCGCTGGCGCAGTTCAAAGTAGAAACCGATAACTACAGCGCTGAATACGGCCGCGCGACCGGCGCGGTAATCAACGCCACCATCAAGAGCGGCACCAACCAATTGCATGGCACGCTCTGGGAATTTCTGCGTAACACCGAGCTCAACGCCACCGGATTTTTTAAGCCGCAAAATGGCGTGAAGCCGCCCTTTAAACAGAATCAGTTCGGTGCGGCGCTGGGCGGTCCTATTGTCAAGAACAAGATCTTTGTCTTCGGCGACTATGAAGGCTTCCGGCGCGTTTACAATCCGCTTCAGTACGCCACCTTGCCAACAGCGCCTATGAAGCAGGGCACTCTCGGCATGGCGGTAAGAAATCCGATTACCGGCGTGTTGTACTCCGATGGCAAAGTGCCCCAATCGGCCATCACGCCCTTCGCCCAAACTGTTCTTGCCGCCTTGCCTGATCCGAATCTGCCGGGCAATGCAAACAACTACCAATCGGCCCCAGCGGACACCATCTATAGCGATAAAGGCGACATCCGTTACGACGAGTACTTCGGCGAAAAGTTATCTTTCTTCGCCCGCTATAGCCAAGGCGACCAGCGCATCTTTAGCCCGGCCGCGATTCCGGGACCCTCTGGCGGCAATGCCAACGGCAACGTCTACATCCGGAATAAGCAGCTTGTGCCTGGGTTTACTTGGGCCATAACCCCCACCTCCGTTCTGGAATTTCGCATTGGTCTCTCTTCCACCGAGGGCGGCAAAACGCCTATCGGACTCGGTTTGCCGGCCAACCAGTACAACATCCCCAACTTGCCTACGAATCCAACGTTTGCGGGCGGTCTCTACTCGCTCAATCTACAGGGCGGCTTGTCGGCGCTCGGCCGTCAATCCAGCAATCCCCAATATCAATATCCGAAGGTGGCGAACCCGAAGGTCAACTACTCGCGGATCCTGGGCCGCCACAGTCTGAAGTTCGGCTTCGAATACCAACTCATCGATACCGAGGTACAGGATTTCCATCCGAAATACGGCGTCGATAACTACGGCGGTTATTTCAGCGCTCCGGGTTCAACCAGCGGTTTGACGAGTCTCCAACAGCAGACCTATAGCCTGGCCGACCTAATGTTCGGCGCGCGCAGCCACTACGAAATCAACAACTACGCCGTGGCCCACTTGCGCCAGCGCATGTACTTCGGTTACGTGCAGGACGACTTCAAAGCCAGCGAGAAGCTCACTTTCAACCTCGGCGTTCGCTATGAATACGCCACCCCGCAATGGGAGCGTGATAACCACTTGTCGAACTTCGACCCCACCACCGGGAAGCTGATCTTAGCCTCAAACGGAAGTCTTTACAATCGCGCATTGGTCCACGCGGATCCGCACAATTGGGCGCCGCGCGTCGGCTTGGCCTATCAGGTTGCTCCTAAAACGGTGATTCGCAGTGCATATGGCATCAGCTACGTCCAGTTCAACCGGCTGGGCGGAGAAAATCTGTTGGCCTACAACGGACCCGCTGTCGTGGACGCGATCATCGACCAGCTGCCCGGTCAGGGGACCGGCACGTGTACCTCGGTCAACGACGCACCTGGCGCTTGCTTCCGCCCCACCGGATTGGGCTTTCCCAACAACTTCGCTACACCCGCGGCCTTCAACACCGCCAACACGCAGGTCCGTTATATTCCCGCGAACAACCGCACCGGTTACGTGCAGACTTGGCACTTCACGGTGGCGCGCGACCTCGGTCATAATCTGCTGCTGGATGTTGCCTATATCGGAAATCACAGCGTGGGCCTCATGATCCTCGCCGACGCCAACCAAGCCGCGCCGAGCGCCAGCGCAACCGGCCCCACGGTGTCGGTGAATGCCCGCCGGCCGATTCCCAACTTCACTACGATTGAACAAGCCTACGCGGGCGGCTTCGGCAGCTACAACGCTTTACAGGCCAAGCTCGAAAAGCGCTACTCGAGTGGCCTCTACTTCATCAATTCGTTCACCTGGTCCAAGGCGATCGATAATGCGCCGGGCCATCTCGAAAATTACAATGGCGATAACTCCCGCATCAACATTCGCAATCCGGCATCGGAAAGGGGCATTTCGAGTTATGATCAGCCCTTTAACAACACCACGTCAGTTGTGTATGATCTTCCTGTTGGCAAGGGGCGTCATTTCAACCTGCCCAACCGTGCAGTGGATCTCGTCGCCGGTGGCTGGTCTGTCGACGTCATTAATTCAGCCACTTCCGGATTACCGGTCAATATTGGTTACAGTCCAACGACCGCTGGCCAGGTTAGTCCGTTGCTCACTCCGCGGCCGAATCTCACCGGTGCGCCGCTTTATCTGTCCAGCGGCAATCCCACTCAATACCTGAACCCGGCCGCATTCTCTATTCCTTCCGTCACGCAGCCTTTCGGCGGAGCGGGCCGGAATATTGTGCGCGGTCCATCGGTGGAAGAGTTAGACCTTAGTGTGCATAAGAATTTTGCGCTCTGGTCGGAAGCGAGCCGTCTGGAGTTCCGGGCGGAAGCGTTCAACATTCTGAACAAAACCATGTTCACGTCGACCTCCGGATTCGGCACGACGTTCGGTTCGAGCGGATTCGGCACATTTACCCAGACGCTGCCACCGCGGCAGGTACAGATGGCGCTTAAGCTGGTGTTTTAGGCGCACGGCCAAAAAGAAAGAAAGTACGAATGCGGGCGCGAGTGGATCGGCACGGGTTTACCTGAGTTCTCTAAACGCTCCCGTATTTCGTTAAGATGAAGAAAGTGAAAAAGGTTCTCTTTCTGTGCATCGGCAATTCGTGCCGGAGCCAAATGGCAGAGGGCTTTGCGCGCCGCTACGGCTCCGATGTGATGGACGTCGCCAGTGCCGGACTAGCCCCCGCGCCTATCGTTCAGCCCCTCACCAAGAAGGTTATGGAGGCCAAGAACATCAATATTGATAATCAGTTTCCGAAGGATTTGCACGACCTGCCAGTCGGCGAATTCGATCTCATCGTAAATATGAGCGGAAATAGATTGCCACCTTACCTCTTAGTCCAGGTACAGGATTGGAGAGTCGATGATCCGATCGGAAAAAGTGAGGAAACTTACATTGCCGTACGTGAGCTAATCGAGGGTCAAGTCATGCGCTTGATTCTGGACTTCCGCCGCGTCGCGCGCCTTCAAAAAAAGTCGCGCCCGCCGCTGAAACGCGTACCGCTGGCTCGTTTACACCGCGGAAAATGACAAACGCGGCCCGGAACTTCATGAAGTCCGGCGCCGCGTCTATCTTCCGCCGTTATTAAACCGGCCGGCAAGTGGCCTATTTGGGGGCCATCGTGTCGGTAGCAGTGCTCTTTTTCTTCTTCTTGGACTTCTTCTTGGTCGCCGTGTCGGTGCTCGTGGTGGTGTTCTGAGCGAACAATGCGGCGGTGCCAGAGAGGAGCGAGAGGCTCATTGCTGCGATGATGATTTTCTTCATTTTATTGATCTCCTTCTTTTACTACTTGGGAAATAGCACGCTGTGCTTTCATCCAGTATATTCGCAGAACGAAGGGATTTAGCCACGCCAGGCGCATTAAACTTACTCCACATTCGGGCTTGCTGCCGGCTCCCTACCGTCCCTCTAAAATGAAAAATGCGGCCTCGACTTCATCAGTCCAGGCCGCATTCAAATTGTGCCGTTATCCGGCTGGATGGCTATTTGGGGGCCATCGTGTCGGTCGAGGTGCTCTTCTTCTTCTTCTTGGACTTCTTCTTGGCTGCGGTATCGGTGCTGGTGGTGGTGTTTTGACCGAACAAAGCGGCGGTGCCAGAGAGGAGCGAGAGGCTCAACGCGGCGATCATGATTTTCTTCATTTTTTGAAAGATCTCCTTCTAAACTGCTTGTGATAGCACTCTGTGCTTCCTTTGGTATGTTCGCAAACCCAGGGTGAATTAGTCCTGAACTTCAGATTAAATCCGCCTTAATGTTGGCGGTCCGGTCCGTGACCCCAGGCGGACCAAAAAATCCCTGACCTTAAAGTCCACCCTGTTATCTACCGATGTGAACAATATGCGTCCCGCATCCAGGCATTCGCGCCGGCGTCCGGGCCAAGCTGGCTCCGCTCTGGTGGAATTCGCCATCGTGCTGCTTCCGCTTCTGGGGCTTATCTTCCTACTGATGGACATCGCGTGGATGATCTTTGCCAGGGCTACGCTTCAGGATGCCGCGCGCGAGGCGGTCCGGTTTGGTGTCACTGGCCAATCTAAGTCCGGCCTGAATGCATCGATTCGACAGGTCGCTCAAGAGCACTCCCTGGGGTTTATTACTTCCGCGAATGCGGCGTCGGTGGTCGGCATTCGCTACACTTCGCCAAGCGATTCGGCCACGGCGCTCTCCGGATGTGCCGCCACTGCTGGTGGAAACGTGCTGCAAGTCTCTATCTCGGGGCTCACTCTCGCCCCCTTGGCTCCACTCCTGCGCAGTGCTTCTCCATTGGCCTTAAGCGCGAACGCCGCCGACGTGATGGAGCCAGGACAAACCGCTTGCCCCTGATGAACATCCCTTGCCGGAATAAACCTCGCGGAAATCCGCTCAAATCGCGCGAACAGGGCAGCGCGCTCATCGAATTCACTCTCTGCTGCGGCTTCTTCCTGTTACCTTTATTGCTCGGAGTCCTGCTGGTTGGACAGAACCTGTTGCGCGCAATGGAGGTGACCCAGGTGTGCCGGGATGCCGCGCATATGTTCGCGTCAGGAGCGGACCTTTCCCAGACTTCCTACAAAAATCTGGTGGTGAACCTTGCGCCCGCTCTGGGAATGAGTAGGACTTCCGCGAGCAGCCATGGCGTCGTGATTCTCTCTGAAATCGCCCGCATCGATGACACCTGCGCGGGCACGGTGATTCCCATGAAACCAAAATGCGGCAACGCCGGTTATTATGTCGTCGTCCGAAGAATTGTAATCGGCAACTCGGGAATGCAAGCCAGCGTTCTGGGTACACCGTCTTCAGCTCTGATCGAACCTGCTACCGGAAATGTTACTCAAAACGGCTACTTAAGCGATTCGAGTACGCAGGCGTCAACAAGCGGCGTCAGTTTCGCTCCCCCGATAGACCTACCGACTACACAGCACGCCTACGTCGCGGAAATGTATGTTACCTCACCGACAGCGACTGGCTGGAGCACGGCGGGACCTCCCTCGGTCTCCGCCAAATTCATTTTCTAAAGCCCGGAACTTTCGACTATTTGCTCAAGCGCAACACTTGGGACGCGATTTGATTGAACGCTGCTGCCATGCTGGCATTATCGGTTGCCATTATGAACTGCCCCAGGGGCTTAGTTCGATCGTAGTTATTGGCTCTGGGGTCGTTCGCAAGCCGCTCCAAGAAATTTTGATCCATCGCCATTTGTTCGTTCCCCGCCAGCCCAATCGTATAAATGACAGGCTTATACTTATTGTCGCTATGGATGGCTTGCGCCTGCGCGTCAGCGGCATTGAATGCTACGAATCTCTGCGTCCTAGGTACATCCGGCCTAATTAGTCCTGCATAGGGACCATTCGTCGAATCAAATAAATCTATTCCCGGCCACAACGGGTAAACGGCGCCGTCAGTCGCATTCTTATAAATATCCGTGGCGGGTACGTTAGCGATATCCTGCCTCACGAGAGTGTTGTCCTTCAAAAAGCTGCAACCGGCGGTATCGGTGGCAAAAAGACCCATCGTGGCGCCTGTTTTATCCAGTTGGGCGACGGTAGCAGCTCGGTCTGCCCCGGTGTCCATCATTCGGCCGGTCAAAGATGGGGCTTTCGTCGTGCAGCTACTCGCCAGTACCGTCCCCGCCTTGTATTTGTTAGAGCTGGAACGGAGACGCCAGTCGGCCTGCGTTTTCACGGGGTAGTTGGCTAATATAGATGTCGGACTGCCGTCCGTGAAGAGCAGAATCACGTTCAATGCCCCCGGCTGATTTATTGTGTCTGTGATGGCGTGGTACGCCATATTCAAGCCTTCCGCGGTGCTCGTGTGACCTGAGCAATTTAGCTTGGAGAGCACATCGCTCAGACCGGGTTTAAAGGCCAAGGTTGGTGCGAAATCGGTAGACGCGTCTGTAGAAAAAGTTACTAAGCCTAGCTGATCACGTCCATTTGCGAATTTAGTAACGAAGTTTTGGGCACTCGCGATTAAGGCTGGGCACGAGCCGCCCCCGTTCGCCATAGAGCCCGACCGGTCGAGTAACAGAATAATATTGGCATCGCGCCGGGAGGCCGTTCCGGTTGCGGAAATAGTGCCTGTATCAACGTGCAGAATCGGCATGAAGAAAAGAGGAACCACCGCCGACGCGGTAACCTCTATCGTCCGCACGTGGTCAGACGGAGCACTGTAGACGATAGTCGGTACTCCTCCAACGATGGTGCTGCGCATCACGCCTGCGGGGAAGTTGGCCGCAAAATATTGCTGGGCAACCAGCTTGGCATTGGCTTCCTGAGCGGCTTCGTCCGCTCCCACGTTCAGCGACCTGCCGGCGGCCAGCGCTGCGGCGTCTACCGCTGCCGAGAGTCTTGCCTTCATCCAAAACAGCAGTGCTCCATCGATAGCTAATCCGATGATCGGAACCAGCACGAACGTGGCGACGAAGGTAATCAGGATTAATGTTGCTCCGCGTTGTCCGCGCTTTGTAGATACGCTAGCGATCAAGCTGTTGAATCCCCGGGAAATGCACTAGCTAACTAGTGCCGCTGCGCAGGATTCGCTCTCCAGAAAAAAGGCCGGCTCCAGCGTGATGTTCCACGCGTTATCCTCGGAAAGCATGGAAGCTTTCAGCGGCAACGGAAAGGCCGGTCGCGAAGAACAGATTGGCCGCCGCATCGCGCTGATCAGTATGGCCGTTGGCACGGGCCTGGCGTTGTCCAAAATATTCGTGGGCACGCATGTCGGCTCCGACTCGATCACCTCAGATGGCTTGGAAGCAGCCGGTGATGTCCTCTCGTCCGGGGTCGTCTATGCCGGTTTGTGGCTCGCATCCAGACCGCCGGACTCCCAACATCCATATGGACATGGCCGCTATGAAACTTTGGCCGGCCTGGGCGTCGGGGCAATTTTGCTATTGACGGGCGCCGCGATTTTCTGGCATGGGCACACCCCGCACGGCATTCCGAAGGCTTTTCCCACCTATGCCCTTTACCCTCTGCTGGCTGCGGTTGTGCTGAAAGTGTGTCTTTTCGTCACAAAGTTTCGCGTCGGCCGCCGGATTGCCAGCCTGTCTCTTGAAGCGGACGCATGGCATGACCTGACTGACCTACTGGCGACCGGCGTCGCGCTGTCCGCCGTCGTACTCACGCTGATTGACGCGCAGCGCTTTTACGCAGCCGATCACGTGGGCGCGATGCTGATCGGCATCCTCATTTGCATTCTTTCCGTCCAAGTGGTGCACCGGGCGGTCGGACAATTGGTGGATACGATGCCGGACGCAGGCAAAATGGCTGAAGTGCGCCAAACCGCTTTACTTGTTCCGGGCGCGCTGGGTATTGAGAAGTGTTACGCCCGCCGCACCGGTTTGCGCTTTCACGTGGATCTGCACCTGGAAGTCGACCCGGAACTGACCGTGCGCGAGTCGCACGAGATCGCTACACAGGTCCGCATCACAATAAAAGAGACGCTGCCATGGGTCGCGGATGTACTGGTGCACGTGGAACCCGCCCCGGCTGCGATACTGCGTGACGCCCAGCGCGCGATCGGGTCGCGTAAGTAGAACAAGTTCGCATGGAAAATAAAGAAATTGCCCAGATGCTGCACGAAACGGCGGACCTGATGGAGGTCGCCGCCCAAGACGGTTTTCGTATCCGCAGCTACCGCAACGCCGCCGCCGTGATTGCCAGTCATCCGGAGCGCGTCCAGGATATTGTCCAGAACCCGGCGCGCAGCGTGACCGATATTCCAGGAATCGGCAAAGGACTGGCGGCAGTGCTGACCGAAATTGCGCAGCGCGGTTCTTTCGAACGGCGCGATGAGATGCTGGCGCTCTACCCCGCGTCGGCCCTCGAACTGTTGAAGATTCAAGGCTTGGGCCCCAAAAGTATCGCGCTGCTTTACGAACACCACAACGTCAAAAGCGTGGACGACCTGGAGCGTATCTGCCGCGAACAGAAGCTGCGGGACCTGCCCCGCATGGGAGCTAAACTCGAAGAAAAAGTCCTCCGTTCCATAGAAGCTTACCGGAAAAGCGCTGGACGGTTTTTGCTCAGTTTCGGGCGCCAGGTGGCCGACGAGTTGAGCGCTGAATTCCGCGCGCTGCCCGGTATCGAGAAGGTGGAAGCCGCTGGCAGCCTGCGGCGCGGGCGCGACACCATAGGCGACCTCGATATCCTGGTCACCGGACCGCAGGCCGCAGAGGCCCTTAACCTGATCACTTCGCATCCCAAAACACAGGAGATTTTGGGCCAAGGCGGTAACAAAGCGAGCGTGACGTTTGGACTGGAGCGCTTGCAGGTAGACGTGCGAGCGCTGCCGCACGAGAGTTTCGGCGCGGCCATGCAGTATTTCACCGGGAGCAAGGAACACAACGTTGCGCTGCGTACGGGCGCGATTAAACAAGGTTTGAGCCTGAACGAGTACGGCCTGTTCACCATGGAAGGGAATGAGCGGGTTGCCGGTGAGAGCGAGGAAGAAATCTACCGGCGCCTCGGTTACGACTGGATTCCCCCGGAGTTGCGCGAGAATTCAGGCGAGTTGGAAGCTGCCCAACAAGGGATGCTGCCCAAATTGGTGGAACTCACTGACATGCATGGCGACTTGCACATGCATACGACCGAGACCGACGGCAAAGCAACGCTGCGCGAGATGGCGGAAGCGGCCGCCGCGCTGGGCTATCAATACATCGCCATTACCGACCATTCGAAGGCGCTGGCTATGGCCAACGGACTCGACGAGAAGCGCGTGGTTGCATTCGCCAAATTGGTTCGCGAACTCAATCGCGAGGGGCTTCCCCTGCATGTTTTCTCCGGTCTCGAATGCGACATTCTGCGGGATGGCGCCATGGATATTGCCGAAGATGCGCTCGCCGAACTCGATTTGGTGATCGGCAGCGTACACAGCTACTTCAATCTGGAGTTCGAGGAGATGACAAACCGGCTATGGCGCGCATTGGAATCGCCCTCGCTTCGGATTTTCGGTCATGGCACGGGCAGGTTGCTCCTGCAGCGCGATGGGTATCCATATGATTTTGAACGGATTGCTACCCAGGCTGCGGCACGCGGAGTCTGGTGGGAGATCAATGCAAGCCCGGAACGGCTGGACCTGCCCAGCCACTTAGTCCGCGCCGCAAAGCGGCTGGGGTGCCGGTTCACGATTTCCACGGATGCGCACCGGCCCTTGCACCTCCAAAACATGCGCTACGGTGTATTGACCGGACGCCGCGGGTGGCTGGAACGTTCGGATGTTTTGAATACTCGGGAACTGACTGAATTCACGAGTGCGCTTGCGCGCTAACTATTCACCGGCTGCGAGGCGGGGGCGAGAGGGCAATGTGCTGCTTTGAGCGGACTTGCCGGGCGCGGGTTTGAGAACTGGTTTGTTTGGAACCAGTGATGGTCTGGGCCGCACGGGCGCGGTGATCTCGGCGAGGAATACCAGAGACGCTGCGCTGGCTGCGGCAATATGAACGCCATGCCGGTGCATATCGCGCAGCAGTGCGCAGCCGATGTGATCGTACCCGCTTAAATTCGTGACGTCGACCGTGAAGCGCCGGGGCGCCTGTTCCTTAAGGATCGATTCCCAGAGCCGCGACAGCTCGTCCACCGTACTGCCGGCTAAACGGCCCAGTATTTCTACGCGGAGCGATCCCGCATTGTCGTTTATTTTTAATGTCTCCACAGTTTCGAGTGTCTGCTCCATGGATGCTCTCTCCATCAAATCTACTACAAATTTTATTAAGAGACCTAAATAAAATTTATTCGTATCGAAGGGCCGTCACGGGGTCGAGTTTTGCCGCCTTATTAGCGGGCCATATCCCGAAAAATAAGCCTACACTGACGGACATGACAATGCCCGCAATAGCCGCCCAGGCGGGGACCTGCGTGGGCAGGGAGGGGAAGACCAACTTGCTGGCCATCGCGATCATCCACCCTAAGACCAAGCCAGCTACGCCGCCTAGACCTGTCAGTACCGATGCTTCCAGCAGGAATTGGACAACGATGTCGCCTCGCCGGGCGCCAATTGCCTTGCGAATTCCGATTTCGCGTGTGCGTTCGGTTACAGAGACCAGCATGATGTTCATGACGCCGATGCCGCCCACCAATAGACCGATAGAGCTGAGAACAATCATCACCAGGAAAGTCATGGCCGTGATTTGCCGGAATTGCTCCACCATTTGCTCGGCGGTCGCCAGCGAGAAATTGTCAGGCTTGTTTGGGGGGACGTGGCGCACGATGCGCAGGATGGTTCGAACCTCATCGGTGGCTTGCGGCAATCTTCCGTTGAAAGCGGTCACGCTTAACGCCATTTCCTTGGCATTGGGATAAGCCTTTTGCATGGATTGGAAAGGCAGCATCACCCGGTTGTCGGAGCTGTCAAAGAAACTGGCGCTGGGGCGGTACATCGTGCCGATCACTTCGAATTGCGCTCCGTCCACCATAATCAGTTTGCCGATCGGATTTTCCTCGCCGAAGAGTCCCTTTTCGACGTCGGCCCCAATCACTGCCACTGGGGCTTTGTGCTTGTCTTCAAAGTCGGTGAAAAACCGTCCCTTGTGCATATCGACTTGGCCGCCCTCGGCGTAAGACTCTTCCACGCCGCGGAGTTGTGTTTGATAGATCGCGTTGCCTTTGTACTTGGTGACGATCGGACCGCGAGTGGACCACATCATGGCCGAGACTCTTTCACAGGAGACGCAGTCCTCGCGAAGGGTTTTCGCGTTTTCGTAGATTAGCTGCTTGCGCGCTCGTTGTTCCGCCGTCAAGTCGGTGGTGCGGAAAGCAGGTTCCCGGGAAACCAGGACGGAGTTGGGGCCGAAGCTTTTAAATACGTTGGTGACCGCGCCGTCGAATCCGGTCAATATGGAGCCTACCCCGATAATGGTGCCGGTGCCGATAACGACGCCCAGCATCGTCAACAAACTACGCGTTTTGTGAGCCCGGATCGTGTCGAGCGCGAGCATCGTGTTGTTCCGGAAGGCGACAAATTGATTCATGAATTACTCCGCGTGCAGGGCGACGATGGGGTCGAGTTTTGAGGCTTGGCGGGCCGGATAAATGCCGAAAAACAGCCCCGTTATGACTGATAGGCCGACCCCCACCAGCACCGAGTAAAAGGGCATTTCCATAGGCAGTGGCGTTGCGTTGCGGACCACTACAGTGAGCAGGTAGGCGATGATGACACCGAGCAATCCGCCGATGGCGGCCAGCACCGCCGATTCCACCAGGAACTGGTTCAGGATATCCTGGCGGCGGGCGCCTAGGGACTTGCGAATGCCGATCTCATGCGTGCGCTCGGTCACAACCGCCAGCATGATGTTCATGATGACTATGCCGCCCACTACCAGGAACACCGAAACGATGCCGAACGCCATGCCGGTGATGGCTCCGGTCAGATTGTCCCAGGCGTTCGAGAGCGTGTCAGAGCCGAAAATAGTGAACGTATCGTCCTGGCCCGGCCGCAGGTGGCGATAGGCTCTCAGCAACATGCGCACTTCGTCCTCTGCTTCGGCCATATGTTGCGGACTGACGGCCTTGGCGAAAAGAGCGACATCGCTGCGCAGCGGATTCCCGTACGTTTTGTAATACGAATAGACCGGGATCATGACAAATTTGTCTTGCGATTGGCCGAACACGCTGCCTTTGGCTTTGGCAACTCCAACCACCTGGTAGGAGACGCCGTCCGCTGCAATAATCTTGCCGATAGGATCGCGGCCAGGGAAAAATTGCTCCGCGACGTCGTTCCCAATGAAGGCCACCGCCGCATGACGGCGGATTTCCTCCTCCGTGAGCGAACGGCCGGTACCTACCTCAATATTGCTAAGCGCGGGGATGTCAGCCGTGATTCCTTGAAGGTCCACCGACTGCATGGTTTGGCCGGAATAGCTAATCGTAACGTTTTTATCTGTCTCCAGGCCAAAAGCGCCGAGCGTTTGGGCGTTCTCTTTTATGAAAGTGTATTCGGCAGGGGTAATCTGCGGGTTGCGCCGCTGCATTTCGAGATATTTTTTCGGGTCCCAATTGCCAATGAAAGCAATGCGCACAACCCGAAACCCGTCTGACCCCATGTCTGACAGTTTCGTGGCGATGTAGTTATTCATTCCGTGCACGAAGGAAGTGACGGCGATGAGCGTGCTCGTGGCGAGGATGATTCCCAGCAAGGTCAGGAAACTGCGAAGTTTGCTCTTATTGAGGGAATCGAGCGCGATGCGGGCCGATTCCCAAAAGGAGGCGCTGGGGCGGAATTTGGATTTAGCCACTCGTCTTCTCTCTTCCACTTATGTACGTTCCGAAGCGGGAAAGGTTCCGTTTGTCTTCGGCGGCCGGTGGGCTGATTTAACTTACCATTTCGCGCCTTCCAGAGAGGGCGTGGAAGAGTCCGCTCTTTGTTAGGCTCTTGACATAGCGAAAAGTGCAGGGATATGCTCTAAAGGTCATATGGTCAGACATATGATCGAGTGGGGGATGTCATGGGGTTTACTTTGTTGCGCCGGACCTTACCGGGCAATTGCTTTGCAGGCGTTCTCGCGTTCGCTTTGATCGCTTCTCAAGTCGCCGACGCTCAGCTACTGCAGGGCACGCTAAACGGTAACGTCACGGATTCCTCCGATGCTGCCGTTTCCGGAGCAAGTGTGACGGTGCAGAATCAAGCAAACGGTATCACGCGCGAGGCCACTACCAACTCCGCCGGCCAATATACTTTGGCGACACTTCCGCCGGGCACCTATGTAGTGACAGTCAAAGCGCCCGGTTTTCAGACCTACAACCAAACTGGTGTTTTAGTCAACGGCAATGAAGTAACACGCGCGGACGTGACAATGGTGTTAGGGCGGCTGGATCAGAGTATTACTGTTTCTTCGCAAACCACCAATCTACAGACGGACCGTGCCGATGTCCGGACCGATATCTCGACTCGGACGTTAAATGACCTGCCGACGCCGCTCGGGCGCAACTACCAG
>Ga0193743_1001478_pt1 | contig 17485 bp, 12 predicted proteins | sample L2c2metaG_FD_143038 | JGI IMG/M metagenome (GOLD analysis project Ga0193743, IMG submission 143038) | Soil microbial communities from a riparian zone of the East river system, Colorado, United States - L2c2 | ecosystem: Environmental > Terrestrial > Soil > Riparian zone | place: USA: East River...
GGCCGGCGGTGGTCGGACGCGGACATGCTTTTCGGCTGGTACGAGGACACCCAGCTCGACCCCGCCCAGATTCTCGGCGCGGTGTTTCGCACGCCACCGTACGAGTTGCTGCTCGCCGAGGTGCCGGAGCCGACCATGCCTGAGCTGATCGATGCGCTGCGGGCAGCGTCGGTGAGCGTGCCGGGAGTGGTGGGCGAGGCGGGGACCGTGGATCGCTTCGCCGAGCTGTGGACCAGCCGCGCGGGCGCGGCTCCCGGCGGCGCGGGCGTGGCTCCCGCGATGCGCCAGCGGCTCTACCAGCTCGGCACGTTGCGGCCCCCGACCCCGCCGCCCCCCGGGGAGGCACACCTCGCCGAGCCAGCCGACCTGGTCCTGGTGGCGAACTGGTACGCCGCGTTCCAGCGGGAGGCCGGGGCGGTCCCGGTGGACGTCGAACCGATCGCCAGGGAAGGCATCGAGCAGCGGTTGATCTGGCTGTGGCGCAACCCCGCCGGGGCGCCCGTCTCGCTGGCCGCCCGCACCCGGGTGGTGGCCGAGGTGGCCCGAATCGGACCGGTGTACACCCCACCGGCCCGCCGGCGGCGGGGCTACGCCGCCGCGCTGACCGCCGCGTGCACCCAGGCCGCGCAGCGGGCCGGCGCCTCGGCCGTGGTGCTGTTCACCGACCTGGCCAACCCCACCTCCAACAAGATCTACCAGCAGCTCGGTTACCTCCCGAAGCACGACCAGCACGTAGTCCACTTCGACCCCGGCCCGCGCTAGCGGACTCGGAGGACGGGCCCCGCAGCCGCGGCCCTCACCGCCGCGGTCCTCACCGCTGCGGGCTCGGCGAGGCGGGTTGTCACTGAGCTGCACATCAGGCAGGTTGCCCGCCCCCGGAACGTGACCCGAAGTCGCCGTTCGCACAGCCCCGTGCGGCTCGCACAGGCCCCGGGCGGTTCGCGCAGACCCGGTGCGACTCGCGCACGGCTCGCGCAGACCCAGTGTCGCTGGCGCAGACCCCGCAGGCTCTGCACCGGCCGCGGCCGGTCTGTGCCGCCACGGGCGGCGGCGACCTGGCGCAAAGCCCGTGCTGCTGGCGCAGACCCTGTGCTCCGGGGCAGACCCGTGTGGCTGGGCCGGACCCGTCCCGCTGGGCCGGACCCTGTACCGCTGGCGCGGACCCTGTACCGCTGGCGCGGACCCTGTACCGCTGGCGCGGACCCTGTACCGCTGGCGCGGACCCTGTACCGCTGGCGCGGACCCTGTACCGCTGGCGCGGACCCCGTCCCGCTGGCATTGCCCCGCGCCACTCGCCGGCAGGCCCACGCAGACCCAGTACCGCCCGCGCGGGCCCTGCAGCCTCTGCGCCAGCCGCGGCCGATCTGCGCCAGCCATTGACACTCCGCGCCGCCGCGGCTGGGCACCTCCACGCCGGCCCCCGGCGGCGGAGTGCGCCACGGGCGTGCTGTTACCAAGCTGCACGGTGGGCAGGTTGACGGCGTCGTGGACCTGCGGGGTGTGTAGTTGGGCAACGAGGGCCGCCTCGAACTTGCGCCCGGCCGGAGCCGACCCCGGCCCGCGCTAGCGGACTCGGAGGACGGGCTTGCCGGGCGCCCGGTCGTCGGAGTCGACGTAGCGGTGCGCGGCGGCCACGTCGTCGAAGTCGAACACCCGGTCGACGATCGGGGCGAACGCGCCGGTGGCCAGGCCGGCGCGGACGAAGTGCTCACCCCGGCGCAGCGCGGCCGGATCGCCGGTGATCTCGAAGACCGTGTAGCGGCGCAGCCAGACCGGGGCGTATCGGCCGGCCGGCAGCGGGGTGGCCTGCCCGGACAGCCCGCCGTGCACGATCACCGTGGCCCCCGCCGCGCAACCGCGCACCAGCTGCTCGACCCAGGGCCCACCGACCGCGTCCAGCACCAGGTTGGCGCCGCGCCCATCGGTGGCCGCCCGGATCGCCCCGGCCAGGTCGTCCAGCTCGGCGGTGACCAGGACCTCGGCCGCGCCGGCCGCCCGCAGCGCGTCCCGCTGACCTTCGGATGGGGTGGTGGCGATGGGCACCGCGCCGAGTTGGCGGACCACCTGCAGCGCGGCCATCCCGATGCTGTTGCTGGCGGCGGTGATCAGCACGTGGTCGCCGGGCCGCACCCGGACCACCTCGGCCACCATCCCGTAGACGGTCAGATACGGCATCCAGATCGCCGCGCCGGTCACCGCGTCCATGCCGGGTGGCCGGGAGACCAGCGCGGCGGCCGGCACCACGGCTTCCTCGGCGTAGACCGGATAGTCGTTCTGGGAGAACGCCGGCACCACGCTGACCGCGTCACCGGGCGCCCAGCGGGGCACCTCGGGCCCGACCTCGAGCACCTCGCCGGCGGCCTCGGTGCCCAGCCCGGCCGGGAGTACCGGCTGGTCCAGGTACGTGCCCCGGCGGAAGTAGACCTCCGAGCGGTTGAGCCCGATCGCATCCACCCGGATCCGCACCTCGCCGGGACCGGGCTGGCGCACCGGCAGGTCCTCGTGGCGGAGTACTTCCGGGCCGCCGACCTGGTGAAACCTGATCGTCCGAACCATGCCCCGAATCTACGGGCCCGCCCCAGCGCCGGTGATCTGGCGCCCTGGTCCCCGAGGCTCTGCTCAGGTGATCCGGCGGGCGTTGTGGAACGGCATGTTGGCCATGTTGGAGATCTTGACCGGCTTGCCGGACTCGGACGCGTTCAAGATCTTGTTGTTGCCCACGTAGATCCCCACATGGCTGACCGGGCTGTAGAAGAACACCAGGTCGCCGGGCCGCAGCTGGCTGCGGGTGACCGGGGTGCCGACCTTCGACTGGGCCGCCGAGGTGCGCGGCAGGTTGATGCCCTGCTGCTTGTAGGCCCACATCACCAGCCCGGAGCAGTCGAACGCGTTGGGCCCGACCGCCCCCCACACGTAGGGCACGCCCATCTTGCCCATCGCCCTGGTGAGCGCCTTCGACGCGATAGGGCTGGCGTCGAACAGCGGCGCGACACCGCCGCGAGCGACCGCGGAGACCGTTTTGGACACGGCGGCCTGCGCCCGGTTCACCGCTCTGGACAGGTCGGCGATCTGCTGGGCGTCGGTCTGGTGCAGGTCGGCGGCCATCACGGCGGCGGCCGGCGCGGTAGCGGTGGCGGGCAGCGCGGCGAACGTGGCCGGCGCGGCGGACGCGGCGGACGCGGTGGCGACCCCGCCGCTGGTCGCGGCCAGGTCGACCGGTTGCACCGCCGCCCGGGCGAACGACTGGGTGTCGCTCAGCTCCCTGGCCGGCGCGGGCGACACGGCGGCGAACGCGCCGGACATGCTGACCGCCGCCGTCCCGGCGCCCACCGCGGACGCCGCGACCACGGCAAACGCCGACCGGGGGCCGCGCGGCGACGGCACGCCGTGTTTGACCCGGGGCGGTACCGCGCGCGGTGAGCGGGGCGGCGGAACGCGGCCCTCGGCTTGGCGCGGCGGTACCGACCCCGGGGCGGGGAGCGGCGTCAGGTGGCGTGTGGCGGGGGGAGCGTGCACGGCACGGGCGGGCGGCGGGGTGGGCGGTTGGGCCTGAGCGGCCATGGCGATCAGTTCATGAACCGTCCGATGTTGATCTCCCCCGGTGGTTCCCGGGGCAGCACGATGCCGCGCGCTATGGGCGCCCATTGGTCGTACCTCCGCGTCAGCGCAGCGGCCATCGCCAAAAGAGGTACGGCCGTACGCCCGCCCCACAACTGCTGTCGGAGCGCCTGGGGGAAAGCCGGTGGGCGGGGTATGACGAACCGGCCAGGCGCACCAGTCGACGGGATGTCGACCAGCCACCGCAGACCGTAACCAACTCGTGACACCTCCGCGCACCCCCCTTGCGGTGGCCGGTCGTTACTTCACGGCAGAGGACAAGATCGGTGGTTGTGGTTGCGGCCAGCGGTCGAGGCTGCTGCCGAGCGAGGCGTGACCGTCGGCGAGCGGCTGCTCTAGACGGGGGACGCCCCAAATGGGCGATAACAAATTCCCCACGAGTCCCCGCTGCCTCTGTCATAACAGGCCTGTCCCTGGCGATACTGCATTCGTGCAGGGCGGATCGGACGATTTCGGCCGGTATGGAACCGAAGGCCAAACCAGGTTCGGCGCGACAGCGCCGCGCCGGCTGAGGGCCGTCGGTGCACACCGCGCCGCCGAAGAGCCGGACACCGAGGCCGAGACCCGCTTCGGCCGCAACGGCCTGATCACCCGGAACCGGGCGGACCCGGACCGGGTGAGCGACGCCCCGTTCCCCGAGCCCAGGGCCGCCGAGGCGGAGGCGCATCCCGCGCCGCCGGCACCGGACGGCGGGCAGAGCCTGGGCGAGCTGCTGACTCACCGGAAGCTGGAGCCGGCCGAGGCGACCATGGTCGGCGCCCAGCTCGCCGCCGCGCTGGCGGTACGCCACGCCGAGGGCAACCGGCACGGACAGGTCACCCCGGCGGCCGTGCGGCTGGAGTCGGACGGCCGGGCGCGGCTGCTCGACCCGCCGGACCTGCCACCCGACGCAATGGACCCGGCCAGCGTGCCCTACCTGGCGCCCGAGCAGGTCAACGGCGAGCCGCTCGGGCCGCCCGCCGACGTGTACGCGCTCGGGTTGGTGCTGCTCGAGGCGGTCACCGGCACCCCGACGTATCCGGGCAACAGCTGGCAGGCCGCGAGCATGCGGCTGGCCGCGCCACCGGTGGTGCCCAACGAGGTACCTGGGCCACTGGCTGGGGCGTTGCTCGCGATGACGCAGCTCGCCCCGAGCGACCGGCTGAGCGCCCAACGGGCCGCCACGCGGCTCTCCGGGGGCGCGACCGAGCCGATCGTGGCCCCGCCCGGATACCGCGCCGGACCGGCCCAGCTGATCGCCCTCGGGTTGCCGGTGCTGGTGTTGCTCGCGCTCATTGCGGTGGCCTTGCTCGGCCACCACCGCGATCTCTCCGCGGCGGACGCGGATAACGCCGCAACCCCGGCGGCGCCCACGGCCACGGGGCCTGCCCCGGCGGTGACCACGCCGGCGCCTCAGGCGCAGGCCACGCCGGTGCCGGCAACTGGAGCCACGCCCGCCCAGCCCGCCGTCTCGGTGCCCGGCGTGAGCGTGCCCGACCTGCCGTCGGCGGTCACCGACAAGGTCGCGGACAAGGTCAAAAACACCGTGACCGACACGATCACGGACAAGGTCAAGAGCAGTTGGCACCGGTTCACCGACTGGCTGAACAGCCTGTTCTGACCTTTCGTGATCAAAATTTGTCCCCCGAGTCGCTGATTTCACTCATTAGCCGTGGATTTCCCTGGCACCCTGGTCACAGACAGTGGGCGGATCTGAGGAGGCACGGCCGATGGAAGCCAGCTCACCCGCGCCGGTTCCACCGTGCCGACCTGCCCGCCGCCCGGTCATCCCGCTGGTCGTCGCGGCGCTGGTGCTCGCCGGCCTAGCGGTCGGCCCGACGCAATGGGCGGCCGGGTGGATGCCGTCCACCGGTCCGTCGGAAGGCCCCTCGGTCGCCGGTGTGGCCCTGATGGCCGACTCGGACGAGCTGGACTCGGACGAACTCGACGCGGACCAGCCGGACCGAGTGGGGTCCGATCAGAGACGGTCCGAGGAGCCGGTGTCGTCCGCCCGGATCTCCGAGGTCGTAGCGCCCGCCGTAATGAACGTCAACACGGTGATCGGAAAGGGAAGGGCCACCGCGGCGGGTACCGGAATCGTGCTCACCTCCTCCGGCCAGGTGCTGACCAACAACCACGTGATCAACGGGGCGACCAGCATCCGCGCCACCAACGCCGCCACCGGCCGCACCTACCAGGCCAGGGTGGTCGGCCGGGACCGCGACGACGACATCGCGGTGCTGCAGTTGAGCGGTGCGTCCGCCCTGCGCACGGCGACGTTCGGCGATTCGGACACGGTGTCTGTGGGCGACCAGATCGCGGCGGTGGGCAACGCGGACGGCGCCAATGTCAGGCCCAGCGTGGCGACCGGCACGGTGACCGCGCTCGGCCGGTCGATCTCCGCACACGATGAGCTGACCGGCAAGGTGGAGCGGCTCAGCGGGCTCATCGAGGTGGACGCCAATGTGCGCCCTGGCGACTCCGGCGGCCCACTGGTCAACACCGCCGGGGAGGTCGTCGGGGTGGATACGGCGGCCTCGGGGAACTTCCGGGTTCAGGCCTCCGACGGCGGTACCGGGTACGCCATTCCGATCAACTCCGCGCTCACCATCGCGCGCCGGATCACCTCCGGCGGCGGATCCGGGGTCCCGCGCATCCGACCCGCCGCGATGCTCGACCTGACCGCCCTCGCCCCGCTGACCCCGCTCGGCCCGGCGGTCGAGCAGCCCGGTGCAGGTGCTGGCAGGCCCTACGCCGCCTCGGTCCAGCCTCCAGTCCGCACCGCTTCGCTCGTGCCGACACAGTGACGACAGGCTTGGCGCCGAGGATCGATGTCCGGCGGGCGGCGGATCGGTTCGACACCGACCTGGGCTGGCTCGACTCGCACCACTCCTTCTCCTTCGGCCACCACTACGACCAGGACAACACCCATCACGGCCTGCTGCTGGTGAACAACGACGACACCGTGCTGCCCGGCACCGGTTTCGAAACCCACCCGCACCGGGACATGGAAATCGTCACCTGGGTGCTGCGCGGCTCGCTGGTGCACCAGGACTCCGAGGGGCACTCCGGGCTGATCTACCCAGGCCTGGCGCAGCGGATGAGCGCCGGCACCGGGATCCTGCACTCGGAGAAGAACGACGCCCGCGGCATGGTCGCCGGCGCGGCGCCGCCCGACGAGCCGGTGCACTTCGTACAGATGTGGGTGGTGCCGGACGAGGCTGGCATCAAGCCCGGCTACGAGCAGCTCGAGATCGACAGCGAGCTGCTCTCCGGCGGGCTGGTCCCGGTTGCTTCCGGGATGGCCAAGCACCACGGCGAATCGGCGATCCGGATCAAGAACGAGTACGCCGCGCTGTATGTGGCCAGGCTGTCCGCCGGTCGGTCCGTGTCGCTACCCGAGGCGCCGTTCCTGCACCTGTTCGTGGCCAGGGGCGAGGTCGAGCTGGAGGGGGCCGGCCGGCTGGGCGCCGGGGACGCGGTCCGGTTCACCGCGACCGGCGGGCAGCAGGTCACCGCCGCCGAGCCGGCCGAGGTGCTGGTCTGGGAGATGCACGCCACCATCGGCTGACCGGCGCGGTCGATCAGGACGCGATCGTCAACTACGCGTTTATGCCCCTCGGTCAGAGTCTTGCCGACTCACCCCGACAGGAGGCATTGATGAGCGTGGTTGAGCAGCCGACGCCGGTTGCCACGGCGGACACCGCTGCGACCCGCGCTGAACTGGTGGCCAGGGCGGTGGCGCTGCGGCCGTTGCTGCGCGAGCACGCGGCGGCGGCCGAGGACAACCGCCGGCTGTCGGACGAGGTGAACGACGTGCTGACCCGGGCGGGCATGTTCCGGATGTTGATCCGGAAGCAGTACGGCGGCTACCAGGCGGACCTGCGTACCGTCCTGGAGGTCACCGAGGCGCTCGCCGAGGCGGACAGCTCGGCGTCCTGGGTGGTCTCGGTCGGGTCGGTGTCCAGCTGGATCGCCTGCGTGTGTTCCGAGCAGGCCCAGCAGGACATCTTCGGCGCCGACTCCGACGCCCGTTTCGCCGGCGGCGTCGGGCCGACCGTGGCCACCCCGGTGGAGGGTGGGCTGCGGCTGAGTGGGCGCTGGGGCTATGCCTCGGGGTCCCCGCACGCCACCTGGGCGTCGCTCGGTGCCGCGCTGACCGACGACGCTGGCCAGGTGGTGGACGCGGTGCTGTCCTTCGTGCCGGTGTCCGAGGTGACCCTGGAGGAAACCTGGCTCACCGTGGGCATGCGGGGCACCGGCAGCCACACCTTCGTCGTCGACGACGTGTTCGTGCCGCGGCACCGGACGATCTCGATGTCCGCACTGTCCGAGGGCGTGTGCGCCGTTCCCGCCGATGATCCGCTGTACCACGTGCCGTTCGGTGCGCTGGCGACGTTGCTGCTGCTGGGGCCGTTGCTCGGGCTCGGGCACGCGGCCCTGGACTGGACCGTGGCCAAGGCGCCCACCAAACCGATCCACCACACGTTCTTCCCGAGGCAGACCGATTCGGTGGGCGTGCAGATCGACATTGCCCGGGCGGCACTGACCCTGGAGACGGCTCGGCTGCACATCTACGGCGCCGCCGACGAGTTGGATAGCACGGTGACCCGGGGTGAGCAGATCGACTTCGCCGCGCGGGCCCGCCTCCGGGCAAAGTTCGGCTATGCCGCCCAGCAGGTGCTCGAGGCGATCCACATCCTGCTGAACGTGCACGGCGCGGGCAGCTTCGCCGAGGCCAGCCCGATGCAGCGGTACTGGCGCGACGCCAACACCGCCGCCCGCCACGCCGGCCTCAACTCAACGGTCGGCTACGAAACCTTCGGCAAGTCGCTGCTCGGGGTGGAGGAGCGGATCGGCGGCATCGCGTGAGCGATCGTCGTCGCGAGGGAGCTCACCGGCGCTTGGTCGACATGATCGCACCGGTCACGGTGGCGGCCAGCTCGGCGACCACCCCGTCGGTCGCGGCCCGGTCGGCCAGCCACACCGCCTCGGTGGTGATCTTCAGCGGGGTGTCGGTCACCGCGAGCAGCACCACCGGTTCGCCGGCGAACGCCTTGTGGCTGCCCCCGCCGTCCACCCCGACCAGCGCGAACGCTTGGCCGGTTGTCACCACGTGGGCCAGCCCGCCCAGGTTGTGCCCCTCCACCACCAGGCGCTTGCGCACCCCGAAGCTGTTCAGCAGCTCGTTGGTCCGGCGGTACAGCTCGGGTGCGGCGTCGTAGCCGATCGACGCGTACGGCAGCTCGGCCAGCTCGTCCAGCCGTACCGTTTCCCGCCCGTCGAACCCGACTCCCCGGCCCACCACCGCGCCCACCGGCTGGGTCTCCAGTCGCACGGTGCGTAGCCCCCGGCCGCTGACCGGCCCGTGCGCCAACGCCAGGTCCAGCTCGCCGGCCCGCAGCGCGCGCAGCAGCGGCTCGCTGCTCGCCGGGTGCAACCGCACGTCCAGGTCGGGGTGGTCGGCGGCCACCGCGGCCAGGAACCGGGTGCGCAGCTCGCCGGACACGTCGGGGGCGATGCCGACCCGGGCCAGGCGGCGCGCGTCGGAGGGCTCGGCGCGCACCAGGCCGGGCAGCGTGTCGAACCGGCCGATGGTCTCCCGCGCGGCGGGGAGCAGCCGCTCGCCGGCCTCGGTCAGCTCCACCCTGCGGCTGGTGCGCCGGAACAGCGCGGTGCCCAGCTCGCGCTCCAGGCCGGGCAGCGCGTCGAACCGGCCGATGGTCTCCCGCGCGGCGGGGAGCAGCCGCTCGCCGGCCTCGGTCAGCTCCACCCTGCGGCTGGTGCGCCGGAACAGCGGGGTACCCAGCTCGCGCTCCAGGTCGCGGATCCGTTGGCTGAGCGGCGAGGTCGCCATGTGCAGCCGCTCCGCCGCCCTGGTGAAGTTGAGCTCCTCGGCCACCGCGACGAAGTAGCGCAGGTGCAGCATCTCCACGGGGTTACCGTAGCGCGATTGTGACCGGTGTGGTCACGATGGCGTTCGGACATCGGTCGTGGTCTTGGCGCCTCCGCCGTCGTAGGTTCGGTTCATGAACGATCGACCGATCAGGATCGCCAACTTCTCCGGCTACCTTGGCGACCGGTTCACCGCGGTGGACGAGGCGATGGCCGGCGACCCGGTGGACGTGCTGATCGGCGACTACCTGGCTGAGATCACCCTGGCCGCGCTGGCCGCCCGGCACGGGCAGGACCCGAGCAAGGGCTATGTGGACTACTTCCTCGACCAGCTGGGCCCGCACCTGGCCGCGCTGAAGGAACGGGGCATCAAGGTGGTGGCCAACGCCGGCGGCTTCCACCCGGCCGGGCTGGCCGACGAGCTGCGCGGGATGGCCGCCGCCGAGGGCGTGCCGCTGCGGGTGGCGCACGTGGAGGGCGACAACGTGCTGGCCAGGCTGGACGAGTTCGCCGCCGCCGGGCACCGGCTGGAGCACCTGGACACCGGGGCACCGCTGGCCGACTGGGGCACCCGGCCGATCGCCGCGAACGCCTACCTGGGCGGCTGGGGAGTGGCCGCCGCGCTGGCCGAGGGCGCCGACATCGTGGTGTGCGGCCGGGTCACCGACGCCTCGCTGACCCTCGGGCCGGCGGCCTGGTGGCACGGCTGGCGCCGCGACGACTGGGACGCGCTGGCCGGCGCGCTGCTGGCCGGGCACATCATCGAGTGCGGCGCGCACGCCACCGGCGGCAACTTCTCCGGCTTCAGCCACATCCCCAACATGCTGGTCCCCGGCTTCCCGATCGCCGAGGTCGCCGCCGACGGCACCGCCGTGATCACCAAGCACGCCGCCGACGGCGGTGGGGTCACCCCGGACACGGTCACCGCGCAGCTGCTCTACGAGATCCAGGGGCCGGTCTACCTCAACTCCGACGTCACCCTGCACCTGGACACCGTGCAGCTGAACGACGCGGGTCCGGACCGGGTCCGGATGTCCGGGGCCATCGGCTCGCCGCCGCCGCCGACCACCAAGGTCGCGGTGTTCGGCCAGGTCGGCTATCAGACGGTGAACACGGTGTTCGTCACCGCACCGGACGTGCCGGCCAAGGTGGACCTGCTGCGCGCCCAGTTCCACCGGCACCTGCCCGAGGGCGTCGCGCTGGACATCACCCGGATCGGCACCGCCGCCGAGGACCCGGAAACCCAGTGGGACGCCACCGTCGGGCTGCGGGTGATGGCCACCGCGCGCACCCGCGAGCCGCTGGACGCCTACGACCTGGCCGGCCGGCTGGGCAGCCTGTACCTGCAGAGCATCCCGGGTTACTTCCACGACGGCGCCACCACGCTCCGCGCCACCGCCCGACCGGTGATCGACTACTGGCCGGCGTTGCTGCCCCAGTCGGCGGTCCAGCACCGGGTGGTGATCGAGGACCTGGTGATTGACATTCCCGGGCCGGAGCAGACCGCGCTGGCCACCCAGCCGGTTCACCCGGAACCCGTGCCGGAGATCCGTTCGTCAACCGGCACCCGCACCGCCGCGCTGGGTACGGTGGCCTACGCCCGCAGCGGGGACAAGGGCGGCAACAGCAACGTCGGCATCTGGGCGCCGGACCAGCGCGCCTGGGAGTGGTTGCGCGGCGCGCTGTCCACCGCCGAACTGCGCCGGCTGATGCCGGAGATCAAGGAGCTGGACGTGGTGCGGCACGAATTCCCGAACCTGCGCGCGGTGCATTTCGTGCTGCGCGGCCTGCTGGGCACCGGCGGTTCCTCGAATCAGCGGATCGACCAGGTGGGTAAGGCGGTGGGCGAGTACCTGCGGGCCAAGCACCTACCCATCCCGGTGGAGCTGCTGGACGGGACGGGCGCCTGATGGACCTCACCTCGAGGGTCGCCGACGCGGTGGCCAAACCGGTCGAGCACGACGAGTTCGACGTACCCGCCGCGCTGGCCGAGCTGCTGGACGGCATCGGCGTGAGTCCGGCGGACAGCGGCGGCCGGATCGACTTCCTGGGCGCCGACCCGGTGGTGCCCAGCACGCTGCGCCTCGGCGCGGCCTCCTCGCTGGCGCTGGCCGCCAAGTCGGTGGCGGTGGCCAAGCTGTGGCGCCACCGCGGCGGCCCCGGCCAGGACATCGAGGTCGACCTGCGGGCCACCCCGCACCGGCTGTGCCCGTTCTACGACCGGCGCTGGGAGCTGCTGAACGGCTATCCGCTGGGGTCGGGCAACGTCAGCCAGGCGCTCGGGTTCAGCTTCCACCGCACCGCCGACGAGCGGTGGATGATGCCGCTCAACCCGTACCCGAAGATCAAGATCGCCGCGCAGAAGCTGCTCGGGGTGCCGGAGGACATGACCGCGGTGGCCGCCGCGATCGGCCGCTGGCAGGGCCGTGAGCTGGAGGCGGCCGGCGCCGAGGCCGGCTGTGTGATGCCGATGCTGCGCTCCACGCCGGAGCTGCTGGCCGAGCCGCACTACCGGGATGTGCTGGCCGGCATGCCGCTGATCGAGATCACCCGGATCGGCGACAGCGAGCCGGAGCCGTTCTTGCCGGGAGCCGCTGACCCGCTGGCCGGGGTGCGCGCGCTCGGCATGGGGCACGTGATCGCCGGCGCCGGGCTGGGCCGGGCGCTCGCGCTGCACGGCGCCGACGTGCTGAACCTGTGGCGGCCGCTGGAGGTGGAGCACGACGTCACCTACGCCACGGCGAACGTGGGCACCCGGTCCAGCCGGCTGGACCCGTTCGCCGGCTCGGGACCGGAGCGGCTGCGCGCGCTGCTGGCCGGCGCCGACGTGTTCTACGCCAACCGCCGGCCCGGGTACCTGGACCGGATCGGCGTGTCCGCGGCGGAGGCGGCGGCGGTCCGTCCGGGGATCATCCACGCCACCGCCACGCTGAACGGCCCGACCGGACCGTGGGCCGACTGGCTGGGCTTCGACCAGACCGCCGGCAGCCTGGCCGGCATGATGAACCTGGAAGGCGGGCTGGGCTCTGGTGGCGAGCGACCCGAGCTGCCGCCGATCCTGGTGGTGAACGACTACATCGTGTCCTGGCTGCTGGCCACCGGGGTGGTCGAGGCGCTGCTGCGGCGGGCCGAGCACGGCGGCAGCTACCGGGTGCACGTGTCGCTGACCCGGGCCGCGCTGTGGATCCTGAGCCTGGGCGTGTTCGACCGCGGCTACGCGCACGCCACCGCTGGCAGCGGCGGCCGGCACGCCTACCACGACCCCGAGGTGTTCACCGCCGACACCCCGCTGGGCCACTACCAGGGCGTCACCGAGCAGATCCGGATGTCCGAGACGCCCGGCCGGTACAACCCCGTACTGGTGGCCCGAGGCTCCTCCCGCCCCGAGTGGCTGCCCCGCTGACCCTGTGAGTGGTATTGGTCGCTATAGCGACCAATACCACTCACGGGCTTCAGCTGATGGGGCGGTGCACGTTCTTCCGCTCGCCGTCGGTGTTTCCGTGGGAGGCGATCCACGGGCCCTCGATGGACGGGTCGAGCACCCCCTCCTCCACCCAGGTGTAGCGGTCGGCGAGCACCTGGCGGGCCAGCGCCCGGTCCGAGTCGTCGGAGTTGTCCCACAGGCGGCCGAACAGTTCGTCCACCCGGACCCGGGCCTGCTGGCAGAACGCGTCAGCCAGCTCCGTCGCCGCGCCGTCCCTCGGGTCCCGCTGGGCGCGCACGCAGGCCGCGCTCATCGCGAACAGCTCGGCCCCGATGTCCACGATCCGGCCCAGGAACCGCTGCCGCTTCTCCAGGCCGCCCTGCCAACGGGACATGGCGTAGAAGGTGCTCCTGGCCAGCTTGCGACTGGCCCGTTCGACGAAGCGCAGGTGCGCGGCCAGCTGGCCGAACTCGCCGAACGAGGTGGGTAGCTGGCCCTTCCCGGCGACCAGGGTGGGTAGCCAGCGGCCGTAGAACTTGCCGGCCTTCGCCGCCGCCCGCGCCTTGCGCTTCACGTCGGCCTCGGGGTCGATGATGTCGCCGGCCACCGCAAGGTGCGCGTCGACCGCCTCCCGGGCGATCAGCAGGTGCATGATCTCGGTGGATCCCTCGAAGATCCGGTTGATCCGCATGTCGCGGAGCACCTGCTCGGCGGGCACGCCGCGCTCCCCGCGCGCGGCCTGCGACTCAGCCGTCTCAAAACCGCGCCCGCCGCGGATCTGCACCAGCTCGTCGGCGATCAGCCAGCCCATCTCCGAGCCGTACAGCTTGGCCAGCGCGGCCTCGATCCGGATATCGGTGCGGTCCTCGTCGGCCATCTCGCTGGCCAGCTCGAGCATCGCCTCCATCGCGTAGGCGGTGGCCGCGATGAAGGCCACCTTGCCGGCGACCGCCTCGTGCTCGCCGACCGGCCGCCCCCACTGCACCCGCTCCCGGGACCACTCACGGGCGATCTTCAGGCACCACTTGGCGGATCCCGCGCACACCGCGGGCAGCGACAGTCGGCCCACGTTCAGGGTGGACAGCGCGATCTTGAGTCCCTGCCCCTCCTTGCCGATCCGGTTCGCCGCCGGCACCCGCACCTGGGTGAACCGGGTGACCCCGTTCTCGATCCCACGCAGGCCCATGAACGCGTTGCGGTTCTCCACCACGATGCCCGGGGCGTCCGCCTCGACCACGAACGCGGTGATGCCGCCCCGGCGCCCTTCGCCCTTGGGTACCTGGGCCATCACCACCAGCAGGTCGGCGACCACGCCGTTGGTGGTCCACAGCTTCACCCCGTCCAGCACGTAGTCGTCCCCGTCCGGGATGGCGGTGGTGTGCAACCGGGCCGGGTCGCTGCCCACGTCCGGCTCGGTGAGCAGGAACGCGCTGATCTCCCGGGTACACCGGGGCAGCCAGGTCTTCTTCTGCTCCTCGGTGCCGAACATCTTGATCGGCTGCGGCACCCCGATCGACTGGTGCGCGGACAGCAGCGCGCCCAGCGACGGATTCACCGAGCCGACCAGCATGAGCGCCTTGTTGTAGTACACCTGCGACAGGCCGACCCCGCCGTACTCGGTGCCGATCTTCATCCCGAACGCGCCCAGTTCCCGCAGACCCCGCACCACCTCGTCCGGGACCTGGGCGTCCCGTTCGATCTCGGCGGAGTCGATCTGGGTCTCGCAGAACTCGCGCAGCCGGGTCAGGAACGCCTCGCCGCGCTCCACCGAAGCCGGGTCACCGGTCGGGTGGGGGTGCACCAGGTCCAGGCGGAACCGGCCGAGGAAGAGCTCCTTGCCGAAGCTGGGCCTGTCCCACTGGGTCTCGCGAGCCTGTTCGGCGACCTCCCGGGCCTGCCGTTCGGTGACTTCGCCACGCTGCGAACTGCCGGTCACGGTCATCGTCGACCTCCTCGTCAACGGCGGTTACTCGACGGTAGCCCGATCTCCCGGGCAGTTGCTCCCCCCGACCCGGTGAAGCTGCCCTAAAAAGCCGACTCGGTGCCCCGTCCGCGAGCCCCTCACGTTGGCCGCCTCCGCGCCGACATCGACACCACGGGTCTCTCGTTGCCGTTATTACAGCCGTCCTGTCGATCTCGCCGTCGCAGAGTGCGCGGAACGCGGGGGCTGGGTCGGCTGGAGGCGTTTAGCGGGCATCCACGTCGGCGGGTGCGCTCAGCGGAGGGCCCTTTGGCTCCGATGCTCACCGGCCCTCGCCGCAGTAACCGTCGCCATCTCCGTCGCGTTCGCGGGGTAGGCAGGGATGGCCGGAGTTGCCGGTATGCCGTTTGGGCGGATCAGGTGTGTACTCCTGGTCCGGGACGTTCTCGCGGTTGCGGCGGTTGTCTGTCGCGGGCCCGCTGGGGCGATCATCTGTAGCGGGCAGATTCGGCGGATTCAGCGCTGGTGCACACGGTGGGCCAAATTGCCCGGAATGCAGCTGCTTTGCCGATTCGACGTGCTGAGCGATCTTTCGGAGATAGGTCGGGTTCGCTCCGCTCTGTGGGTACACGTCGGCGTACCCGGACGCCGCGAGGGCCTGGCCTAGATCCTGCATGTAGGAGGTGTCGAACTGGAGGTAGGCCCATTGGCTCCCGAACGGGTCTGTTCCGGCGGCCGGATCACGTACCAGGTTCAGCGTCTGGCCCTCGGCGATCACAGTGCGAAGGGCACGTAGCGCTTCGCTGCCGCCACAGGTATCCACGCCCTGCGCGACCAGGCCCGCCAATCTGACCTGGCGACCGTCGGTGAGGATGTACGTCGCGGCGTCATGGATTCGCGCGATCGTGACCAGTTCTCCGCCTGGTTGGCAGCCACCCTGACCGTCATAGGTGCTGATCGAGGTGGAGCCGTACGGACACGGGCTTGGCGGGATCGGAGTCGTGGTCGGCGTCGGCGGGCTGGCCGAGGGCGGCTCATCCTGCCCTCCCGCGTTGCACGAACCGACAATGACAAAGAACAGCAGCAAGCCGGCGAACCAGCCCTTTGCGACACCGGAGCGTTGACGAGCGGCCATCTGTCCCCCAGGGGATCTTGGTGAGCGGCCATCTGGCCGCTCACTGGCGCTGTGGTCTTCGTCACATTGAGCTCAGCTGTTACCAAACGCAGCAGCTGTCCCCGGCGTATCACGCGAATGGCCTAGGTGGAGGTTCAGCGGAGCGCGCCGCGAGGGTGCCGGCTGGGCGCGCGTTCAGCGGAACGTATGTCTGTGCCGGCTGGCGCGTTCAGCGGAACGCGCGGTGGGCGTTAAGCCCGGGTTTCGCGCGTTGTGCACCAGTTGACCGGCCGGATGTCCGCATCTCATTGTTGGCGGGTGAGGGACGAACTTCAGCCGTGGCAGTGGGACGAGGCGACCTGGCGGGGGCATGTGGAGCGGGTGCGGGCCGGTGATCGGCTGGTACCAAGGCGATGGCCGACCGGGGCGCGGGTGGCGGTGGCGCTGTCCTTCGACTCCGATCACGAGACGATCCCGTTGCGCGACGGCGAGACGCGGCCGGGGAGGCTCTCCCAGGGCGAGTACGGGGCCCGGGCGGCGGTGCCCAGGATCCTCCGGCTGCTCGCCGAGTACGACGTGCCGGCCAGCTTTTTTGTGCCGGCGGTGTCCGCGCTGCTGCACCCCGGTGAGGTGGAGTCCTACGTCGCGGCGGGGCACGAGGTGGGGGTGCACGGCTGGATCCACGAGCGCAACATGCTGCTCGCCCCGGACGACGAGCTGGAGCTGGCCAGCCGCTCGCTGCACACCCTCGAGCGGCTCGCCGGGGTCCGGCCGGTCGGGATCCGCACGCCGAGCTGGGACTTCTCCGATGCCACGCTGCGCATCATCGGTGAGCTCGGGCTGATCTACGACTCCTCGCTGATGGCCGACGACGAGCCCTACGAGCTGGTGGAGAACGGCCGTCCGACCGGCATCGTGGAGCTGCCGGTGGAGTGGATCAGGGACGACGCGCCGTACCTGACCATGGAGCGCTACGGGGCGCCGCGGCCGTACACGCCGCCGCGTGAGCTGCTCACCATCTGGCGCGACGAGTTCGACGCCGCGTACGCCGAGCGCGGGCTGTTCCAGCTCACCCTGCATCCGCACGTGATCGGCCACCGCTCCCGGCTGGTGGTGCTGCGTGAGCTGATCGCGCACATCGCCGGGCACAGCGGCGTCTGGTTCGCCACCCACGCCGAGGTCGCCGAGCAGGCCCGCGCGCTGATCACCCGAACCCCGGCCGGCAGCGTCTCGCCGTGACAGCCGATACGGGCGTTGCCGAGGCCGGCACCCGGCTGACCCCGGCGCAGCGCAAGGCCGTCCTGGCCGGAGCCATCGGTAACACCGTGGAATGGGTGGACTGGGCCATCTACACCGCGCTGGCCTCGGTGTTCGCCGGCCAGTTCTTCCCCAGCGGAGACCGCACCGCGGGGCTGCTGGCCACCCTGGCGGTGTTCGCGGCCGGCTTCCTGATGCGCCCGATCGGCGGCGCGGTGCTGGGCGCCTACGCCGACCGGCACGGCCGGAAGAAAGCGCTCACCCTGACCATCGGGCT
>Ga0193743_1001479_pt1 | contig 17483 bp, 12 predicted proteins | sample L2c2metaG_FD_143038 | JGI IMG/M metagenome (GOLD analysis project Ga0193743, IMG submission 143038) | Soil microbial communities from a riparian zone of the East river system, Colorado, United States - L2c2 | ecosystem: Environmental > Terrestrial > Soil > Riparian zone | place: USA: East River...
CGGTGTAAGGGTTCTGTGGTGCATGAATCGGTTGCGATGTTGATGGAAGCTGGTGAGTCCGGAGATAAGTTGTCGTTTGTGGATCGCTTGATTTGGATAGAAAAGGGCGATGACCTGAGCGGAGGGGATGAGTTCGAGACACGAATGCGTCGGCATGCAGGGAGCAAGTCGAGGGTCCGGGTTGATGTTGAGCGTCATGACGAATCGATATGACTTGATAGGGACAGCTCGGCGGCTGTTAGTCTTCGCGCTACAGACATGGGACCGCCGCACCTGGGGCAGTGCCAGAGGGCAGAGTTACTGGCTGGATTTTTGGTTAGCGTTGGAGGAAGCGGATGGCAGCCATCAAGAGCTAGCAGCTTTCGTGCCAGCGTCAGGCTCTGGCTTCGGAAACGGTTGGAGAGCAGCCCGAAATGGCGGATGCGCACGAAGCCTTTGGGCAGCACGTGGAGGAAGAATCGGCGCAGGAACTCCACTGCGTCCAGGGTCATGATGCGTTGCTTGCTGCCGTGCGCATAATACTTATAGCGGAAGGTAACGCGTTTCCCGTCGAAGGCCAGCAGGCGGTGATTGGAAATGGCGATGCGATGGGTGTAGCGGCCCAGGTAGCGGAGCACCTGGGCCGGTCCGCCGAAAGGTGGCTTGGCATAGACGATCCACTTCTTGTTCTGCACTCGGTCCATCATCTCTTCAAACAGTTGCCGGTCCTGGAAGGCGGCTGCGGGACCGCGGCAGTCCAGCGATCCGTTGCTGTAGAGGCGCTTCAGTCCGAACAGGAACTTGTCGCGAAAGACGCGACGAAGCACCGGGGTGGGCAGCAGGAAGCGCGGATGCGTATGGATCCAGCGCTGGTGGTCGGGTGAGAATCCGCCGCCGGGGACGACACAGTGGACATGGGGATGGAGCAGGACGTTGGAACCCCAACTATGCAGGATGGAGAGGAATCCGATCTCGGCGCCAAGGCGTTTGGGATCGGCTGCGACCTCCAGTAAGGTCTGGGAACTGGCGGCGAATAGCAGGTCGTAAAAGCGGGCCGGGTTATTGAGTGCCAGCGGGTTGAGTTCGTGAGGTACGGTGAACACGACGTGGAAGTAGCCGGTGTCGAGCAACTCCTGATGCCGTGCCTCGAGCCATCGTTCGCGCGCCTGCGCCTGGCACTTCGGGCAACTGCGATTTCGGCATGAGTTATAGGAGATACCCTCCTGATGGCCGCACTTTAGGCACACGTCGATGTGTCCGCCAAGCGCGGCACTGCGGCAGCGCAGGATGGCCCGGAATGCCTTCAGCTGCTGATAGCTGAAGCTGGACTGATAGCGCTCCAGGAACGGGTTGCCCTGCGCACGGAGGATGTCGGCCACCTCCATGGCGGGCCGGCTCATGGGTTCTCAGGGCGGCGGAAGGCGCGACGGCTGTCATCGACGCTGGACAGAGTGAGTTCCTCGAGCGGGTTATGCACCAGCTGCAGGTGCCGCTGCGAGAGATGGAGATACTTGGCCGTGGTCTCCAGATCTTCGTGTCCGAGCAGAATCTGGATCGTGCGCAGGTCGGTTCCAGCTTCCAGCAGGTGCGTCGCCCAGCTGTGTCTTAAGCAATGGGGCGAAACGCGCTTGCGCATGCCGGCCGCGCGTGCGGCTTCGCTACATGCCCGCCACACGGTCTTGTCCGAGATGGGTTGATCGAGATGGTTGGAATAGCGCGAGGGAAACAGGTAAACTCGCGGCTTCGACCAGCGGTAGTAAGCGCGCAGAGTCTCCAGCAGCGCCGGGCTCAGAGGCAGGTCTCGGTCCTTGCCGCCCTTACCTTGAACCACGCGGATGATCATGCGCTGGCTGTCGATGTCGCTGACCTTTAGCCTGGAGACCTCTGTTCGCCGCATGCCCGTGCCGTAGAGAACCATCAGCAGCGTGCGCTGAAAGAGGTTCCCGCTGGAGTTGATCAGCCGTGCGACTTCTTCCTTGCTGAGAATGCCGGGCAGCCGCTGACGCTCTCTTGGGTACGGCAGAAACTCGCGGAACTCGTGGCGCTTGAGCGTGCGCACGAAGAAGAAACGCAGTGCCGCAACCTGGCTAACGACAGTTGCGACGGCCAGCTTCCGCTGCTTGAGCAGATAGGCCTGATAGGTGCGCAGATGCTCCAGTCCAAGCTTGTCCGGTGACTTGCCAAAGTGGCGGGCGAACTGTTCGACGGCCCGCAGATAGTACCGGGCTGTCGAATCAGCATAGTTGCGGCGCTGGAGTTCTTCCAGCATGATCCTGCGTAAATGAGTCACAAGAACCTCCTTGTGACCCACACCTTATACTGACTGAAATCCTACTCGGAGGCCCATGCCGCAGCGTCCGCGGCGCCTGCGGCTTCGTTCTAGTCCGCATCTCGGACAAGTAATACCAGCAGACCAAAAGTGCATTCCCAGATCAGTGAAGATGAGCCAAACAGATCCGCTGAAACTGCGGCCTCAACAATAGGCTCAAGTCGTTATACTCGCTGCAAGCCATCAATCTCCATCGTTATTACCCCCCGACTCAGAATCCTTCGGGGCGGTAGTTGCGAAGCAACAAATGGGTAAGGAACCCAAGACATGATTCTTAGAAGTGTAGTAGCAGGACTGTTGGGTACACTCATGTGCTCTGCTCAGGCACCACGCTCTGCTTCGCAAGATGTCTTGGTCTTCGAACAATCCAGAAATGATTGGTTTCAAGGGTACTTTACTCCGGTAGCTTTTTCCCCTGATGCATCTTGGGCTCTCTTTGGCAGCGGTTCGGGTAGCGAGCATCTCTTCTCGTTATCGACAGGACACGAAGAAAGATCGAAGCTCACAGCAGGCCTCGACAGCCTAGATGACGCGACGTTCTGCGGTAGCAATGCGACCGCACTTGCGCGCCTCGGGCACCGCGGGACCAAGCATGGCTGGTTTCTGCCCGGGACGGAATCGGATCAGGTTTCAGACCTTCCCGCGAATGCAATGTTGGCATGTTCTTCCGACCAAAGCAAAATCGCCTACCTTGAACCGGATGCGCCGGATCATGCGCTCCATGTAGGACCTCGTGGTCACTATCGCGCTTACAGCCCCACTGGATCCGTGACGGCGATGGCCTTCTCCGCCGACGGCGAATTGTTCTACTTTCTGGCGCTCGATACTAACGGTCAATCAACCTTCTCTAGAATCTCCGTGGCGACAGGCGAAACGAAGGTGATCGCCAGCCAGTTGGATGGCAGTACATACGGAGGCCAGATCGCACTTTCCCCGGATGGAAAAAGTGCCTATATGGCTCTCGCCTCGGACAAAGCGCCAAACGACACCATGCGCCACCAGCCGCACGCCGACCGTTGGCTCAAAATCTACAAGATGGATCTCGCTACTGGCGCACTTCAATCCGTAGTGGACACGCCTGGATACGACAACAAAGGACCTGCTATCGCAAACGGCAACTTGTATTGGACTCGCTCCGTAATCCACGACTCCATCGTCACTCTTTCCAGTCAGGGCGGACCAGCTAAGGAGTTGATCGGAGGCGGCCTCCTTCCGCTATGGCATCCGAGCGGAACAAAGATTGGATATTTCTTCGGCGACTTCCGCCTGGCAGAAATAGCTCTGGACCTCGATGATGCGGTCGTGAGTGTGGATGCGAAAGGATCCCGAACCTCGGAACCTTCAATCATTGTCTCTGGCTATCACGAAGATTTCCCCCCGGACTGGTCGCCAGATGGCAAATGGATCGCCTTCCATTCCCATCGTTCACCGACCCCGGTGCCGCAATATCGTAGTCCCGGCAGCACCGATGATATCTATCTCCGCCGTGCCGACGATCTGCACGCGCCGGAGATACGGCTGACCAACTTTGGCCTGGAGACCGGACCTCCGTTCTGGTCGCCCGACGGGCAGAAGCTCCTGTTTTTTTCGGAGCTGCGCGGTGGCACGCCGGGTATCAGTAAACTCTGGGTACTTACGATGGACACCAGGAAGGGGGCCGTGCTGAAAACGGAGATGTTGCCCCTTCCGAAGGAAATCCGGAGTGCGCCGTGGGCCATGTGGTCGCCCGATGGAACTGAGATCGCCATCCAAGACGATCATGGTGACGGAAAGCAAACGATCTGGATCGTTCGTTCTGACGGTTCGCACCCGCAAAAAGTAGTGGACTACGAGGGCTCAGCTTTTGAAGGTCTTGATTGGTCTCGTGATGGGAAAAGCATCGTTTACAGCGCCGTGGCTGGAGACTTGCAGCAACTCTTCTCCATTCCCCGCGCTGGAGGTACACCGAAGCAGCTGACTTACGATTCCGCCAACTTGATGCACCCGCGTCTCTCTCCTGACGGCCGCCTCATCGCCTGCACCCGTGAGGCTCAGACAAAGCAAATCTGGCGGCGTCCTCTACCCTAAGAGCTTTTCGCCGAGTCGGATACCACCACCTGATTCCGCGGAAACCAACACGTGACTTGCGCATGAATGCCAGCGGGGTATTGATGCCATATTCGCGAATTCGACTCCAACTTCACCCGCTCTAGCCCGATGCCCCAGAAGCATCATGGAGTGCCGCCTGTTCAACAACGAGAACAATGAGATGACAATCGCTTCTGACCTCTTGCAGCAACACATCCAGACGCTGGTTGACGACAATGCGCGATGGCAGACGCTGATCGCCGATGACATTTTGTGGGAACTCGCCTATGCGCCTTCGCTTGGCCATCCGGCGCAACTTGCGGGGCGGAACGAAGCGGTCCGCACGCAACCTGGTTCGTCGGTGCTGTGGAGAACTTCCGCTTCCTCGATCTCAATATCTATCCCCTGGCCGATGTGCAAGGCGCAGTCGCCGAGGTCAAGGGGGAGGGGCTCATTAAGTCTACGAGCCGCATGTATCGCCAGGATTATGTGGTCTTCCTGCGAGCTGCGAACGGCAAGATCGCGTTCCTGAGGGAATATTTTGATCCGGTGCGCGCTGCCAGGGCATTGGACACACCGATTCTCGGCCTCGAATCCTGACGAGTCATGAATACTTCTTGACGAATCAACACTGGTGCACTGGCATGCCCCCGTATATGGATATTCAGCCAAAGGATCGGCTTCATACCCGACTCAGGTTCTCAGCTCCTCATTTCGCCGACTGGAAGGCTCGACTGATTGCTACTAGCGGCATGGGAAATTCGTAGGATGGAGATGAATCCTTCCCCTTGTGCACCCTGCAGCAGTCGCGTCAAGACATAGCCGCGGAGTGACTCATCTACATCTGAGAGATTGGGTGACAACTGTGCGAGGAGATCCTCGACAGTCCGTTGACCATCGCAGGCACGGAGAAGGCAAGCCATCCAATTTGATACTTTGACCAAGCGGCACTCGCCGGCAGACACTTCGCGAGTCGCATACTCAAATGGGCCGCGAACGAGTGCCGGGCTCATGCGAAGCTTTAGAGCGTCAATTACGCCCTGAATGTCGCACGGTAGCTCGATCACTCGAGTGCTCTTCTTCGTAACTGGAATGTCGCTCCACCAGAGCGCCCACCCCACGTCGACCTCCTGAGCGAGCGGCATCGTACTAGCAGACCGCATTGCGGCAGCGGCCATGCCTTCTTCGCACTTCACTAGAACGTTGACCGCTTCATGCATTCCGGCCGGATGCGTCTGCACGAAGGATAGAAGATCGGTTCGGAAGTCGAAGGTTCGATAGTATTGCCGAAGCTCCGAACCTTTCAGTCCACGCCGCAGACCCTGTCGGTGCTGTCGCCAGTCCAGGAAGAAATCGAAAGCGCTCATAGCGCACTGGTCAATGGCCGAAAGCAGCCAGCGGAAGCGCTCCACCGCCATCGTTGCAAACTCGTGTAGTTCGAAGAGGGCTTCCCGATCCAGGTGGGGCACTGGCAAAAGATAGAAATTTGGAAAGATTTCCGGATACTTTCGGATTAGTTCCAGATCGTCCTTGCTCTGACTGCGGCCCTGGTGAGACATGTCCGAACAAAGCTCTTCGAGCACCAGTTCTTGTTTGTGACTCAGATAGATTGGAGTTCCAGCCAATGGCGCCAGCAGGTTCAGTTGCGGATTGGATAGCGGGCACCGGGCAGAATGCATGAAGATGCGAATCGTTTCCCGGACATCTTCCCATGTCTCTTCGGGAAATCCAGCGATCAGCGACACCGTCGTTCTTATTCCAAGTCTTTCGGCGATATCGATGATCTCTTCGGCTCTCTCGGGGTCGAGGTGTTTATCGATGATTTTCTGCATTCTTCGCGAACCGGCTTCGACGCCAAAGAAGATGGACCGGCAACCGCTCCGCGCCATCAGTTCGAGCAACGCCTCGTCGATGCAGTCTGTTCGGGCGCTGCACGACCAGGTAAATCCCTCTCCCGAAGCGATCATTCCCTCGCAAAATGCCATAACGCGGCGCCGGTCCACCGTGAACATATCGTGCACAAGTGTGAAATCGCTGATTTGATACTCAGAGGCAATGGCTCGCATGTCATGTAGCAATCGTTGTGGCGAGTGGAGGCGAAAGTTCCGCCTGAAAAAGTCGTTTGTCGAACAAAACGTGCATGCAAATGGGCACCCGCGGCCAAGTTCCAGTGCAGCTGTCTTGGCGCCTAGTAATTCCTCGGTAAGGTGATATGCGGGCGAAGGCAAGCTGTCCAGATCTTCGATCACTGGCGCGTTCGGATTGCGGTGTGCTTCGGAACCATGACGATGACTGAGGCCGGGCACGCGCTCCAGGCGTCTCCCGGTTTCCAACTCATCCAGCAAGAGCGGCAAGGTACGTTCCGCCTCGCCTCGCAGTACGAGGTCGACGAACGGAAATGCCTTCAGCGTAGACATGTCTACGACCGAGGCCTGTGGTCCGCCGAGCAGAATCATCGTTTGCGGCCGCATTTCCTTGACCGCCTTGGCAATCCGAATCGTCAGCGGATAGCTGCTGCAGATGGAACTGAATCCGCAGACCTCCGCATTCTTGGCAACGACTAAGTTCGCAGCGGCTTCCGCGAAACCTCCGGCATCAGCGCCGCCTACGCGTGCCGTGTAGTCGAGATAGGCGCGGTTCAAGTCAACGATCGCGGGGGTATCTCCTCTGGCTTCCAGTACAGCCGCCAGACTTAGAATCCCCACCTGAGGCTCCGAAGCGCTGGAGCGAACAGCCTCGTTGTTGAGTTCCTCCGCGTCTCGAAACCCAGTTGCGGTCGGAGCGGTGATAAGGCATATGTCCATTGCTCTGCTCGATGGCCTTAATGGTGAGGCCCTACAGAGTGAAAATAAACAATTAGCTCTCGGCAAGTTACATCTTTAAACCTTTCGCCGGGTTCCGTCCTGAGCGCCTTCGCTAGAGCTTCCTGAGTGGCTGCCTGAATTCCGGCGGAGTCAAGGTCAGCAGTTATTGGCACTTCTACAGCAATCGAGCATGGCGGGGCCGGCGGGGCCGGCGGATACCCTTGATTTGTCATAGTGGAACTCCTGGCACGGAAATCTCGGGGGCGTCAATTATCCCCCGCGGCTCGCCAAGATACAATCAGGGACGCGATTTTAAGAGTGGAAATCTGCTTTTGGGTTTCAGCAGTCCAGTCCAGATGCTGGAGGTCTGCTCTCCGACGTTGAGGTAGATGGCGTCACCAGCCACCGAGAGGTTGAAGGCTTGCGCTGTGATGACTCCGACAGAGTTTCCCGGCCTGTGATAATGCTGTACCGCAAAGGGCGGCCCTTTGGTCTTTCCTGTCCTCGGGTCGAAATGTTGACCCCAGATGCACGAGAAGCCGTCTCGCTTTGACAAATAAAAGATGTACTTTCCGTCGCCTGACCACCGCGGCTTGTCACTCCACTGCGATGCACTGGTGACCGGAATCCACTTGCCGCTGGCTGTGCCGGTTGATTGCGGGAACTGGACAGCGAATACGCGTTTGCTCTCACCTTCTTTCGACGCGGTAAAGAGCAGATACTGACTTTCAGGGGACCAGCTTGCTTCACCCAAGGAAACGCCGCGTCCCTCCAACACGGTCTGTGTGTCGCCCGTCTCAAGATTCGCCATCTTGATCTGTGAAGGCATGCCCTCTCGATAAAGAACTGCGCGGTTTCCGTCGAACCAGCCTGTGGGATGGCTACATCCCGTACAGAGCCTCTTGGCTGGTTCGCCACGACGTGCCCTAAAGACTGATGGAAGCTCATTCTCCCGTGCTTCGAAGACCACATTCTGGCCGGAGTCATCGATGATCGGTGAAAATATTCGGCGGCCCATAGCCAGAAAGTCGGTTTCATTTCCGGACTGTGTGTCCCTGACCCAGATATCGAACTGATTTCCTGAGCGCCTGGAGAAGACAAGCCAACGGCCGTCATGGGAAATATAGGGGCATATGTCAATTTCCGCGCTGGACGTGATCTTCGAGTCGATGGCCGGGCCTCGATGGATCGCATGGTCGATTCGCCAAACATGCAGCGCTCCGGCGTTGCGGACATAAGCTACGGTGCCGTTTTCTGCAAGGGAAGGATTCATATCTCTGGCGTCCCACGATGTCAGTTGCTCCGGCTGACCGATCGTCCCTGACTCTTTCGCGGGCAGCTTCAGCTCCCAAATACTTGTTTCCACTCCCTTTCGTCCGCTGAAGAGGACAGCGTTTCCGTGCCAGGCGCCAATCGCACCCACCGGATAAATTTTTTCCTGAATCAGATGTGCGAGCGCCCGGGTGTTGTGGACCTTCTTTCCATCCAAGCTTGTGATCCACCAATCGGAGCATGCCGGCATCGGCTGCTGTCCAGCGCGGCAGCCGGAGAAGAGAATCGAGCGCCCATCAGAACTCCACAGCGGCAATCGTGCGTCTTTGAAATCCGAGGCGATCCGGACCGAGGGTCCACCGGAGAGAGAAAGCACATACAGTTTCCCGGATGCGATCGTCACGTCCGGATCACCTACCCAATATGCGATGTTCCGACCATCCGGTGAAAAGCGGGGATTTCTGCCCCTGGATGCGAGCAGGCGCTCAGCTCCTCCATTCGGATCCACCGATCGGAAATAGATACCGCCACTACTCCGTTCAGAGCGGAAGACCACCGAACTGCCGTCTGGTGCAATGCTGGGATCCTCATCATCTAATGGATCAGTCGTAAGGCGGAGCAGTCTTCCCGCGGGGAGCTGCTGTACCCAGACATCGACATTGCTGGTCTCTTCGCGATCCGACATGTATGCCACCAACTTGCCGTCGCGTGACAAGCTGGGGCTCTCGGAAAAGTCGGTGCTGGAGGTCAGTTGCTGCAATCCCGTCAACCGGCTCACACCTTTGTTGGCCACGAAGAAGGCAGCGCTCACGGCTCCTACGACTAACGCAGCGAATGCACCCGCTTGCCAGCGGCTGCTGATCCGTTGTTTGGGAGGCGACAAAATTGTCAGGATTTCTCTAACGTTTGCGAATCGGTCTTCAGGTCGCGTCTCGAGGCAACGGCGAATCACATCTGCCCACCGGTGCTCGAGATGCTGGTGCGGAAGCTCTACGGAGCTCATGTCTGGCAGATCGATTCTTGTGGAACGGGTCCCGGTCAGCATTTCACATATCACCACACCGAGGGCATATTGGTCGGCGAGGACTCCCACTTCACCAGATCGTCTCTGCTCCGGGGCCATATAGTCGGGCGTTCCCTGGCCACCGGGCTCCGGCGGCCCCTCACGGGGCGCTGAGATGTCGAAGGCCAAACCGAAGTCGGTGATGACCGCGCGAGTGTGACCATCCCCGGCGTTTACCAGCATCACGTTGCTGCTCTTGAAATCCCTATGCACGATACCGAGATCATGCGCCGCGGCGAGACCTGCAACCATTTGCTCGACTATTTCAAGAGCTTGTGAGGTCGCCAAAGGACCTTGCCCACGCAGATGTTCCAACAACGTCGGACCTTCCAGCAATTCCATGGTGAGGAACCAAATCGGCTGTCCCGGAATACGCTCATAGGATGCGAGGTCATACACCCTGCAGACATTGGTATGGGATATCCCGCGTGCCTGTCTTACCTCCCGCTTGAATCGCTCAATGATCATCGCATCGGACGCGATGTAGGGCCGTATGGTCTTGAGGGCGATCCTTTCTTTCAACTCCGAATCCCATGCCTCATACACTTCTCCCATGCCGCCGCTGTTGAGAAAGCGCAGAATTTCGAAACGTCTCGAAATTACATCGCCCGGAGTAAGAGAGCGTACAGGTTCATCGTTTGTAAGACAGCCGTGCAGGTCAATGACAGGGGTTTGCAGAAAGCTGGCCGCAGTCTCGTCGGCGGAGAGCAAGCTCTTGGCTTCAGCTTCTAACTCTTGATCATTCCTTGCAAGCGAGTGGACCAACTCAGCTTGCTTAAGACGCGGCTCGCCACGCGCTGCTTCATAGATCTCTTTGAGCCGTCTCCACCTTTCCGGCGTCATGGTGATTGGTTCGCGGTTCATGCTTTACACCTCTAATACTCCGCAGCGAAGCGAGCCCTCGCAGCAGCCGGGTGGGGGGACCATGTGCACGCGCCTTGTGTTGCAGATTCATGGTGTACCTTTGCACAGTTCCCGGTAAAGCCAGGTCCGCGCCATCATCCAATCCTTTTTCGCGGTGCGCTCGGATATGCCCAGCACTTCTGCGATCTCTTCAAAACTGAGGCCAGCGAAGAAGCGCATCTCTACGATGCGGCTTTGACGTGGATCCCAAGCCGCCAGCCGTTTGAGCGCTTCGTCGAGCGCGAGGAGATCGGCAGATTGCGCTTCTACAAATGCGAGGGCAGACTCGAGTTCGACTTTCTGACGAGCCCCGGGGCGCTTCTGGGCGTGTGCAGCTCTGGCGTGATCAATGAGAATGCGGCGCATGACACGCGATGCCAAAGCAAAAAAGTGCGCGCGATTCTGCCACTCTATCTTTGAGTCTCCAACCAACTGCAGAAAGGCTTCATGTACCAGAACTGTAGCTTGCAGCGTGTGATCGGGCCGTTCCCGGCGCATGTAGTTCCTGGCGATCGCTCGCAATTCGTTGTAGATCAGGGGTGCTAGATTCGATTCAGCGTCAGCATCCCCCTGCTTGACCTGCGCGAGCAGGGTAGTTATATCCGCAGGTTCACGATTGTCTCTTGTCGCGTCCATACGATTATCATTCCCGCTAACCTGGAGCGTTCATTGGACTCGAAACTCGCATGCTGCCGGACGATCGAGGAAGCAACACATGCAGAATGAATGCAGCTACTTACCTAGAATGAATGGCGGCCGACTCTGACATAATGCCAAGGAGTGTACTACTTGCGCTCGTGACACGGCGCGAATACTCCATCGACGTAGCTCTCGCGTTCAGCCATCGGAGAGAGCTAAGCTGCGCGCCTTGCCCCACGCAGGAGAATGCCCGGAAGCGGTCGCTCCAACGTAGTACTAAAGTTCCGCAGGTTGCTCGGGTCCTTGATTTCCTACCGGCAGTCAGCGTCTGTGGTGGCCTGCGAGGTGATCTGTTCCATGCCTTCGCGGATAGCCGGTTTGACGGCCGGATGGGATCCGGGCTCCGACTTAGTCCGATAAGCGACCTCTGTCAGCCCGTGCACTGTCCGTCGGAACAGCCCTAAAGTGATATGGCCCGGAGACAGAATCTCCGGGCCATATCGCAGAACATACTGAGAATTACTGGAGCGCGATGAGTGTCTTTCACGAAGGTCTTGAACGTGCCGAGTTCGCTAAGAGCGGCGCTCTGGTTCGAGGCACGATGCAATAGGGAAGAGAAGGGGGAGTGAAATGATCAGGAGCTTCAATCGCCGATTCGGATTGAAACTGCCAGGCTGATGTTTGTGGTGTGGAGGACACGGGGGAAGGGGAGCATTGACACCTCCTGCGAACTGTCGATTCAGTCGGGGTATGCCAAGAACTTAGGTGCGGTCGTCAGGCTTCGTCCAATACTTATTGGCGATGGTCATTCATGCCATCTAGAGATGGAAGGACAGAACTGTGAAATGAAGCATAATTTGGCAATCTGGCCAAAATTATGCTTCATTCGGATCGAGGTTTAGTGTGTCCGGACGGTCGGTTATTTGGCCACTTACTGAACGCAGAGACCGACCGATCTGAATTGCTCGATGAGTGCCTCGACCTGATATGGAGTGACCGTGTCAACACTGCGAAGTCTGTGGGTGTTTTTGTTTGGTTGTCCTTGCTTTTTCTCGAGGACAGAGCGGGCAGCAGCCGGGGCGGTTTGAGCGACGATTGATCAGTCTGATATTCGCGGGTCGGAACCGCATAATCATGATCCGCCCAGCAACACGTAGCGCGACCGCAAATCCACCAGACGCTACCCTCATTCTTAATGGGTAAATATGGTGCCCGGAGGGAGACTTGAACTCCCACAGCCGTTTCCGGCCCGCGGATTTTAAGTCCGCTGCGTCTGCCGATTTCGCCATCCGGGCCTTCAGACTTCATCGTATCCGAATCTCCGCTGAGTCCGAACCTGCCTGCGCCACTCTTGCATTTCCATTGGCACACTGTAGCCTGTGGTGTGCGTCCGGAGCGAAACCAGCGACATGCCGAAGATCGCACGCGCCCCCTACTTCCGTCGATCCACCCGCTTCGCGCTGAGTTCTCTCGCCCTCACTTGCTCAATAGTCGTTACGCTCGCGGCGCAGAAGACCGATACATCGCCGGAGCTCTTCTCGAGCGTGATGCAGCGTATCTCGGCGCAGCCGGAGTTTCGCGAGCGCGTGCTCGAGGGCATCCGCGAAGTCCCTAAAGTCGGCGAGTTTCTCTCTCCCGACCTCGTCGACCGTCTCCGCGTCCTCATCCTGGGAAAAGAGTGGCAGCGCGTCGATCACTTTCCGGCGCTCACCGTTGCTGCCCTGAACAAGAGCGTCGGCGCGGCCGTCCGGGTGGCAGGGAAATCGACCACCCCGTTACAGCCAACCGATCTTCTCGACACCGCGGAGTATCCGCTGGGTCAGGCGGAAACCATCGATCTCGATCATCCAGCTACCGTGCCCACCTATGCCGACGATCCCACTACAGCGCGGCGCGACATCGGCTTTAACCTCACCATGGGCGATGGCCCCGACCCCGCGCTCGCCCCCATGCATGCTGCAAGCCGGCAGTTTGCCGCGGTGCTGAATCGGCTCGCCATGAATGATGCTCTGCAGCCCCAAGCGATCGCCACTCTGGACGGAAAGCACTTCACTGACGGCAGCGCGCTGATTCAGGAACTCGCAGAGAGCAGCCACCAGGTGTCGATCACCGACGATGTCTACTTTGCGAACTTTGGCCATCTGCACGACGGCGGCCGCGAAGTCATGATGCCGTTCTGGATCGACACGCAGATTGCCGTGCCGGCAAGCCGGCGATCGCTCCTGCTGCCGGTCAGCCACTCCGAGCAGGAGCTGCACATACGCGGGCCGAAATGGAATGCCGATGTCAGCTTCTACTACGGCATCGATGGAAAGGCGCAGTTCCGCACCATGGATTCGCTCAACCAGAGCTGGGTGATGCACCGCATTCTCTTCTCCTACAAAGACACCGGCCAGCAGAGCCGGGTTCTGCAGTTGCTGAGTGCGGCCGTCCGCGTCTATCACCACACGCGCATGACGCATCCGGAGCTGCCATTCGGCGGCTACTACCGGCTCGGAGTCTGTCAGGATGTGAGCGCGGCGGTGGAATTGGAGCTGCAGGGAAAGACCATTCTCTTTCCCATCACTCACGATCCCGCGTACTTTCCGCAAAGCGAGTCAGCCGACCCACGCGACCGTGCATTTCTCGCCGCATTTTCCGTCATTCCCTCCGATCGCGGCTCCGGCCTGCCGCCGATCGATCGCATTCTGGGCGCCCTGCCCACTCTGCACTACAACGAGATCCTCATCCCCGGCCTGTCTGCCGATCTGGAACGCGTCGAGGTAGCCAGCCGCCTTGGTCTGCTGCAGCGGACACATCCACTGCTGACCTTCCTTGCCGCCATTCTCCTGCTCTTGTTGCTGATCGTGCTCCTGATCGTTGCAGCGTGGCGGCGCTTGCGCCGCCATCGGAAAGCCGCCCCGGCCACCTAATTTTGTGGAGGCGGTGTGGCCTGCGCGGGCGGCGTCTCTTGCTGCGGCTGCGCTGGTTCGGTCGGCGGGGGCGGTGGCGGCTCAGGCGACGGAGCTGGTTCCGTGTCCCCGGCCGCAACCAGTTGGATGTCGAAGATCAGGTCACCCTTCGGCGGAATCACCGGCGGCCGTCCCCGCTCTCCGTACGCCAACTGGTAGGGAATGAAGAGGCGGCGCTTTCCGCCCACGTGCATTCCGGCAAAACCGTCATCCCAGCCCGGGATGACTCCACGAACGCCCTGCCGGAAGGTGAAGGGCTCATTGCGGTCCAGAGACGAGTCGAACTTGGTCCCATCGGAGGCCAGCCAGCCGGTGTAGTGGACCGTATAGAACTGACCGGGCTGAGCCTCTGCACCATCGCCGGGGGTGATATCGATATAGCGAAGAGCAAATGCCGATTCCACCTTTCCGGTCGCTGGAGGGATACCAGGCGGCAGCGGCGGCAGGGGATTCGCCACCGGACAGGGAACTGCCGCCCGCCGATGGGTGGTGGTGGTCGTGGTGTGGTGTGTCTGCTGCGCTGAGATGGTAACCGCGCATATTGCAAAAAGCGGCAAAGTCAGGCTGGCGATCTTCATTTGAGTCTCCGCATTTTCGTCCTTCCGAAGTCGTAGATCAGGAGTGATGTTACCCGTTCCGTTTCGGGAAACTTCAGCTTTAGTGGTATGCCCAAAGGCACGTATTCCCATGGATACTCGGACTCACGTCAGTTAACAAGGAGCGCGAGATGGAGAACGGATCCAGTATCTTCAATCAGGCACGGCAGCTTGTCCAGGAAGCAGATCGTAAGCTTGAGGAGTTGGAGCACCGCTTCAACGAAGCTTTTGAGTTCTCGCGCGAAGAGCGCGATGAGCTGGCGCCGCGCGCTTCTGACGAATATGCAAACTGGACCATCGAACTGGCGCCGAAAAGCCTCCGCGCGATCTTCCTTCTGACCCCCAAAACGGGACGCGAATGGTCGCTCGAAGTGATGGATCCGGAACACGGAATGCGCAGTCTCGGCCTCTTCCGCGGCGGCGACAACGGCGTCGGTGGATCCCGCCGTCTGCGCGCAGCCCGTGTGGTGAGCGCGATCGGTAGCTGGGTAGAGAAGGCCCAGATACCGCTGCCTCCGCAACAGAGTGTTCCCACGTCGCGCAAGGAAGCAGCTCACATGCGCGCTGAGGCAAAGCAGGCTGAGGTAAAGGCCGATCTTCCACCCCGCGATCAGCTGCCAATGCCCGCTGCGCCGCGCTGGCTGGATATGTTGCCGGATGCGCAGGGCGTGCCGTTGCCCGATGCCGCGGTGGCGAAGAAGAACAATGCGCAGGTCGGCTTCGGTCTGGGCCGCATCTTCGGTGGCCGCGACGGGGTAGCCGAACAGGCATAACGAAATCGAACGACGTTATGCAGAGGGTGGGTGCCGCGAGGCTCCCACCCTTTCTGCTTCTGCAGCATTCTTTTGACGGTCGGCGCCCGGCAGGTTCATCGTTAAGGGTTGGCACCGGTCATTGGAAAGGCCAGCCGCATGAACAGCAGCAGCATCACCTTCACCCTCAATGGAAGATCGCGGACCGTCACTACCGATCCCGATCGCCCATTGCTCGAAGTGCTTCGAGAGGATCTGCACCTGACCGGGACGAAGTATGGTTGCGGCGAAGGTGAATGCCGCGCCTGCACCGTGCTGATCAATGGCGAGAGCACGCCATCCTGTCTCACCTCCGTAGGCAGTGTCGATAAACAGACTGTTCTGACCATCGAAGGGCTGGCCGACGGCGACACGTTGCATCCGGTGCAGGAGGCGTTTCTCGCAGAGGGCGCCTTCCAGTGCGGCTATTGCACTGCGGGCATGATCCTGGGCGTCGCCAGTGTGATGAAGAAGAATTCCGCGGCCGGCGAGGCAGAGTATCGTGAGGAGCTGCAAAAACATATCTGCCGTTGCGGCGGCTATCCCAAATATCTCAGCGTTGTTCGCCGGCTGGCCCGTGGGACGCAGAGCGAAAAGGCGGGCATATGACGACGCCAGGCGGCATACCTCCACTCGATGCAGTCGGCGAAATCGAAGTACTCGACTGCACGAGTTACGATTTCGGCCTAAGCCGCCGTGCCTTCGTAAAGTCCCTGGGTGCTGGATTCTTCATTGCGGTTTCTCTGCCCGCGTTCTCTCAATCTCAAGAGAGCGGGCAGCGTACCCGCAATACCTTCCTCGGCAGCGGCGCGCAAAATCTTGCGGCGCGCATTCATCTCGGCAGCGATGGAAGCGTCACCGTGCTCGCTGGCAAGGTGGAAGGTGGGCAGGGCGCACGTTCGGAGTTGTCACAGGCTGCAGCAGAGGAACTCGGGGTGCCAGTTAGCCGCGTGCAGATGATTCTGGCCGATACCAGCATGGTGCCGGACGATGGCATGACGGCCGGTAGCGGTTCTACGCCGCGTACGGTTCCAGCAGTCCGTCGTGGCGCGGCCACAGCGCGAAAGCTGCTGATCGACCTTGCCTGCGCACAGTGGAAGGTCGAACCGAGCACAGTCGAAATGCGGGACGGCAACGCCGTACACACCGCGAGCCATCGCTCGCTTGGTTACGCCGATCTCGCCAAGAGTGCCGCAGTCGCGACGCTATTTGAGCAGGCCATTCCGGCGGACGTCGAACTCACTCCGGTGAAGGAATGGAAGATCATGGGCACGGCGGTGGCGCGGCCGAACGGGCATGAGATTGTCACCGGCGCGCACCGATATCCGTCAGACATTGCTCGTCCCGGCATGCTCTACGGGAAGATCCTACGTCCGCCTGCGTATGAAGCAAAGCTGCTATCCATCGACCTCGCCCCGGCAAAAGCGATGGCGGATGTGATTGTGGTCCGCGACGGCCAGGGCGCGCAATTCGTCGGCGTGGCTGCCCCGAACAGCTTTCGTGCAAGGCAGGCACTCGAAGCGATCTCCGGCACGGCAAAATGGCAGACGACGCCCCAGTCCTCCAGCCCACAGCCATCCAGCAAAGACCTCTTCGCCTACCTCCGGCAGAACGCAGAAGGTGGTGTGCCGCAGAACCCCTTCACGAACCAGCTCGCCGGGGCAAAAACCCTGCGTCGCAGCTATCACGTCCCCTACATCCAGCACGCTCCGTTGGAGCCGCGAGCGGCGGTCGCGGAGTGGAGCGGCGAACGGCTGACGGTCTGGACCGGTTCGCAAAATCCTTTTGGAGTGCGTAGCGAGCTGGCACGCGCCTTCCATATGCCCGAGGACCGGGTGCGCGTCGTCATTCCTGACTTCGGCGGGGCCTTTGGCGGTAAACATACCGGCGAATGTGCAGTGGAGGCGGCGCGTCTTGCGCGGGCTGCGGGCAAGCCCGTTTCACTGCGCTGGACGCGCGAAGAGGAGTTCACCTGGGCCTCCTTTCGTCCAGCCGGAGTGATTGAGGCGGAAGCCAGCCTGGATGCGCAAGGCAAGATCGCGATATGGCATTTCGTCAACATCAACTCCGGACCCAACGCAGAAAAACG
>Ga0193743_1001480_pt1 | contig 17482 bp, 16 predicted proteins | sample L2c2metaG_FD_143038 | JGI IMG/M metagenome (GOLD analysis project Ga0193743, IMG submission 143038) | Soil microbial communities from a riparian zone of the East river system, Colorado, United States - L2c2 | ecosystem: Environmental > Terrestrial > Soil > Riparian zone | place: USA: East River...
ACTCGGCCTGGACGACGCGGAGTCGTTGGCGCCCTGGACCACCATCAGCGGCGTCCTGATTTGGTCGACCTTGGTGATCGGTGAGCGGGCCAGCATGTCGGCCTCCTGTTCCGGGATGTCGGGATTGCCGACGAACAGGTGCCAGTTGTTGGCGAGATGTGGTCGCGCAATCGGCGGCAGCGTCCGCATGAAGTTCGCGAGACTCGAGATGCCGACGTAGTCGATCGCGGCGGCGAAGACGTCCGGGGTGAAGGTGACGCCGACGAGCGTGGCGTAGCCGCCGTAGGAGCCGCCGAAGATGGCGACGCGATCGCGATCCGCGTAGCCCTCCTTGACCGCCCAGTCGACGGCGTCGATGAGGTCGTCGTGCATCTTGCCTGCGAACTCCCCGATGGCGGCCTTGACGACGGCCTTGCCGTAACCGGTCGAGCCGCGAAAGTTGACCTGCAGCACCGCATAGCCGCGATTGGCCAGAAGCTGCACGTCCGGCTCATACCCCCAGCAATCGCGGGCCCACGGTCCGCCATGGACCAGCAGGACCATCGGCAACCCGGACGGCTCGACTCCCACCGGCAGGGTGAGGTACGAATGCAGATCGAGACCGTCGCGCGAGGGGATCGTGACCGGTGCCTTCGGCGCCAGCGCTTGGCGATCGAGATGCGGATAGGGCCGGAAGAGCAGCCGGCTTTCGCCCGTCGCATGGTCGTAGAGATAGGTGAGGCCCGGTTCCCGGTCGTGGTTGAAGCTGACGACCCAGCGCTGTCCGCTCTCGTCGGACGAGATGGCGCCGAGATCACCGTCGGACAGTTTCTCCAGATTCGCCAGCACGTCGCCGAAATGCGCGTCCAGTGAGTGGATCACCTGGCGCTCGCCGAGATACCGCGCTCCGATCAGTTCCTCGGTCCGCTGATCGAGGATGAGCGGCGGCGCGCCACCGTAGTGCGTGTCGAGGTCGAACGTCGGGTGGCTGTCCACCTCGGTTTCCTGGCCGGTGGCCAGATCGAGCCGGACCAGGCGGGTCCGGTCGGTGTCCCGGTTGGAGCCGAGCCACACGCCGGTGCCATCCGGCGTGATCACCATCGGGGACACGCTCATCGGATAGTCGGTGCCGTCGAACACCACGACGGTGTGCAGTGTGCCGGGGCGGCCGGCAGTGCTGTTGGACCATCGCGACAGCTCGACATCGCCATCGGGCGTCAACGACGTGGCGAGCAGCTCACCGTCTCGACTGTGGAGCCAGGATTGAACGTGGCCGGGATTCTCGGCGAGTAGGGTGAGTTCACCTGTGGCGATCTCGATTTCGTACAGGTCGAAGAGCTCGATGTTCCTGGTGTTGAGGTGAACGATCGCCTTGCCGGGCCGGGTACCGTTCAGCTCGAAACCGGCCCTTGCCCCGGGGAACGGAGTGAGGTCGACGGCGGGCGCGTCCGGGTTCTCCAGGTCGACTCGGTAGATGTGCCAGTTCTCGTCGCCGTCGCCGTCCTGGGCGTACAACAGCCAGCGCGGATCGTCGGTCCACCGGTAGGCATACACGCTGCGGTTGTCGTCGGCGGTAACACGCCGGGGCGCATCGTCCGTGTCGGTGTCCTCTCCCGTCGCTTCGCTCGCCCCAACGCTCTGCACCCACACGTTGAGCCGGTCCTTCCACGGTGCCAGGTAGGCGATCTTGGTGCCGTCCGGTGAGATCGTTGCGCCCGCGCGGACGGGTGAACGGAAGAGGTCCTCGACGGAGATGACTGCGAGCTTCTCGGTGGCGCCAGCCATTGAGAGTCCTTTCGGTGTTTGTTATGTGTGCGCGGCGGAGATGATTACGCGGTCACGGGCCCGCCGAAGCGACCGTTGGTGGCTTCCCGGATGGCGCGGTCGATCAGCGACAACGCTTCGCTCTGCGTGACCTCGGTCTCGTCGACGACGACGGCCCTGCTGACGTCCTCATCGATGACGCGGAGCGCGCCGGTGACCGATGCCGCGCAGAGTCGAACGGTCAGGTCGGCTTCAGAAAGACACATCCGCTTGGCGACTACGGGGATGAGCCCTCGTTCCATCTCGTCGTGGACCATCAGGTACGCGGTGCGTAAGGCAGGCTCCGACGTCGTCATGGTGGCGATCCGCATCGCACTGATCTCGTCGTCGATGTCCTGCGGTGTCAGAGGGTGCACAACGACGTCTGCGGCAAGATGGTCCGCGAGCGACAGCTCTGGTGGCCACCGGTCCACCACTGCGAGGAATCGGTCTAGTGATTTCGCGAGTACCGGCTCCACGCAGCTCTCCTTCGTTCGGAAGTAGCGCCAGATCGTGCGTGTGGAAAGCCCGGCGGCAGAAGCAATGTCATCACCGCTCGTCCCGGGGACCCCGTGTGCCCAGAACAGAGCACAGGCGTGCCTGGAAACGGCAAGCCGCGCCTCGGCATTGTCAACGATGACAACCCCTTCCCTGATCCGTGTCACTTAGTGACACGTCTACTGTGTCACTAAGTGACACGCTCCGTCAAGCGAGCCCATGAGAGGAGCGTCGTGAACACCGAGCAGTTCTGGCGGGACACCGAACAGCACGTGGTGCGCTACGGGTCGCCGTTCGTCCCGCGAATCATCAAGCGAGCCAACGGAAGCTACGTCTACGACGAAGACGGGACCGCCATCCTGGACTTCACCTCTGGACAGATGAGTTCCCTGCTGGGGCATTCCCATCCCGACATCGTGACCACGGTCTCGACGGCGGTGGCCACACTCGACCACCTGTACAGCGGAATGCTCAGCGTGCCGGTGGTGGAACTCGCCAGAACGCTGGCTGCGACACTGCCCGCGCCGCTCAGCAAGGTCCTGCTGCTCACCACCGGCGCGGAGTCGAATGAGGCGGCCATCAAGATGGCGAAGCTCTACACCGGCAAATATGAGGTCGTCTCATTCGACCGGTCCTGGCACGGAATGACGTCGGGTGCCGCCTCGGCGACGTTCAGCGCCGGACGACGAGGCTACGGACCCCCGATGCCGGGCAACCTCACTCTGCCAACCCCGAACGGCTACCGGTCGCCGTTCCGTCACGCCGATGGGACCTACGACTGGGAGTCCGAGCTCGAGTACGGGTTCGCGATCGTCGACGCGCAATCATCCGGCAGCTTGGCCGCGTGTCTCGTCGAGCCGATCCTGTCCTCCGGCGGGGTCATCGAACCACCGCCGGGGTACTTGCGCCGGCTCAAAGCACTCTGTGTCGAGCGCGAAATGCTGTTGATCGTCGACGAGGCGCAGACCGGGATCGGCCGCACCGGCCTGATGTATGCGCATCAGCAGGATGGGATCGTCCCAGACTTGCTGACACTGTCGAAGACCCTGGGCGCGGGCCTGCCAGTGGCCGCCGTGGTCACCAGCGAGGAGATCGAAACCGTCTGCCATGACAGAGGATTCCTGTTCTTCACCACGCACGTATCGGACCCCCTGGCGGCAGCCGTCGCGTTGACCGTCCTCACCGTCGTCGACCGGGACGACCTCGTCGACAGGGCCGACGTTCTCGGCAAGAAGCTTGCGGCACGGCTGACCGGCATGCGCGACCGATACGAACAGGTCGGCGACGTCCGCGGCCGCGGCTTGTTGCAAGGCATCGAACTCGTTTCCGACAAGGCCAGCAAAGCACCTGCGGACAGACTCGGCGCCGAGGTCACCGCGGCATGCCTCGACCGTGGGTTGCACATGAACATCGTGCAGTTGCCCGGCATGGGCGGGATCTTCCGTATCGCCCCTCCATTGACGATTGCCGACGCCGAGTCCGATACGGGGCTGGACATCTTGGACGACGCCCTGTCCACCGTCTTGGGGCGCTGATCGAGAAGTCGGCATCACCTCGCGCGCATGCCCTGAGTGCGTCCGCTGCCACGGCATGTGCCGGGCCTGCCTATGGTCGAACGGTGACCATCACCTACGACGACGCGCTGCGCGACAAGATCCGGGCGCACCTGGCAGGGCACGACCGGCGTGCTGTGACCGACCCGTCGAAGCGGCACGCGGCCGTCGCGTTGGTGATCGTGGACTCCGAGGTCGGCGAGGACCGGGTGGATTCGGCGCCTGTGGACGACTGGATCGCCGGGCGGCCGATGGACGCCGGCCTCGACGGCCGCATGGTCGACGTGTCGGGCGGTGCTGCTTTCCTGTTGTGCCGCAGGACGGCCAGGCTCACTTCTCATGCCGCGCAGTGGGCGCTGCCGGGCGGCCGCGTGGACCCCGGCGAGACCGCGATAGACGCCGCGGTGCGGGAGTTGGACGAGGAGGTCGGCATCAGGCTGCCCGAGTCGACCGTGCTGGGCCTGCTCGACGACTACCCGACGCGGTCCGGCTATGTCATCACCCCGGTGGTGATCTGGGGCGGTGGACGGCTCGATCTCCGTCCGTCGCCCGACGAGGTGGTCGCCGTTTACCGGGTGGGCCTGCACCAACTGCAACGCGAGGATTCGCCACGGTTCATCTCCATTCCCGAGAGCCCCCGTCCGGTCGTGCAGATCCCGCTGGGAAACGACCTCATCCATGCACCGACGGGCGCTGTGCTGTTGCAGCTGCGGTGGCTGGGCCTGGAAGGTCGCCATGACCCGGTCGACGAGCTCGAGCAACCCGTGTTCGCCTGGAAGTAGGACGACCTCGGCGCCCGAGCGTCGTCACCTGAGCCCCATCTGTAACGCAAAGAAGCCCTGGGACCGATAACCGGGTAATGCGGCAGCGTTCCCAAACACGCGCTGCCGCCAGGGTCGAAGGGGATTCGTCGTGATTCGTCGTATGGGATTGGCCACTCTTGTGGCAGGCATGGCGCTGGCCGGACTGGCCACGGGCACTGCCGCTGCCGCACCCGGGTGCGGCGACTTCCACTGGATCGGTGCCGCGGGATCGGGTCAGCGTGACGGCGCGGGCCTGACCACCAATGGCGGCATGGGCGGCGTGGTCTACCAGTCGTACCAGCAGTTGCAGGCCGAACTGGCAGCCACGGGGCAGACCATCACCGCCGAAGCCGTGCAGTACCCCGCCGCGCCGGTCCCGTTGGAGGGTGGGATCGGTGGCTGGATGGGCTTCATGGACAGCGTCAACGACGGCACCGATGCGACAGCCAAGCAGTTCGAGGCGTTCACCGAGCGGTGCCCCACCACCAAGGTGGTGCTCGCCGGCTATTCCCAGGGCGCCATGGTGATCCATCGCAACCTGGAGGACCTGGCGGACGATCCGCACGTGGCGGCCGCGCTGCTGATCGCGGACGGCGACCGGTTGCCCGTCGACACCACCATCAACATGGGCTCGACCGCCTACCAGGCTGCCACGGCGCCCGGCGCGGGCAAGGGCGTTGCTCAGGAGCACTCGTTCCTGGCGTCCGCCCCCACCTCGGAGCTACCGCCCGAGATCGGCGCGCGCACCGTCAGCGTCTGCGATCTGGGCGACCCGGTCTGCGACTACGACCCCGACACGACTACCGACGCCATGTCGCCCGCGGCACTCGCGATTCACACGTCGTATGCGCCCGCCGTGAGTGGTGCGCACGCCTGGGGCGCCCCGCTCTACGGCCTGGTGATGAGCGCCAGTCCGGCGCCGACGTCCACGCTCGAACTGTCCGCGCACGGCGCCTGACCCTGGACGGCTTGCCGCCCGATCGCTCGGAGCGCTCCGTGCCACTTCGCGGGATCCCGCGTCGCGGCCAACCAGCGGTGGGGCCAGTGATAATGCTGCAGAACATCGGATCTGACGCTGCCGCGCGCGATATCCGGCGGTCGCACGCGCAGGCTGTCTCAGTTGCTCTCGGGCGGCTGTTGCTCGGCGAGCGTCGTGAGTCGCTCATCCGAGCGACGGACTGCCCAGAGGACTACCAGTAGTGCCATCGCGGTGGCTGTTCGGGGTTCAATGAGGTCATGGGCCCAACCCGGGCAATCCAGAACTTGACGTAGCACTGGCCTTTCCGGGCCACCACTCAGCCTCGGCGAGCAGGCTCAGTCTTTCTAGCTCGTGGGCGGCGAAGTCGATTGGTGGTTGAGTGCTGGGTCTGAGCCGGAATAGCCATGGATTTTCAGGACCCGCTTACTTCTGCGCGCTCCTCGACTGTCAGCGATCCAGTGCCTGCGCATGACCGATGAACCTCTGCGGCGGATGATCTGCCCGATTGGCGGAACCGCCTTGACCGCTATTGGCCTGTCCATATTGGGTTTTGCTTCGCCAGGAACGCTTCGACGCCGATCTTGAAGTCGCGGCTGCCGTAGCATTCCTCGACGAGGTCATCGCCGTCGGGGAGGTTGGCGGCGAGGAGGCGGTTAGCGCTTTCCTTTACCACGCGCAGAGTCACCGGAGCGTTGGACGAGAGCTTTGAGACGAGCACGCCGACGCGCTCGTCGAGCTTGTCAGGCTCGGCGATCTCGGTGACGAAGCCGCAGGCGCGTGCCTCCTCGGCGTCCAGGACTTCCGCCAGCATCAGGATGCGCTTGGCGCGGCCGAGGCCGAAGGCGGCGATCACACGGGCCGTGTTGGCCATCGACAGGCAATTGCCGAGCGTGCGGGCGATCGGGATGCCGAACCGGGCGGCCGGTGTGGCGATGCGGAAGTCGCAAGCCGCAGCAATTGCAAGGCCGCCGCCGATTGCCCAGCCACCAACGATCGCGACGGTCGGGACCGGCAGACCTTCGATCTGGCCGATGCGGGTGTCGATGGTGGTCTCGTAGGCGAGGCCGTCCTTGCCGCTGTTGAAGGCGCGGAACTGCTCGATGTCTGTGCCGGCGACGAAGGCCTCGCGGCCTGCGCCGCGAAAGGTCACGACGCGCAGGTTCTTGTCCGCAGCGATCTTCTCGCAGATTTCGCCGAGCGCGTCGTACATGCTCCAGGTCATCGCATTGCGCGCCTCGGGACGATCGAAGACGACCGAGCCGACGCCGTTCTCGACGGAATACTGGACCTTGCCGCTCATTCGCCGAAGGCTCCACGCGCCTTGAGGTCGGCTATTTCCATGGCGTCGAGGCCGATTTCGGCGAGCACGCTATCGGTGTGCCCTCCGAGGAGCGGTGGATGCATGCGGATCTGCTGCGGTGTGCCCATCAGCTTCACCGGGAAGCCGATGTTCGGCACGGTGCCCTCGATCGGATGCGGGATCTCGACGCGCATTCTGCGGTGCTTGCCATGCTCGCTCTCGAACGCCTCGGGATAGGTGCTCATCTTGCCGGCCGGAATGCCGACGGCGAGGAGTTCGTCGACCCATTCGTCCGAGGACTTGGTGACGAAGGCCTTCTCGAGCTCTTCGATGAGCAATTCGCGGTGCTTCAAGCGGGCGGGATTGTCCGTGAAGCGCGCGTCGTCGATCAGGTCCGCCCGGCCGATCTGGTTGCAGAGCTGGATCCAGAGCTTCTGGTTGGTCGCGCCCATGACGAAATAGCCGTCCTTGGACTTCACCGCCTGATAGGGCGCGCTCATCTTGTTCGAGGTGCCGACAGGCGTCGGCACCTTGCCGGTGCCCCAATATTCCGACGTGTCCCAAATCGAGAAGGCGAGTGCAGCCTCAAAAAGGGAGGCGTCGATGTACTGCCCTTCGCCGCTCTTCTGACGGCCGATGTAAGCGCTGAGAATTGCGTAGGTGCAGAACAATGCGCAGCCGATATCGGCGACCGGGACGCCCGCCTTGACCGGCGGCATGCCCGGATGGCCGGTGACGCTCATCACGCCGGACATGGCCTGGGCCATCAGGTCGAAGCCGGGTCGGTCCGCCCAGGGACCGGTCTGGCCGAAGCCGGAGATCGAGGCATAGATCAACTTGGGATTGATTGTCTTCAGCGTCTCGTAGTCGACGCCGAGCTTCTTCACAACACCCGGGCGGTAGTTCTCGACCAGGATGTCGGCGGTCTCGACGAGCCGGTAGAACGCCACACGGCCGGCCTCGCTCTTGAGGTTCAGTGTCACGCTGCGCTTGTTCCGGTTCATATTGAGGAAGCCCATGCTGTCGGGCCCCTTCATCTTGAAGCCCATCGACGAGCGCGTCTGATCGCCCTTAGGCGGCTCGATCTTGACGACATCGGCGCCGAGATCGGCGAGCAGCATGGTGGCGAACGGGCCGGCCATGACCTGGCTGAAGTCCAGGACACGGACGCCGGAGAGCGGAAGCGCTTGATCGGCGGCCCCGTTGCCTGGCTGCCGCTGGGTCCCCGCCGCGCCGTCGGAATGATCGAGTAGATCGCTCATGTGGGTCCTTTAGTTCGGTGTCACCTGTCTACGGACTGTAATCAATAATTACAAATGTACGTGCGTCACGCATGCCCCTCTGGGCGCCGTCAGATCTGGGCTTGCTGGGTATCCTGCGCCGGTTCGGCGTCACCGCGCCCGGGCAGCCCGATCGCCCGGCCCGTGCACTTCCGCATCTTCGTTTCTGACGTAATCGCGCGCGATGCCGACCGTGGTTCCGGTGATATGCCGTTCGAGCAGCGAGCCGAGGGTTTCGCCGTCGCGCGCTTCCAGCGCCGCGATCATCTGCTCGTGTTCCAGGACGGCAATCCGCCAGTACTCCGGCGTCTTGCTCGTTACGAAGCGGCTGGAGTGAATGCGGGTCAGGATCTGCTGATAGAACGAATGCAGCGTGGTGTTGTCGGCGATGACGAAAATTGCGTCGTGGATTTGCCGGTTGAGCTGCAGATAGGCTGCTTCGTCACCAGCCGCGTACCGCGCCACCATCTCGTCGTGCAGGGCACGCACCCGGGCGACGTCATCATCGGTCGCCACAGCGCAGGCGAGGCGGCCGGCCAGCCGCTCGAGCGAGGCCATGATCGGAAAGAGCTGGTTGATCTGATCTTCGGTGATGCGCGCAACGATCGCGCCGCGATGCGGCTGGATCTGCAGCACGCCCTCGGCGGCGAGCACCTTGAGCGCCTCGCGGATCGGCGTGCGCGACACGCCGAACCGCTCGCAGAGCTGCTCCTCGGGAACCTTCTCACCGGCGCGAAGCTCGCCACGCACGATCATGTCCCTGATCGGAGCGACGAGCGATTCGTGGAGGCTCTGGCGCACGATCTGCTCAGTCGCCATTCGTCACCATTCGCACACCATAATCACAGCCCGACCGAATCCATACGATAAGGCTTCGCATGCGCCGGTTCCACCCCAAGGGATCGGCGGTCTACACCGCCACCAGGCACGCAGTGAACGCCTACAGCGAGTGCCTGCGGCAGGAGGTTGCCGGCCGTGGGGTACGGGTTTCGGTGCTGGAACCGGCCGCGGTGGAAAACCGAATTCTTCCGGCCCGGTGTCCTGATGAAGCGTCAGGCGAACTGAGAATCCGCGTGGTGATCCAGCCCGAGCGACGGTTACCGAAGCGCGATGACTGGGGCCGTCGCGGGCACCGACAGAAGCCCCAGACCGACCAGCACGGCTGCCATCCCGACGCTGAACGCGACGATCATGACCATGCCGAGGGCGGCGCGATCGAGCCCGATCGCCAGCAGCAGGACACTGAGTGCTTCGGGGCACGGAATGACTCCGGCCGAGACGCCCATCGTGGCGACGGTGCGCAGGCCTGTCGATTCCGAAACGAGGGCGTGTGCGTGGTCATGGGTATGGTGGTTCTGGTGGTGGTGGCCGGCCTGTCGGACGCCTCCGTGGGAGTAAAATTCCGCCAGGAGGTCCGAGATGCGGAAGCACTCCAGCTGGGTCGTGATGCTCGCCGGCGTCGTCTTCGTGACCGTGGCGTTGGCGGTGCCCGTGGGCGCCCACCACGGACGGGGTTGAGTATCAGGCCACGCAATTCGACATCACGGGCACGCTCGAGACGCCCGTGAGTCTGGCCGGGCCGCATGCCACGGCACAGATGAGAGTCAATGGAGATGTGTGGGACGTCGTGTTCGCCCCGTCGCCGCGTACTGCCCGCGCCGGCCTGACAGAAGACGTCATCCCAGTCGGCGACCAGGTGACCGCAAGCGGCCACCGGCACAACGACGCGACGGAGCTCGAAATCAAAGCCGAACGCTTCATGTGGAACGGCAAGGTGTTCAACGTCTACCCCGACCGCAATTGACGTCCGGTCCGGGGGCGCCGACTCTAGGCGCGCGCCGCCGTCGCCGGTCCAGGACGCGCGGGCATGCATGACGCGCTCGCCTGGCTGGAGTCGTCTGCGCTGGGCATATTCATGCGCGGCTCCGGCCCGTGGACCTATCCCGTCGTCAACCTGATTCACATCCTCGGCGTCGCGGCGCTCTTTGGTGCCGTGCTCATTCTCGATCTGAGGCTGCTGGGGGTGTGGCGCCATGCGCCGCTCCCAGCGATTACGACCGCTGCCGCGCCCGTGGCGATGGCGGGCTTCGCGCTCGCCGCAGCCAGCGGTGTCTGCCTGCTCGCGGCCAATGCCCTGGAGTACCAGAACAACCCGTTTCTCCTGGTGAAGTTCGCGGCAATCGGACTGGGAGTCGGTAACGCCGTGGCGCTGGGCCGCACGGCGGCGTGGAGGGCACACACAACCCGTGATCTGTCGAACTCCGAAGCACGGACGCTGGCGGCAATGGGTGGCCTGTCGCTCGTCAGCTGGCTGACGGCAGTCGCGGCCGGCCGGATGATCGGGTACTGGTAATCAGCTACCCCCGGGGCCGCAGTGTCGCCATGACGCTGGCGGCCGCAAGGATCGAAAAGGCCATCGCCAGTACCCAGTCCCCCAGCCGTTGGTACGCAGTGGTGCGCGATCCGAGCGGAACCCCCACCACGATCACACCCCGATAGGTGGACGGGCACCAGGCGAGTTCCCGGCCCCGCGAGTCGAAGGCCGCGCTGACGCCGGACAACCCGGTGTGCACCGCCGCGCGGCCCACCTCGACGGCGTGTACCGCCACCTGGCTGGCCAACTGCGGCTGCGACCAACTTCCCTGGAACGTCGAGGTGGAACTCTGGTACACCAGCAGCTGGGCGCCGAGTTGCACCTCCCGGCGCGGGAGGTCGGAGAAGGTCGCTTCGAAGCTGATCAACGGTCCGATGGCGATTGAGTCCGCGTGCAGTACCACCTGTTCGCTCCCGCGCCGCCGATCCTCGGCTGCGGCCTTGGTGGAGCGGGTGATCCAGCCGAGCAGCGGGCGTAGGGGCACGTACTCGCCGAAGGGCACCAGCCGGGTTTTCTGGTAGGAGCCCAGTGATCCGTTGGGTCCGATGAGGACCGACGACTTGTAGATTCCGCCTGTCGGAGAGCGTGCGTCGACGTTGACGAGGAGGTCCGCGCCGACCCGTCGGGACAGGTCGGCTAGGTCTGCCATGGCGGCCGGATGGCTGGTGAGGTCGACTCCGACGCTGCTCTCTCCCCACACGACCAGGTCCGGATGCTGGCCCGCCAGAGTGGCGGTGAGCGCTTCGCCGGCCGCCTGACGGGCTACGGAGTCGGCGATGTCGCCCGGCTGCACCAACGCCACCCGTACCGTCGAACCGATCGGAGGTGCCGGAGTCAGCACGAACCACGCCGGGCCTAGTCCCACACACGCCAGCGTTACCGTCAGTGTGATGACCCGACCGGGGACACCCCGCTGCAGAATCACACCGGCGATCGCGGTGTTGACCGCAACGAGCAGGAAACTTGTCAGCCATACCCCGCCGAGGGAGGCTGAGGCCAGCGTGGCCGGCTGGTTCCACTGCGACGCGCCCAGCAAAGCCCACGGCCCACCGAGATGATGCCAGGACCGCACCGCTTCGGCCATCACCCACGCGCTGGGCAATACGGCCACGGCGGCGAGCGTCCCGCGGAGCGTGACCGGGGCAGACAGCAGGCGGTGCGCGGCCCACCCCCACGGCACCCACAACGCGGCGAGTCCGACGGCCAGCACCGCCAGCAACGGACCGGCGCTGGGCAGCAACCAATACTGCGTGGCCAGCACATACCCGGAAAGACCACACCACGCCCGCATTCCGCCCTCCCGCGCCGTCGGCGCGGCGCGCACCACTAGCAGGAGCGGCGTGAAGCCGATCCAGGCCAGCCACCACCACGACGGCGCGGGGAAAGCGAACGCGGGCAGCGCGCCGACCACCAGGGCTGCCGCGCGGCCGGGGGCACGCCGTGGACCCGATCCGTCGTGGGACTGCCGCGACCTCCCAGCGAGCATCACCGCCGCCGACGAGGACCCAGCCGAGCACGAAACGGGCGGGGATCAGCTGCAGCAAAGAACGTTTCCGGCCCATCCGGCGCAGCGGGACCACGACCAGCCCGGCCCGGGGCCTGCTCGTCCGAGAGGATCTCCACCGGCACACACAGATCATCGCCCCGGAGCCGATAGCGATGAGGCCAACCGCTAAATCTTGCGCAGCTCTGCCGGGCTCGTCGCAGTGTCGTTCAAGCTGGAGCCCGACGCCGCCCGCGGCGGGTACGACACAGCCCACTCCAGACGAGAAGGCTTTCGCTCGACGTCACCACGGCCCGCAAGGAGTGATCCTAGACGTTGCCTGGAGAAAGGCAGACCGGCGCGGTCGGAACGGCAGGGAAGCGATGGTTGCGATCGGCGGGCGTTCGTGACGCACGGCGGCGACCGGCGCAACGCGATCTCGTCGGCCTCGTAGAGGCGATCTGCGTCAGAGCGCGGTTGTTGATGGTAACCGCGGTCGCCTGCTAGATCGCGCCGTCGAGACCTCGAGCAAACCGCCGAGACACGTCCGATGCCGGAGAACTGCATCAGCTATCGTCTGGCGAATAGGGTTTTCCGAGTGATGGAAATGCGGTCGGATGAGAGGCGGAAGGAGAACACAATGGCGAAATCACCGGCGGTAGGTGGTGTTCAATCAGTCGAACGAGTTTTCGACATCCTGGAAATCATGGCGACGGTCGGCGGCTCCATCGGGGTAAGCGAACTCGCCGAACGCGCGGGTTTGCCGGTGCCGACCATCCACCGGCTGGTTCGCACCTTGGTCAGCAGGGGCTATGTGCGCCAACTGCCCACCCGGCGCTACGCGTTGGGGCCGCGACTGATTCGGTTAGGGGAGAGCGCGACACAACTCTTCGGGTCCTCGTCACGCCCGCACCTTGCGCATCTGGTCGAGCAGATCGGTGAGACCGCGAACATGGCGGTGCTAGACGGAAACATGGCGGCGTATGTAGCGCAGGTCCCCTCGGCGCACACGATGCGGATGTTCACCGAGGTCGGAAAGCGCGTGCATCTGCATTGCACCGGGGTAGGAAAGGCGCTACTGCTGCAGATGCCGAACGACGCGGTCCGTTCGCTGGTCGCGCGAGCCGGCATGCCGGCCTACACCGACAATTCCATCACCGACGCAGAGGCTCTGATCTCCGATCTGGAGCGGAGCAGGCTGCGGGGCTACACGATCGACGAGGGTGAGCAAGAGGTCGGTGTTCGTTGTATCGCAGCACCGGTGCCCAACGCGCCGACACTGACCGCGATCTCGGTGTCCGGTCCGGCGGCCAGGGTGACGCTCGACGCCGCCGGCCGCATCGCACCGATGCTGCAGCACGTGGCCGCGGAATTGGGTGCGGAGTTCGAGCGGGACACCGCTCTTTAGCCGAGGGGGCGTGGCCTACCCGTGTCGGGTAGGCCACCACCACCGGAAGATTAGTTGAACAGCGCGTACGCCGTCGGCGCGTCGTCGAGATCCTCAGCCAACGCCTCGAATTCGGTGACGTTGTCGATCTCGGTGCCCATCGCGATGTTGGTGATCCGTTCCAGGAACACTTCGACCACTACGGGAACCTTGTGTTCGCCGGCAAGCGATTTCGCGCGTTCGAGCGCGTCGGCGATGTCTGCGGGATCGGTCACGCGGATGGCTTTGCAGCCGAGGCCTTCAGCGACGCGGAGATGATCGACACCATAGCCCTTCGGCATGGCGAGGGCATCGGCGTCGCCACCCTCCTGGGCGTTGATGTTGTCGAAGCCGAGCGACACGTGATAATCCATGTCGAATCCGCGCTGCGCCTGGCGGATCAGGCCCAGGTAGGAATTGTTCACCACGACGTGGATGTAGGGCAGGTTAAACTGCGCGCCGACCGCCAGTTCCTCGATGAGGAACTGGAAGTCGTAGTCACCGGACAGTCCCACGACCGTGGCCGTCGGGTCGGCGGCGACCACTCCGAGCGCGGCGGGCAGGGTCCAACCGAGGGGGCCGGCCTGGCCGCAGTTGATCCAGCCTCGTTGTCGGTAGACCTGCAGGAACTGGCCACCGGCAATCTGAGACAGGCCGATGGCGCTGACGTAGCGGACGTCGCGACCGAACGCCTTGTTCATCTCCTCGTAGACCCGCTGCGGTTTCACCGGCACATCGTCAAAGTGGGTCTTGCGATGCATGGTTCGTTTACGGGTGAGGCATTCTTCCGCCCACGCGCTGCGATCAGCCAGGGCACCGGCAGCGCGGCGTTCGCGGGCGATGGCGACCATCTGTTCGAGCGCGGCCTTCGCGTCGGAGACGATTCCGTAGTCCGGCGCGAACACCCGCCCGATCTGGGTGGGCTCGATATCGACATGGACGAACGTGCGCCCCGCACAGTAGGTTTCGAGGCCGCCGGTGTGACGGTTCGCCCACCGGTTCCCGATCCCGAGCACGAAGTCGGACGCGAGCATCGTCGCGTTGCCGTACCGGTGTGCAGTCTGCAATCCGACCATCCCGGCGGCCAGACGGTGATCATCAGGGATCACGCCCCAGCCCATCAACGTGGGAACCACCGGGACGTTGAGCAGTTCGGCGAGTTCGACCAGAAGGTCCTCGGCTGCGGCGTTGACGATGCCGCCGCCGGCGACGATCAGCGGCCGCTCCGAGGCGGCGAGCATGTCGAGGGCCTTGGTGGCTTGCGCGAGCGTCGCGCGGGGCTTGTACACCGGTAGCGGCTGGTAGGTGTCGGGGTCGAACTCGATCTCCGCGAGCTGCACATCGATCGGGAGGTCGATCAGCACCGGTCCTGGCCGGCCCGACCGCATCAGGTGAAACGCCTGCGCGAATGCGCCCGGGACTTGGGCCGGCTCGAGCACGGTCATCGCCATCTTGGTGACCGGTGCGGCGATGGCCGAGATGTCAACGGCCTGGAAGTCTTCCTTGTGCAACCGGGACGTCGGCGCCTGGCCGGTGATCGCGAGGATCGGGATCGAATCGGCGATCGCCGAGTACAGCCCGGTGATCATGTCGGTGCCGGCGGGACCCGATGTGCCGATGCAGATTCCGATGTTGCCGGCTTTGGCTCTGGTGTAGCCCTCGGCCATGTGGCTGGCGCCTTCCACGTGGCGGGCCAGGATGTGCTTGATCCCGCCGTGGGCACGCATCGCGGCGTAGAACGGGTTGATTGCTGCCCCGGGGAGCCCGAACGTCTGAGTGGCGCCCTCGAGTTCGAGGATCTTGACTGCCGCGTCGACGGCACGCATGCGTGGCATGTTCTTCTCCTGATGTTTGTGGGCTCGGGGTTTGGGTTCAGTCGACAGTTCGGCCGCTGAGCCGCTCGACACCGCGGAAGAGACCTGAGTGATCCAGTCCGCCGTCGCCGTTGGCGCGGGCAGAGGCCATCAGTTGGGCGACAGCGGCTCCGAGCGGTATCACCACGCCGGCTTCGCGAGCCGCGCTGGTGACGATGCCGAGATCCTTGTGGTGCAGGTCGATCCGGAAGCCGGGATCGAAGGAGCGGTCGAGCATCTTCTGGGCCTTCTGGTTGAGCACCGCGGAACCGGCCAGCCCGCCGCCGAGCACCTCGACGGCGGCGGCGGTGTCGACGCCATAGGCTTCGAGGAACACGATCGCCTCGGCGAGCAGATGGATGTTGCCCGCCAAGATGAGTTGGTTGGCGGCCTTGACCGTCTGGCCGGAGCCGTTGGGGCCGACGTGCACGATCGTCTTACCGACGACGTCGAGAATGGGTTTCGCCGCGGCGACATCCTCGTCCGCGCCGCCGACCATGATCGAGAGGCTGGCGTTGACGGCCCCGGCTTCGCCGCCGGATACGGGTGCGTCGATAAGCCGGAACCCGGACTTGGCAGCGAGTGTGGCGAGCTCCGTGGTGACATCAGGTCTGATGCTGGAGAAGTCAATGATCAGCGTGCCCGCGCGGGCGTTTTCGAAAACTCCGCCCTCTCCCGTCAGAACCTCCTGCACATGAGGGGAGTCAGGAACCATGACGGCGACGACGTCGGCGTCCGCGACCGCTTTGGCGGTCGAATCGGCTGCGATGCCGCCGGCTTCGACGAGCGCGGCGATCCGCTCGGGTGACCTGTCGAATCCGATCACCTGATGACCGGCCGTGGCCAGATGGGCGGCCATCGGGCTGCCCATGATCCCGAGTCCGATGAAGGCGATGGTGCTCACGGTGTCCTCAATTCTTGATTCTGTTCGCGATGGGGGGGTTCAGATGCCGGCGACGGTGCGAGCGGAACGCTGTTCCCGCGGCAGCCAATCGAAGGTGTCCGGCCGGGTGGCCTTGTACTCCAGTCCGATGTAGCCGCGGTAACCGTTCTTGACGAGCTGGTCGAGGTACTGAGGCAGGTCCAGCGTGCCGGTGCCGGGCTCGCCCCGCCCTGGTGCGTCGGCGATCTGTACGTGACCGATTTTGTCGGCGTAGGTGTCTAGGGCGAGGCCGACGTCGTCGCCGTTGACCTGCAGGTGGTACAGGTCGGCGAGCAACCGCAGGTTCTGCGCGCCGTGCTCGGTGCGGACCCGATCGATGACCGCGACCGCGTCGGCGGCCCGCAGCAACGGGTAGGCGGCGGCACCGCTGACCGGCTCGACGAGCACGACGGCGCCGATCCGTTGCGCCGCCGCGGCGGCGAACGCCAAGTTCTCCGATGCGGTCGCGTCCTGCGCTTCCGGTTCGAGGCCATCCAGCCGATTTCCGTACAGGGCGTTGAACGCCTTCGTACCGAGGGCCTGCGCGATCCCGACCGCGACCTCGACGTTGTCCCGGAACTCGGTGCTGCGAGCCGGGTCCGACAGAATGCCGCGCTCGCCGGCGGGCATGTCGCCTGCGGCGAAGTTCAATCCGGTGAGAGCCACACCAGCGTCGCTGATAGCGCGGACGAAGGAATCGACGTCCCGATCGGCGGGCACCGGCTGCGCAAACGGCCACCAGAACTCAACCGCGTCGAATCCCGCCTCGCGTACCGCCTGCGGCCGGTCGAGCAGCGGGATCTCGGTCAAGAGAATTGAACAGTTGACGGTGTATGCCCTGGCGATCATCGCGGCGGCCTTCCTTACCCCTGTGGCAGCGCAACGCTTCGCCATCCAGGTATTCCATAATACGGAATTAATTTTTCGGTGTACGAAGCAAGTGAACTAGCTTCGATGGGTGTTGTCAAGGCCGCGGTGGTTGACACCATGAATGAGTAAGGACCATTCTCGCTACCGCTGGATGGAAACTTGGATCCGCGATACGAAAAATTGCCCCCCTCGCCCCCTCGCCCTCCGGCGCGCCGACCGATAGGTGCACTGACATGGCGCAATACGTCGTGGTCGCTCCCGACAAGTTCAAGGGATCAGTGTCGGCCTTGCAGGCGGCCGCAGCGATCATCCGCGGGATCGTTCGGCGCGATCCGAGCATCCGAACTCTCGAATGCCCG
>Ga0193743_1001481_pt1 | contig 17482 bp, 16 predicted proteins | sample L2c2metaG_FD_143038 | JGI IMG/M metagenome (GOLD analysis project Ga0193743, IMG submission 143038) | Soil microbial communities from a riparian zone of the East river system, Colorado, United States - L2c2 | ecosystem: Environmental > Terrestrial > Soil > Riparian zone | place: USA: East River...
AGGCGCGGGTCTACGGCCTGGCCGTCCCAGGTGCCGCGCAGCCAGGCGTGTTCGGGATCGTCGACGATCATCCAGGCGCGCTCGGCGCCCGGTCCGGCCATCACGTTGAGGTAGTACATGTTGTAGCCGGGGGCGGCGACCGATGGCCCGTGGTAACCGTGCGGCACCAGAACAACGTCGCCGGTACGCACCTCCTCGAGCACCTCGATGGGGCGGTCGGGCGTGCCGTACACCCGGTGGTAGCCGAACCCCCGCGAATCGTCCGGCCCGGCAGCGATTTCGAAGTAGTAGATCTCCTCGAGTTCCGATTGGGTCGGCGTGTTCTCGTCGTGCTTGTGCGCCGGGTAGCTCGACCAGTTGCCGCCCGGTGTGATGACCTCGCAGGCGATCAGCGAGTCGGCCTCGAAAACGCCTGCGGTGCCGAAGTTGTGCACCTGGCGGCTGCAGTTGCCTGCGCCACGGAGTTCGACTGCGACATCGGCCGCGGCGACTCGCCGGTTGGGGAACGACCGCTTGGCCCTGGCGCCGCAGATGGCGAACCGGCCTTCACCGCTGATCCGGTACTCCTGTCCGATGCCGAGGTAAACCATGTCGGCAGGTCCGTCGAAGACCGACGCGCGCGGTGTCAGTTCATAGGTGACGCCGTCACACTCGACGGTGCCCCCGTCGACCAGTGGAAGGATCATCACCTCGGTGCCGCCGGTATGCAGGTCGGCGCTCTGGCTGTCGTCGAGTTCGAGGACCTGCAACGAGGATTCGGTCCAACCGGCCGACTCGGGAGTGACATCGACGGTGAATGGCAGCTCCGCGCTGCGGGCGGGGATGTAGAGCTTGCTGTGCATGCCTATTTCTCCCCCGTAGCTGCGCTCGCCCCGATGTATTCTCCCGTCGCGTCGCTCGCCCCGGCCCGCACCATCGAGACCGCGGTGGCGACCGCGGAGCTGACGTCGTCGTCGGCCGGGTAGAGCAAGGTGCGTCCGACGATCAGCCCGCGCACGGACGGAAGGGCGAGCGCCTTCTCCCAACTGGCGAATGCTTCGTCGGGATCGGCGGGATCGCCACCGAGCAGCAGGGTCGGCAGCGTGGTGGACTCCATCACCCGGTCCATCTCCTCGACCACCGGCAGCTTCATCCAGGTGTAGGCGGACGTCGAGCCGAGGCCCTGGCTGATGTGGACTGACTTGATCACCGCGTCGGGGCTGAGATCGTTGCGGACCTTCCCGTTCTGCCGGCTCGACATGAAGGGCTCGACCATGGCGATCAGCCCGTGCGCCGCCAGCTCATCGACCGCCTGGGCACAGGACACCATGGTGGCAACCGTGCCGGGATCGTTGAGATCGATGCGGCACAGCATCTTTCCGCCGTTCATCTTCGCGGCGGCGGTGGAGTCCGCGGTGGCGCCAGTCATCCGGTCGTCGAGTTCGAACGACGCTCCGGCCAGCCCGCCGCGGTTGAACGACGAGAACACCACCTTGTCGTCGAGCGCGCCGAGAAGCAGGAGGTCGTCGAGGATGTCGGAGGTGGCCAGGACGCCGTCGACGCCCGGATCGGCGAGCGCGGCACGCAACCGGTCCAGCAGGTCGGTGCGGCTGTTCATCGCGGTCGGCCGGGATCCGACGGAAAGTGCGCCGCGGGCGGGATGGTCTGCCGCGACGATCATCAGCCTGCCGTTGCCGCGCATCGTCGGCCTGGTGGTGCGGTTGCGCCAGGCCCGTGCGACGGCGCCGGGGTCGACGGCGCGCAGATCGGTGACCGCGGTGTAGTCGGAACAAATCGGGCTAGACATTCACGGCCTCCGTTGCGGTCTGCTCGGCCAGCTCGGCCACTTCGCCGGCGGTCGGCATCGCCGTCGAACATTCGAGCCGGGACGCGACGATCGCACCTGCGGCGTTCGCGTAGCGCAAGGTCTTCTCCAGCGGCCAGTTCCGGAGCAGGCCGTGGATCAGGCTGCCGCCGAAGGCATCCCCGGCGCCAAGGCCGTTGACCACGTCGACCTCATTGGGTGGGACGGTCACCGAGCTGTGCCTGGTCTTGCCGAGTACGCCGCGCGGTCCCTGCTTGACGATGGCGAGTTCGACACCGAGGTCCAGTAGCGCATCGGCGGCCTTGCGCGGGTTGCTCTCGCCGACGGCGATCTCGCATTCCTCCCGGTTGCCGACTGCGACGGTGACGTGTCCCAGAGCGCGTTGGACCTGCTCGGTGGCGTCGGCCGGGGTGGCCCAGAACATCGGCCGGTAATCCAGATCCAGCACCGTCAGGGGAGAACGGGCCCGCGACACCCAGGCGGCGAAATGCGCACCGCGGCTGGGCTCTTCGGACAGGCCGGTGACTGTCGACCAGTAAAGCCGCGCAGATCGGATGGCATCGGCGTCGATCTCGTCCGGTGTGATCTGGAGGTCCGGTGCACTCGGCTTGCGGTAGAAGTACAGCGGGAAGTCGTCCGGCGGGAAGATCTCGCAGAAGGTGATCGGGGTCGGATACTCGTCGTGAACGGCGACATAGTGGTTGTCCACGCCCAGCCGCGCGAGTTCCGTTCGTACGAATCGGCCGAACGGGTCGTCGCCGACGCCGGAGATCAGTGCGGTCTGGTTGCCGAGTCGCGCCGCGGCCACCGCGACGTTCGCCGCGCTGCCGCCGAGGAACTTGCCGAACGACTCGACGTCTTCGAGACCGACACCGACCTGTAGGGGATAAATGTCAACGCCGCTTCGCCCGATGGCGAGCACGTCAAGCTGTCCGGTGGTGCTCAAGGCAGCTCCTGCGAAAGTTGGTTTGCATGATTTTGGGTGGTACCTACGACTGTGCCCTTTGTCACTCAAGTCTGTCAATAGTTTGTCCTGACATTCTAACTTTTGCTCACGCCGATGTAGTCTGTAGTGACGATCGTCGGATTCAGCTCGAGATCGGATCGGAGATGACGTGCCGTTAGCCGTAGAGCTCGACAGGTCCAGCCCAGTGCCGTTGTATTACCAACTGGCCCAAGCGATCGAGGCCGCCATTCGCGACGGCGAGCTGGCTCCTGGAGATCGATTCGAGAACGAGCTGGCGCTTGCCAAGCGATTGACGCTGTCACGCCCCACCACCCGCCGTGCCATCCAGGAAGTGGTCGACAAGGGCTTGCTCGTCCGGAAACGCGGTGTCGGAACACAGGTGGTCCAGAACCCCGTCCATCGCCGCGTCGAGCTCACCAGCCTGTTCGACGACCTCTCCCGTGCCGGCCAGGATCCGACCACACAGCTGCTCGACTATCGCGTAGGGGTGGCCGACAGCGAGGTCGTCAGCGAACTGAACCTGTCCGCGGATCACGAAGTCGTCACCATCCAGCGCCTGCGCTGCGCCAACGGCGAGCCGCTTGCGGTGATGACGAACTATCTGCCCGCCGAGTTGGCGCCCGAAGCGGGAGAACTCGAGAGCAGCGGTCTCTATCAGGCTCTGCGGGCCCGCGGAGTCCACATCCGGCTCGCTCGTCAGCGCATCGGCGCTCGGCCTGCCACCCGGGCCGAGGCGCGGCTACTCGACGAGAAGGCCGGAGGGCCACTGTTGACGATGAATCGCACTGCATTCGACGATTCCGGCAGAGCGGTTGAGTACGGCAGTCACTGCTACCGTGCCTCCCGCTACTACTTCGAGACGACGCTCGTCGACCGCTGAACCTCGGGGGCGGCACGGGGTCCCGCGGTAGTGCCACGGACCACGAGCTTTGGTTCGAGCACCACGTCGTGATGGACCTTCCCGTCGTCTTCTTCCATCATTTCGACCGCCAGCCGCACCGCGTGCCTGGCCATCCCGGCGGCGTCCTGGTGCACGGTGGTCAGATCGATCAGCGGATAGTCCGATAGGTGGCTGTCATCGAAGCCGATCAACGACAGCTCGGACGGCACCTGAACGCCGGCCCGAGTAAACACGTCGAGCAAGCCCAGCGCACAACGGTCGTTACCTGCGAGGATCGCGGTCGGCAGGACGGGTTCGGCGAGCATCGCGCGGGCCGCCTGAGTGCCGGCCTCCTCGGTGTGAGCGCCCGCTATCACGCGGGCGTTCGCCGCGAGGCCATGGCCTCGCATTGCCGCCCGATAGGCGCGACGCCGCTCGGTCGACCCAGGACCGTTGCCGCCGTCGACATGATGAATCTCGCGATGGCCGAGTTCGGCCAGGTAATTCACCGCTTGCCGGATCCCCTTGGCGTCGGCCGTGCGCACCGAGCTGAGACCGCGTAGCTGCTGGTCGGGATCTCCGGGGGCGACCATGTGCCTGCCGACGATCACGATGGGTACGCGTTCGGCCAGAGCCTGTAGCCGAATCCGGTCCGACGTTGGACCCAGCAGGATCAGGCCGCCGCAGCGATGGCTGATCAGCGCCTCGATGGATACCGACTCGTCCCGGTGGGGGAGGTTCGCAGACAGCAACACTTCGTAGCCGACGCTTTCGGCGGCTGGATAGATGTTCGTCACCAACTCGGCCTGGAACGGCTGACGGACGTCCATCAGCACGCCGATCGTCCGGCTGCGGCCGCGCGCGAGTAGTTGGGCGGCCGCGTCGGGGCGGTATCCGATCTGGTCGGCGACCTCGAGCACGCGGCGTCGGGTCTCCTCGCTGGCACCGGGCTTCCCGCTGAGGATGAACGACACCAACGTCCTCGACACCCCGGCACGGACTGCAACGTCTGCCATCGTCGGGCGGATGCCGGCCACGCCCGCTCCTCTCCACTGTGACGGTTGACACATATCGACTGGTGCCCTCATAGTAGACCTCACGCGCGTTACTAACGCGCTTTAGTTCGGATCGTCAAGCGCTTCATTCATCAGTCGAACGGGAGTTCATCGCCATGGCTTCAATTACCGAGACCGGGCCTTCATCCGGACGGTTCCTCACCAGGTTGACCGTGATCGCCACGCTCGGCGGGCTGTTGTTCGGCTACGACACCGGCGTCATCTCCGGGGCGCTGTTGTACATGAAGGACGACCTGAATCTGAGTTCCTTCGGTGAGGCCACGGTCGTCAGCTCACTGCTGTTTCCGGGTGCCGCGCTGGGCGCCCTGTTTGGCGGGCGTATCGCCGACCGGATCGGCCGAAAGCGAATGTTGTTGCTCTGTGGGGCGATCTTTCTGGTCGGTGCACTGGGGTGCGCACTGGCGCCCAACGTCCAGATCATGGTCGCGGCCCGGATCATCCTCGGATTCGGTGTCGGCGCGGCCTCGGTGACGTGCCCCCTGTACCTGGCCGAGATGGCTCCGCCGGAACGCCGGGGACGCATGGTGACGATCAACGAACTGATGATCGTGACCGGACAGATGCTGGCGTTCGCGATGAACGCGCTTCTGGACCATGTGATCCAGGACCCGCACGTCTGGCGGATCATGCTGGCAGTCGCGGCCGTTCCTGCCGTGGCGTTGCTCGTCGGGATGACGTTCCTGCCGGACTCGCCCCGCTGGTACGGGTTGAAGAATCGGTTCGACGAGGCGCGGGCCGTGCTGGGCATGAGCCTGGACAGCCGGGAGGCCGATGCGGAGTTCGCGGCCATCGTCGAGCACGCCGAGCGGACGTTGACCAAGCGCACGCCGTGGACGGTGATTCGGGACGTACCGTGGATCCGCAAAGTGGTGTTGATCGGCTGCGGCCTGGCGATCGTGCAGCAGGCGACTGGGATCAACACGGTGAACTACTACGCCCCAACCATTCTCGAGGAGAGCGGCCTCGGCGTCAGCGCGTCGCTCATCGCCACCATCGCGGTCGGCGTGACCTCGGTGATAACGACGATCATCGGGATCATCCTGCTGGGGTTCGTCGGCAGGCGCACCATGCTGCTGATCGGCTTCACCGGCGTCGCCGCCTCTCAGGCCGCACTTGCGCTGACGTTCCTGTTGTCGGAGTCGACCACGCGCAGCTACGTGATCCTCGCCTGCATGGTGGTGTTCGTCGCCTTCGTGCAGATGTTCATCGGAACGTGCGTGTGGCTGCTGCTGTCGGAGATCTTCCCGATGAGTATCCGCGGATTCGCCATGGGGATAGCGGTCTTCATCCTGTGGTGCACCAATGCCGCGATCTCGTTCCTGTTCCCCGTGTTGAACTCTGCGCTCGGGTCGACGGGTACCTTCGGCTTGTTCGTCGCGGTCAACCTGGCGTCGCTGTACTTCGTGTGGAGGTGTGTGCCGGAGACCAAGGGCACCACGCTGGAGGAGCTGGAAGACCGCTTCGAAGCCGAGGGCGCCGCCAAGGCTCTGGTCTAAGGAACTCCGAACTTACAGTAATTCAACGGCATACCCACTCAAGAGAAGGAACATGGGAATGAAGCTCGGCGTTTACACCGCCTGCCTGCACGACAAGACCCTCGAGGAGGCGCTCGAGATCATCGCAGGCCTCGGCCTGACCGGTATCGAGGTGAACACCGGCGGGTTCGTCGCCGCGCCGCACATCCACGTCGACGCCCTGCTCGCCAGTGAGCGTGCCCGGCGCGACTATCTGGCGAGAATCTCTGATTCCGGCATCGAACTGACGGCGCTGAACTGCAACGGCAATCCGCTGCACCCGGATGTGGCTGTCGGCAGCAAGCATTCGGCTGATCTGTACAAGACGATCGAACTCGCAGGGCTGCTCGGCATCCGCGACGTGATCACGATGTCCGGTCAGCCGGAGGCTCATTCCGGCGGTACTGCGCCGACGTGGATCGTCGAGCCGTGGAACAGCGCCTCGAGTGAGGTTCTGACCTACCAGTGGGACGAAGTCGCCGTTCCGTACTGGACCGATGTCGAGCGGCGTGCCGCGAACGCGGGTGTCCGGGTTGCCCTCGAAATGCATCCGCACAACCTGGTTTTCAATCCTGCGACGCTGGTGCGATTGATCGAGCGCACCAGCGCCAGCCACATCGGTGCGGAGATGGATCCGAGCCACCTCTTCTGGCAGGGCATGGAGCCGATCGTCGGAATCGAGTATCTCGGCGACCGAGTCTTCGTCGCCGCCGCGAAGGACGTGCGCATCAACGAAGCGAACTGCCGGCTCAATGGCCTGCTCGACGACCGGTTCACCACGCCGGGTCCCGGCGAGCCGTCGGTCAATCTCGGTGGGCGATACGTGCTCAACGACTTTCCGGCGGAGGCGCCGTGGAACTTCGTCGCCGTCGGGCGCGGTCACGACGTCGACTATTGGGCGCGGTTCCTGGCGGCGTTGGAGCGGGTGGACACGTCCGTCGCGGTCAACATCGAGCACGAGGACACGGAGTTGGGTCAGCTCGAAGGCCTGAGCGCAGCGGCGTCCACGCTGCTGGCGGCGCGCGACGTCACGGCGTCCGCCGGTTCGGTGAATGGGGATCGGCGGTGAAGCCGATCCGATGGGGGTTGATGGCGACGGGCCAGATCGGCGCAGTCATGGTCGAGGCCGCCCGCGATGCCACCGCGGGCCGGTTCACCGTGGTGGCAAGCCGATCCGGGGCCAGGGCACGGGCGTTCGCGGACGAGCACGGAATCGAGCGCAGCCTCGGCAGCTACCAGGCGCTGCTGGACGATCCCGAGGTCGACGCGGTGTACATCGCGTTACCGGTGTCAGCCCATTCGGAGTGGACGGTCGCGGCGCTCGGCGCAGGCAAGCACGTGCTGTGCGAGAAACCGCTCGCCGTGAATGCCGCTGAGGTCACCGCCGATTTCGATGCGGGCGATGCTGCGGACCGACTCTGCGTCGAGGGCCTGATGTGGCGGTGGCATCCGCAGATCCAACTGGCCCGATCGCTGGTCGCCGATGGAGCGATCGGAACGTTGCGCAGCGTGCGGGCCGCATTGACGGTGCCCATCCCGCCTGACGACATCCGACGTTCCCGGGAACTCGGCGGGGGCGCCATCGGTGACCTGGGCTGCTATTGCGTCAGTGCGGTGCGGCTGTTCGCCGGTCAACCAGAACAGGTCTACGCCACTTCGCACAATGACGACGAGGACGTCGAGATGAGGGTCTCGGCGACATCTCGGCATCGAGCCGGTGTGCTGTCGCAGTTCGACATCGGTTTCGACATGTCTCGTCGGGACGAGCTCGAACTCATCGGTACGGACGGCCATATCACGGTGACAGACCCCTGGATTGGCGGCCGCGCGGAGGTCGACCTCGTCAGGGGCGGGGAGGTGCAGCGCCTCGACATCGATCCTGATGGGCGGTTTGCGTTGACGGGTACCGAGGCAGACGTGTATCGGGTCGAGATCGACACGGTGTCAGCCGCCATCGCCGGTGACCTGACTTTGGAGTTTGGACGCCAAGATGCCTTGGACCAGGTGGCGGCACTCGAGGCCATTCGCGGGTCGATCGAGCGGGGAAGCCCAGTCTCCTTGTGACATATTGACTTGCACCACAACGGATTTAGGCTCAAACGAGCAATGCCTCACGGCCCCGTGATCCAGCAAACATTTGACGTGCAGTCCTAATGTCCGAACAAAGTATTGACTTCTGCGTGTGATGCGTATTACATCAACGGTGAAGAAGCGATGACCACCTCAGTTCGGGACCATCATCCCGCGACGGCTCCATTCGAGAGGGAGTACCCCATGAAGTTCCGATCCGGTCCGCAGCGCAGCGCGGCCGACATCCCGTCAGTGCGGGGCAGTCGTGTTCCCTTGGCCATCGGCGCGCTCCTGTCAGCCGTCGTGCTGGCGGCCTGCTCCAGCACGGGCGGCAAGCCGGCCGACACCGGTGGCAGTGGTGGCAGCGGCGGCGGAGTGGACACCCCGCGCGTCACCATCGCGATGGTCACCCACGAAGCGCCGGGCGACACCTTCTGGGATCTCATCCGCAAGGGCGCCGAGGCGGCCGCCCAGAAGGACAACATCGACCTGAAGTACTCGGCGAACAAGGAAGGCCCCGAGCAGGGCAACCTGCTCCAGAACGCGGTCGACAGCAAGGTGGCGGGGATCGCCACCACGTTGGCCACTCCCAACTCCCTGAAGCCGGCAGTCGCGAACGCGGTCGCCGCAGGGATTCCGGTCGTCGCCTTCAACTCGGGCATTGACCAGTGGAAGGACATGGGCGCTCTGGAGTACTTCGGTCAGGACGAGACGCTCGCAGGCGAAACCGCGGGAAAGCGCCTCGCCGCCGAAGGCGCCAAGAACGTCGTCTGCGTGATCCAGGAGCAGGGCTCGGTGGCGTTGGAAGCCCGCTGCGCCGGCGTCAAGGCCGGTTTGACCGGTGGCACGGTGACGAACCTGAACGTCACCGGTACGGACCTGCCCTCGGTGGAGTCGACGATCGGCGCCAAACTGCAGCAGGACCCGAGCATCGACTACATCGTCACGCTCGGTGCGCGAATTGCGCTGACCGCCGTCAAGTCGGTCGGCAACACGGGCAGCAAGGCCAAGATCGGCACCTTCGACACCAACGCCGCGCTGGTCGCCGCCGTCAAGGACGGCAGCATTCAGTGGGCCATCGACCAGCAGCCGTACCTGCAGGGCTACCTGGCCGTCGACTCGCTGTGGCTGTACCTCAACAACAAGAACGTCATCGGTGGCGGCGGGACGACTTTGACCGGCCCGTCCTTCATCGACAAGACCAACATCGACTCGGTGGCCGAGCTGGCCCAAAAGGGAACCCGCTAGCCCCCGGGCGCGAAAGGTAGACGGACATGACAACCCAGGCAGATCTCGACCTTGGCACTCACAAGGTCGTCACCGATGAGCGAGTCAAGGAACAGAACCGCCTGCAACGCTTACTGATTCGCCCCGAGATGGGTGCATTGGTAGGTGCGATCGGAATCTTCATCTTCTTCGCGATCGTCGCCCCGCCGTTCCGCAGCCCCGAGGCTCTCGCCACGGTGCTCTACGCCAGCTCCACGATCGGCATCATGGCGGTCGCCGTCGGCCTGCTGATGATCGGCGGCGAGTTCGACCTGTCGGCAGGCGTCGCGGTGACCACCAGTGGACTCGCGGCGTCGATGATCGCCTACAACCTGCATCTGAACATGTGGGTCGGCGCGGCGCTGGCGCTGTGCGTGTCGCTGGCCGTCGGGTTCCTCAACGGCTACCTGGTGATGAAGACCAAGATCCCATCATTCCTGATCACCCTGAGCTCGTTCCTGATGCTGACCGGCATCAACCTCGCGGTCACCAAGATGGTCACCGGACAGGTCGCCTCGTCGAACGTCGCGGACATGCAGGGCTTCGAGTCCGCCAGGACGGTCTTCGCGTCGTCGTTCAACGTCTTCGGCGTCTCGGTCCGGATCACCGTGCTCTGGTGGATCCTGTTCACGGTCGTCGCCACTTATGTGTTGTTCAAGACCCGGATCGGAAACTGGATCTTCGCGGTCGGCGGCAATCTGGAGAGCGCTCGTGCGGTCGGCGTGCCGGTGAACAAGGTCAAGATCGGCCTGTTCATGTTCGTCGGCTTCGCAGCCTGGTTCGTCGGCATGCATGTGCTGTTCTCGTTCAACACGATTCAGTCCGGGCAGGGTGTGGGCAACGAGTTCCTCTACATCATCGCGGCGGTCATCGGTGGCTGCCTGCTCACCGGTGGCTACGGCACCGCGATCGGAACTCTGATCGGTGCCTTCATCTTCGGCATGACCAACCAGGGCATCGTCTATGCGGGCTGGAACCCGGACTGGTTCAAGTTCTTCCTGGGCGCGATGCTTCTGTTCGCGGTCATCGCCAACAATGCCTTCCGTAACTACGCAGCGAAGAAGTAGGTAAACGAACATGACTACTACTGCTGAAGCTCCCATCGCCGATGCTCCTTCAGGTGGCGACGTGCCACTGGTCGAGCTCAAGTCCGTCGGGAAGAGCTACGGAAACATCATCGCGCTCAGGGACATCAACCTGCGGGTAGGTGCCGGGCAGGTCACCGGCGTGCTCGGTGACAACGGTGCGGGCAAGTCGACGCTGATCAAGATCATCGCCGGCCTGCACCAGCCCACCGAGGGCGAGCTCCTCGTAGACGGCCACCCGATGGTTTTCGGCTCGCCGAAGGACGCGTTGGCCAACGGGATCGCCACGGTGTATCAGGACCTGGCCGTCGTCGCGCTCATGCCGGTGTGGCGCAACTTCTTTCTGGGTCAGGAGCTGCGTAAGAAGGGCCTCTTGAAGTCGCTGGACATCAACGCGATGCGGGCTACCACGATCTCCGAGCTGAAGAAGATGGGCATCGACCTGCCGGACGTCGACGCCCCCATCGGATCGTTGTCGGGCGGTCAGCGTCAGTGCGTTGCGATCGCGCGTGCAGTCTTCTTCGGCGCCCGTGTGTTGATTCTGGACGAGCCGACCGCTGCGCTGGGTGTCAAACAATCCGGCGTGGTGCTGCGGTACATCACCGTTGCCAAGGAGCAGGGCTTCGGAGTCATCTTCATCACCCACAACCCGCACCACGCACACATGGTGGGTGACCACTTCGTGCTGCTCAACCGCGGACGCCAGAAGCTGGACTGCACGTACGACGAGATCACCCTGGAGCACCTCACCCAGGAGATGGCCGGCGGCAATGAGCTGGAGGCTCTCAGTCACGAGCTGGGCCGCAAGTAATTCCGGACTCAGGACCCCGTCGGCTGAAATAGCCGGCGGGGTCCTGTCATTCACAGGCCGCGGTCCCCAGCCAGGCGGGTATTCGTTCGGCGACCGCCGGCAAGCCGACTCAAGTTGATATTGCCCGAGGGCCATCAGATCGGTGGCGAGATTACGCACAGAGCCCGGATGCCGATCGCATCCGGGCTCTGGTGGTTGGAGCGCCGGCCGCTCAGCTCACCGTCGCGGAGTTGGCTGCCTTGAGCGTCTCGGCCGCGACCTGCAGCCCCTCAAGGGGGCCGAACTCGACGTCCTCGTGCTCGATGTTGACCGCGATGTCGGGATCGACCTTCTCCAAAGCCCGAAGGAACCGGGACCAGAAGTCGACGTCGTGCCCACGGCCGACGGCGACGAAGTCCCATGCCGAGTCTTCGGGCCACTTGTTCACCACGTGCTTGCCGCCGAGGCCGGTTGGATTCTGGTCCAACGGGATTCGGGTGAACCGCTCGTCGAGCACACCGTAGATCTTGCAGTTCTCGTTGATCCTGGTGTCCTTGGCCGCCGCGTGGAAGACCAGCGGGCCGAGCCACTCGATGGCAGCCACCGGGTCGATGCCCTGCCAGAACAGGTGTGACGGGTCCATCTCCGCGCCGACGTTCGTGGCGCCGGTCTTGTCCACCAGTCGCTTCAAGGTCGGCGGATTGAACACCAGGTTCTGCGGGTGCATCTCGATCGCCACCTTGACGCCATTCTGACGGGCCAGCGCGTCGATTTCCTTCCAGAACGGCACGGCGACCTCATCCCACTGGTAGTCCAGCGAATCGAGATAGCCGGAGTCCCAGGTGTTCACGTGCCACGCCGGCCACGTGCCGCCCGGGTGTGCGTGCGGTAGGCCGGACATGGTCACGACGCGATCCACTCCGAGCAGACCTGCGACCCTGATCGCCTTGCGAAGATCCTCCGCATCCTCCGGGCCGACCTCGGGGTCGGGGTGCAGCGGGTTGCCGTTGCAGTTCAGGCCTGCCAACGACACCCCCGTGCCATCGAACGTCGCGAGATAGTCAGCGGGCGAGACCACGCCAGCGAGCAGATCGTCCACCGGCAGGTGCGGGGTGGGCAGGAAGCCGCCCGCGTTGATCTCGGCCCCGGTCAGGCCGAGGGACGCAATCACCTCCAGCGCCTCGCGCAGCGGACGGTCGTGCAGGATCGCGGTGTAGACACCGAGCTTCATGGGGGTGTGTCCTTTCGGGTTTGGTTGGTGTGAGGCGTAGTTCAATGGTCGGTTCTAGACGACCTTGACGGCCGTGCCGCCGGTGTTGGCAGACTCGGTGATCGCGCGGACGAGACTCAGCCCGCGCAGACCGACTTCGAATCCGGGCAGTGGGCCGAGGTCGCCCGTGCCGGTGATCTGGTCGAGGAAGGCTCGGATCTGGTAGTTGAAGAAGTCGGCTACACCGAGTCCCACTCCTGCCGCGTCCATCGGAAGACCGCCGCGGATGTAGGGGTGGTCCGGCCCGATGATGACCCGGCGCGGTCCGCCGACCTCGGTGCGGACGTCGTCGGTCGAGATCTGGAACTCACCTGCCCGCTGCAGGTCGAACGCCGCCGAGCCCTTCGAGCCGAACAGCTCGAACCGCAGGGCGTTCGGCAGATCGTGCGCCACCCGAGAGGCCGAACGCCCTGCGGTTCGAGCTGTTCGGCTCGGAGCCGTGAAGGTGATCAGGTCTTCGTTCTCAACCGGTGCGAGTTTGTCGCTGACCGCGCCCTTGGTGTGGCCGTAGGTGACACCCAGCGGAATCGGCCGCTGAGTGATGAGGGTGGCGAACGACGCACCGCTGACCTCGACGATCGGGCCGCAGACGAACTCGGACAGATCGAGCAGGTGGCTGCCGATGTCGGCCAGCGCGCCCGTGCCGGGTCCGCCCTTGTAGCGCCAGGTCATCGGCGAGGTGGGGTCGAGGCCGTAGTCGCACCAGTAGTGGCCGTTGAAGTGGATCAGTTCGCCCATCGTTCCGGCTGCCAGTTCGCGCCGGATCATCTCGACCGCGGGCGTGCGGCGGTAGGTGTACCCGACGGCCGAGACCCGGTCGGACGCCTCGGCAGCGGCGACCATGGCCTGGGCGTCCTCGATCGAGGCGGCGAGCGGCTTCTCGCACAGCACGTGCTTGCCTGCGGCGAGTAGGCCCTCGACGATCTCTCGGTGCAGGTGGTTGGCGACCACGACGCTGACCGCGTCGATGTCGGGTGCGTCGGCGATCGCGTGCCAGTCGTACTCGGCGCGCTCGTACCCGTACCGCTTGGCGGTGTCGTCGGCGACCGCTTCGTTCATGTCCGCGATCGCGATCAGGCGAACATCTGCGCGATCGGTGCCAAAGAGGGTGGTGGCGTTGCGATATCCAGCAGCGTGTGCTCGTCCGGCCATTCCACCGCCGATTACGGCGACCCCAATTGAGTCAGTCATGCGCGCACTCCCTGTGCCGTGTGTTCTCGGACTCGGGGTGTCCTTGGAAACCCGCGAGTTGTTCCGGTCTATTGGACCGGTCTAAGTTGATACTATGAGCCCGGTCACGAGGTTCTGTCAAGCCCCGTGCCGACCCGAGGAGACCCCGTGGACAGCAGTCGCGATCGGCCGACCATGCAGGACATCGCCGACAAGGTCGGGGTGTCGAAGGCGCTGGTCTCGCTGGTGATCCGCAAGGCGCCCGGGCCGAGCGAGGAGACCAGGGCGAGGGTCTTCGCCGCCGCCGAGGAACTGGGCTACCGGGTCAATCGCACCGCGGCCCTGATGACGGCGCGACGCTCGCATCTGATCGGGGTGATGACCGATATCCGGAGCAGTTTCCACGCCGAGATGGTCGAAGACATCGTGGCGGCCGCCGATCGCGCGGGATACGAGGTCGTGCTGGGGGCCGTCACGGCCACGCACGGCGAGTCGCGAGTGATCGACACCTTGCTCGACTTTCGTTGCGAAGGAGTCATCCTGCTGGGACCGGAGTCGCCGGGCGAGGCTCTCAACGGGATCGGGCAACGCCTGCCGACTGTCGTCGTCGGCCGTCGGATGTCCACACCGTCGCTCGACGTCGTCCGTGCCGCCGACACCCGCGGCATCGGATCGGTCGTCGACCATCTGGTGGGATTGGGTCACCAGCGAGTGGTCCACGTGACGGGTGGCCCGGGATCGATCGGTGCCGACCGGCGCAAGGGTTACTTGCGTGCAATGCGTCGGCACGGGCTCAACGAACACATCGCATTGATCGAGGGCGACTTCACCGAGAACGCCGGAGTGGATGCGGGCAAGTCCCTCCTGACGGCGGCCGAGCTGCCGACCGCCGTCGTGTGCGCGAACGATCGCAGCGCAGTCGGTGTTCTGGACGTGCTGCGACGCTCCGGACTGGACGTACCCGGCGAGGTGTCGATCACGGGCTATGACGACAGTGACTTGGCCCAGCTCGGCCACATCGACCTCACATCAGTGAGTCAGGGCCCGCAAGAGCAGGCGAACCGCGCGGTCGAGGCGGTCGTCGAACGGCTCGACCATGGCCGCACCGAGCCGGTGTCCTCGGTGTTGATGCCGCAACTCGTCGTACGTGGCACGACGGCTGCGCCGGCCAGGGGATGACTATGTCAGCTGTTTCCAAGGTCGACGCCGGCCCGAAACGCGTCGTCAGGCGAGTCCTGGTCAAGGCGCCCGCGGCGGAGGTCTTTGCGCTCATCGTCGATCCGCACCGCCATCCGGAGCTCGATGGTTCCGGCACGGTGCGGGACATCCCGATCAAGGGGCCTCATCACCTAGCGGTGGGCGACAAGTTCACCGTGGGGATGAAGCAGTGGGGCGTGCCGTACAAGATCACGTCGACCGCCACCGAGGTCGAGGACGGCAGGGTCGTCGAGTGGCGGCACCCGATGGGCCACCGCTGGCGCTGGGACCTGGTGGAGACGGCGCCCGGCACGACACAGGTCACCGAGACCTTCGATTACAGCACCCACAAGGCGCCCGCGCTCCTAGAGCTGCTCGGGATGCACAGGCAGAACGCCGACGGCATCACGTCGACCCTGGAACGCCTCGCAGCCCGGTTCGGCGGCTAGACCGTAAAGGCGGCGCGGAACGCCTCGAGCGCCGGAACGCTGTCGCCGGACGCCCAGCCCTCCAGACCAACCGTGCCGTCAAAGCCCATGTCGCGCAACGCCCGTGCGACGGCCGGGTAGTGAATCTCGCCGGTGCCCGGCTCGCAACGGCCGGGGACGTCGGCCACCTGGATCTCGCCGATCGCGTCACCGCACCTGCGAACGAGTTCGACCAGATTCCCCTCGCCGATCTGCGCGTGGTAGAGGTCGAGCATCATCTTGACGTTCGGATGGGCGACGGCCTCGACGAGCGCCAGGGTGTCCTTGGCCCGCGCCAGTGGTACGCCAGGATGGTCGACGATGGTGTTGAGGTTCTCCACGCAGAACGTAACCCCGTTGGCGGCGCCGAGGTCGCCCAGTCGGTCGAGGGTGCGCAGCGCGGTGAGCCACATCGGGCCGGCAGCGCGTTGCCGTGGCCGCGCTGCGTTGCCGTCGACCAACTCGGCGGTGTGCAGGTTCAGTCGCGTAACTCCCAGCGTCTCAGCGGCTTTGATGGATAGTTCGGCCGTTCGCACCACCTCGTCGGCGGTCTGGGGATCGATCAGATCACCATGCAGATACCCGGTCATCGAGGTGAACGTCGCGCCCGTGGCCCGTAGCGCAGCCAGGTCCTTGTCGTCCCAGCTCCAGATCTCGACCGCGAAGCCGAGGTCGTGGATGCGGCGCACCCGCTCGAGGAACGGCAGGTCGGTGAACACCATCTCGGCGCTGACCGCGAGCTGGAAGGTCATCGGTGATCCATTCCGGCCGCGCGGTACGCGGCGTCGACGAGGGCCATGTTCGCCACGGCGTCCGCGGTGCCGAACGGCAGGGGAGTGCCGTGCTGCACGTGGTCGGCGAAGGCCTCCAACTGGTGGGTGTAGGAGGCCCTGGTGCCGAGTCGTTCGACCGTGGTGCCCCCCGGAGTGGTGATCGTCAGGCGATCGTCGGTGCTCGGCGTGATGAACTCGTGCACCAGGAGATTACCTGCCGTACCGACGATCCGGATCGTGTGTGAGTGGTGATCTGCCACCATCGAATTGGCGGACAGGCCAGTGGCGCCGCCGGGGAACCCGATCTCGACGTCGCACCAGGCGTCCACCCCGGGGGTGCGTTGCTCCGCGTGCGCACGGGTGATCGACGGCCGTCCGTCGACGCCGGGTACCTCGAGCCGGCCCAGCGAGCGCATGATGTGCAGGCCGTAGCAGCCCAGATCCATCAGTGCACCGCCCGCCAAGTCGAGTGACCAGCGCGGGTCGGAATCGTCGGGTGCGGGCATCGCCATCCGGACCTCGACGTGGGTAATCTCGCCCAGGGTGCCGTCGCCGGCCAGATCGAACGCGCGCTGGGTGACGGGATGGAAGTAGTAGTGAAAACCCTCCAGCACGGTGACGCCTGCGACCTCTGCGGCTTCTGCGACGCGCTTCGCCTCGGATTGATCACGCGCGAAGGGCTTTTCGCTCAGAACGGGTTTGCCCGCCGCGATCGCGGCGAGGTTCCACGGCGCATGTAGCGAGTTGGCCAAGGGGTTGTAGACGATGTCCACCTCGGGGTCGTCGATCACGTCCTGATACGACGCAACGACGCGCTCCACGCCGTACTTCTCGGCGAAGGTCTCCGCCCGCGACCGGTCCCGGGCGGCCACGGCGACCAACCGGTGTCCGAGTTCGGCCGCAGGCCCGACGATGGCCACCTCGGCGATGCGCGAGGCACCGAGTACCCCGATGCGCAGGCTCATGACGTGACGTCCCGCAGGTAGGCGACGCTGGCCAGAACGTCCAGGACCGGGCCCTCGTCGGTGGGCTCGTCGCTCAAAATGGTGTCCTGTTCGAGCACGAACCAGCCGTCGAAACCGTTGTCCCGCAACACCGAGACGATCCCCGCGATGTCGACGTCGCCGGTGCCCAGCGGCGTGTACATCCCCGC
>Ga0193743_1001482_pt1 | contig 17476 bp, 15 predicted proteins | sample L2c2metaG_FD_143038 | JGI IMG/M metagenome (GOLD analysis project Ga0193743, IMG submission 143038) | Soil microbial communities from a riparian zone of the East river system, Colorado, United States - L2c2 | ecosystem: Environmental > Terrestrial > Soil > Riparian zone | place: USA: East River...
CACCGCGCCCAGCCCCTTCTGGAAGGTCAGCCCCCCTTCCAGCGCCGCCATCATCATCTCGCTGCGGGCCTCGCGGTCGCCGCCATCGGCCACGGCCCGCGGCAGGAAGCGCATCGCGCGACCGGCGCCGTCCAGCGCGATGGCGTCGGCTGGCGGGTTGGTGCGCGGCGACAGGAAGGTCTCGATGCAATGGGTCAGCGCGTCCATGCCGGTCGCGGCGGTCAGGAGCGGCGGCAGGCCGAGCGTCAGCTCGGGGTCGCAGATGGCGCGGGCCGGGATCAGGTGGCCGCTGATCAGCGCCAGCTTGCGGCCGTCGCGCAGGGTGATCAGAGCGCCGCGGCCGACCTCGCTGCCGGTGCCGGCGGTGGTCGGCACCGCGACCAACGGCGCCACCGGGCCGATGCGGCCGGCGCCGCCCTCGATCAGCGCGTATTCGGCCAACTGCCCGGCATGGGTGGCGCGCAGGGCCACCGCCTTGGCCAAATCCATGGCCGAGCCGCCGCCGAGCGCGACCAGCCCGTCGCAGGCGGCATGCTTGTAAGCCTCGAAGGCCGTGTCGACCGCCGCCTCGGTCGGGTTGCCCGGAGTCTCGGTGAACAGCGCATACTCCGCGGGCAGCATGCGGCGCACCCGGTCGAGCAGCGGCAGCCGCGCGATGCCGGGATCGGTGACCAGCAGCGGCTTGCGGATCCCGAGCTCGGCCAGCTCCTGCGGCAGCAGCTCGACCGCGCCCGAGCCGAAGCGGGTGGTGGTCAGATAGGTGATGGTGTCGGCCATCGGTGCGGTCCTTCTGCGGGGTCGGTGGAAACCCTAGAGGATGCCGACCGGCACCGGAAGCCGGCGGCGATCTTCGCGGCCCGACTCGCTAGGCTGGCATTGTCGCCACCCGAGTCGCGAGGGCATCGCATGCGGCGCCTGGCCTTCCTGCTGGCCGTCCTGGTCCTGACGGTCCTCAGCCAGATCGGCGGCGCGGTGCTGATCCTCGCCTGGCTGCTGGGCCGCGCACTGCCGCTGACGGCCCGGCGGCGCGGGCTCGCGGTCCTCGCGCTGTTCGCCGCCCTGTATGCCGCCGCGACCCTGGCCGTCGTCCCGCCGCTGGCGGCCCTGGCCGGACGGGTGCCCCTGCCGTGCCGGGCCGAGCCCGGCCGCCCGGTCGCAGCAGGCAGCCCGCTGTACTGCCTGCTGAACCGCAACTATGTCGACCCGCGGCTGGTGCCGCTGCTCGACGCCCTCGCCGCGGCCATGGACCAGGCTCATCCCGGCACGGTCACGCTGTATTTGGACGCCAATTTCCCGTTCCTCGACGGCATGCCGCTGGCGCCGCACTTGTCGCATGACGATGGCCGCAAGCTGGACCTCGCCTTCTTCTATGCCGACCCCGGCGGCACCTACCGGCCGAGGTCGCTGCGGTCGCCGATCGGCTACTGGGCCTTCGAGCAGCCGGGACCGGACGACCCGCAGCCCTGCAACGAGCCGCGCTGGCTGACGCTGCGCTGGGACATGGGCCTGCTGCAGGGGCTGTATCCCGACCGACCGCTGGAGCCGGAGCGGACCCGGGCGGCCCTGGCCTGGCTGCTGGCCGAGGGGCCACGCCTCGGGCTCGAGAAGATCCTGCTGGAGCCGCATCTGGTCCGGCGCCTCGGCCTGTCCTCGCCGCTGCTGCGCTTCCAGGGCTGCCGTGCCGCCCGGCACGACGACCACCTGCACCTGCAGATCGCGCCATGACCCACGCAAAGCCTTTGCGCGGCGCGGGCGGATACGCAAACCGATCGACCGGCCGACGCGATATCCTGCGGCCGCAACCGCTTCGGACCCGATATGACTTCCCCCGCGATCGACCATGACCGCCTGCTCGACCGGCTCCAGCGACTCGGGTCGGTCGGCCGGACCAAATCGGGCGCGCTGACCCGGCTGGCCCTGACCGATGCCGACCGCGAGGGCCGCGGCCTGCTGGTCGGCTGGATGCGCGAGGCCGGGCTGGAGGTCCGGATCGACCGCATCGGCAACATCTTCGGTGTCTGGGCGCCGGCCTGCGATACGGCAGACCCCGTCGGGATCGGCCCCGATGGGGCCGACCCGGTCATGATCGGCTCCCACATCGACAGCGTGATCGACGCTGGGATCTATGACGGCTGCTATGGCGTGCTGGCCGGGCTGGCCGTGGTCGAGGCGCTGCGGCAAGCCGGCGCCGCCCCGGCGCGGCCGATCGCGGTCGCCGCCTTCACCAATGAGGAGGGGGTGCGGTTCCAGCCCGACATGATGGGCTCGCTGGTCCATGCCGGCGGGCTGGACATCGACGCGGCGCTGGCCGCGGTGGGCACCGACGGCCGCGTGCTGGGCGAGGAGCTGGCCCGCATCGGCTATGCCGGCGACCTGCCGCCCGGCGCGATCCGCCCGCACTGCTATCTCGAGCTGCACATCGAGCAGGGCCCGATCCTGGAGGCGGCGGGGCTGGCCATCGGCGCGGTCGATTCGCTGCAGGGCATCTCATGGCAGCGGGTGACGATCGAGGGCGCCGCCAACCACGCCGGCACCACGCCGATCGCCGCCCGCCGCGACGCCGGGCTGGCCGCGGCCCGGGTGATCGCCCATCTGCGCGACCGGGTGGCGGGCGCCAATGCCGGCACCCTGGCCACGGTCGGGTCGCTGCGCTTCGAGCCCGACGCGATCAACGTGATCCCGTCGCGTGCGGTCTTCACCGTCGACCTGCGCGACCCCGAGGAGGAGCGGCTGCAGGCTGCCGAGGACGGGCTGGCGCGGTTCCTGGAGGGGTTGGCCGAATCGGAGGGGGTGACGGTGGCGACCGAGCGGCTGGCGCGGTTCCGGCCGGTGCGGTTCGACCCGGCGCTGGTCGAGCTGGTCGCCGAGGCGGCGGAACGGCGCGGCCTGGGCCATCGCCGCATGACCTCCGGCGCCGGCCACGACGCGCAGATGATCGCCCGGATCGCGCCGGCCGCGATGATCTTCGTGCCCAGCCGCGGCGGCATCAGCCACAACCCGGCGGAGTTCACCGAGCCGGCCGATCTCGCGGCCGGGGCGGATGTGCTGCTGGACATCGTGGCAAAGTTGGCGGGGACGTAGGTTGGGTTCGCCCAGGCGAACCCAACACGGCAAGCGCGGAGACGGGGTGTTGGGTTCGCGATGCGAACCCAACCTACGCCCTCACATCCGGTCAGGCCCGGATCAGGGTCCCGACGCCGCCTTCGGTGAAGACCTCGAGCAGCACGGCGTGCGGCACCCTTCCGTCCATGATCACCGCGCCCTCGACGCCCTGGTCGACGGCGGAGATGCAGGTCTCGATCTTCGGGATCATGCCGCCGGAGATGGTGCCGTCGGTCATCAGCTCGCGCGCCCGGGCCAGCGGCAGCTCGTGGATCAGCACCTTGTCCTTGTCGAGCACGCCGGCGACGTCGGTCAGCAGGAAGAAGCGGGTGGCGTTCAGCGCCGCGGCGATGGCGCCGGCGGCGGTGTCGGCGTTGATGTTGTAGCTCTCGCCGCGGGGGCCGACGCCGATCGGCGCGATCACCGGGATGAAGTCGCTGTCCTCGAACGCCTCGAGGATCTCGGGGTTGACCGAGGCCGGCTCGCCGACGAAGCCGAGGTCGAGGATGCGCTCGATGTTGCTGTCGGGGTCGCGCTTGGTGCGCTGCAGCTTGCGGGCCGAGATCAGCGCGCCGTCCTTGCCGGAGACACCGACCGCCTTGCCGCCGACCGCCTGGATCGCCGAGACGATCGATTTGTTGATGTTGCCGGACAGCACCATCTCGACGATGTCGACGGTGTTGCGGTCGGTGATGCGCAGCCCGTCGACGAATTCCGACTTGATGTTCAGCCGCTCCAGCATGGCGCCGATCTGCGGCCCGCCGCCATGGACCACCACCGGGTTGATGCCGACCTGCTTCAGCAGCACCACGTCGCGGGCGAAGCTTTCGGTCAGCGAATCATCGCCCATGGCGTTGCCGCCATACTTGATGACGAAGGTGGCGCCGGCGTAGCGGCGCATGAAGGGCAGCGCCTCGACCAGGGTGTTGGCCTTGTCGAGCGAGGCGGCGGGAAGGATGGGCGGGGCGGCGAAGGGCTTGGTCATCGGGCTCGGATCCTGCGAGCTGTTGCCGGCGTCCCTCTCATGCCCGACCGCGGGGCCGCGATCAACCGTGCTGGGCGATATCCGTGAGAAAGGCCCGCAGCTCGGGGATGCCCTCGCCGCTGTCGCTGCTGGTCAGCAGCACATGCGGGAAGGCGGCCGGATGCGCCTTGAGCACCGCCTCGACCTCGGGGATCCGGCGCTCGCGCTCGCCCTTGCCGACCTTGTCCATCTTGGTCAGCACCACCTGGGTGGCCACCGCGGTGTCGTCGAGCAGCTTCAGGATGTCCCCGTCGGAATCCTTGATGCCATGGCGGCCATCGACCAGCACCAAAGCGCGGCGCAGCGTCACACGGCCGCGGAGATAGCCCTTGAGCGTCTCGGTCCAGCTGGCGACCAGCGACTTCGACACCTTGGCGTAGCCGTAGCCCGGCAGGTCGACCAGCGCCAGGCGGCCGCCGAGGTCGAAGAAGTTCAGCTGCTGGGTGCGGCCCGGGGTGTGGCTGGTGCGGGCCAGGGTCTTCCGCCCGGTCAGGGCGTTGACCAGGCTGGACTTGCCGACATTGGAGCGGCCGGCGAAGGCGATCTCCGGCAGCCCGGCCGGCGGCAGCCCGTCGAGCGCCGCCGCACCCCAGGTGAAGTGGCATTCCTGGGCGAAGAGCAGCCGCCCCGCCTCGATCGCCGCGGCGCTGTACGCCTTGGTCTCGCCGGGCTGTGTCATGACGGGCTGGGCCGGGCCGGCCTGGGGGTCGGTCACCCCTTGCGGCCTGCCGGCTTGCGGGTGGCGCCGCCGTTCTTCGGCGTGCCGTCGCCGTTCTTCTTCCGGGTCACCGAGGGCGGCAACGACGGCGCCGGCTCGGCCGATTCCTCGAGGCCCCCCGAGATCTTCACATGCATCCGCTTCATGATCGACCATTGCTGGAGGATCGTGAGGGTGTTGTTCCAGGCCCAGTACACCACCAGCCCGACCGGGAAATGCGCCAGCATGAAGGTGAACACGATCGGCAGCAGCATGAACACCTTGGCCTGGACCGGGTCGGCCGGCGCCGGGTTCAGCTTCTGCTGCAGGAACATGGTGATGCCCATGATGATCGGCGCGGCGCCGATCATCAGCATCGACGGCGGCGTCCACGGGATCAGGCCGAACAGGTTGAACACCGTGGTCGGGTCCGGCGCCGAGAGGTCATGCATCCAGCCGAAGAACGGCGCGTGCCGCATCTCGATGGTGACCAGCAGCACCTTGTAGAGCGCGAAGAACACCGGGATCTGGATGATGATCGGCAGGCAGCCCGCGGCCGGGTTGACCTTCTCGCGCTTGTACAGCGCCATCAGCTCCTGCTGCTGCTTGGCCTTGTCGTCGGCGAAGCGCTCGCGCAGCTTCACCATCTCGGGCTGCAGCGCCTTCATCTTCGCCATCGAGCGGTAGGACTTGTCCGCCAGCGGGTAGAACAGGAGCTTCAGCGCCAGCGTGAAGATCATGATCGACAGGCCGAAATTGCCGACCACGCTGTGGATCCAGGCGAGGATCTTGAAGAACGGCTTGGTCAGGAACCAGAACCAGCCGAAGTCGATGGCGAAATCGAACTTGGTGATGCCCAGCGTGTCGGCGTAGCTGCTGATCAGGTCGACTTCCTTGGCGCCGGCGAACAGGCGCCCGGTCGATTCCAGCGTCTGGCCGGGGGCCACCGTCTGGGCCTCGCCCTGGTAGGTCGCGAGGTAGCGGCCCTCGCCGTCCGACTGGTGCAGGAACTGGGTGTCGACCTTGGCCGCCTGGTCCGGCACCAGCGCCACCAGCCAGTACTTGTCGGTGAAGCCGAGCCAGCCGCCGGTGGTGGTGTGGCGGACCGCCTTGTCGTCCTGGATGTCCTTGTAGGTCTTCTCGTCCAGCGTGCCGTTGAAGACGCCGTAGGGGCCCTCATGCAGCACATAGTAGCCCTGGGTCACCGGCGTGCCGAAGCGCAGCACCCGGCCATAGGGCGCCAGCTCCACCGGCTTGCCGGTGTTGTTGACGACGCGCTGGACCACCGTGAACATGTAGTTGGCGTCGACCGAGATCGCGCGCTGGAACACCAACCCCTGGCCGTTGTCCCAGCTCAGCACCACCGGCGCATCGGCCGTCAGCGTCTCGCGGTCGGCGGTCCACACCGTGTCGGTGCCGGGCACCGGGATCGACGGGTCGCTGGGCGCCCAGCCGTAATCGGCATAGTAGGGCGAGGCCGCGGTCCGCGGCGTCAGCAGCACGATCTCCGGGCTGTTCGGGTCCACCGTCTCGCGGTAGTCGCGCAGGGTGACGTCGTCGAGCCGGCCGCCGGTCAGGTTGATCGAACCGTGCATCCGCGGCGCGTCGATCTTGACGCGCTGGGTCTGGGCTAGGGCCTGGGACCGTTCGACCGGGGCCACCGGGCCCGAGCCGATCGCGGTCGGCGCCTGGGGCGAGGCAGTCGAGGTCGTGGTCGCCGTCTGCTGCTGCGCAGGGGTCGGCGCCGGCGTCGATCCCGGGAACAGGAACTGGAAGCCGAGCAGAATGGCGAGCGAAAGGGCGATCGCCAGGATCAGGTTCTTCTGGTCGGTCATCGCATCGAAGCTCCGGTCCCGGCGCCAGCCTGTGGATCTGGCCGGCCGGTCAATCTGGTGCGGTCATCTGTCGGTGGGCCGGGCCGCAGCACGAATCGCGGCCGGGTCCGCCGGCAGTCTTGGTCGGGGCATCGGGCACGGGGTCATACCCCGATCCGCCCCAGGGGTGGCAACGCGCAATGCGCCGCAGGGCCAGCCAGCCCCCGGCGATCGCACCGTGCCGCTCAATAGCCTCGATCGCATAGGCGGAGCAAGTGGGCGCGAAGCGGCAATTGCGTCCGATCAGCGCCGACAGGCTGTAGCGATAGCCGATCACCGCACCACGCAGCACATGGGCCAGCGGGCTCACGCCCCCTGATCCGCGGCCTCGGCCGGCTCCCGGCGCACGGCGCCCAGCTTCTCCAGCGCCCGGTCGAGATCGGCCACCAGCGATGCGAAGGGGCGGCGCACGGTCTCGCTGCGCGCGATCAGCACCAGGTCGTGGCCCGGCGCGGCCCGGCGGCCGAGCACCTCGGCGGCGGCGGCGCGCAGGCGGCGGCGCGCCCGGTTGCGGATGACGGAATTGCCGACCTTGCGGCTGGCGGTGTAGCCGACGCGGACGTCGCAGCCGTCCGGACCGTCCTCGGCGCCTTCGCCCGGCGCCCCGTCCCAGCGGCGCAGCTGGACGATGACGCCCTGCGCCGCCCATTTCCGGCGGGTCGCGGCCACGGCCAGAAACTCGGCCCGCTTCTTCAGCCGGCCGAGGCGGATCAGGGAAGGATCGTCAAGGCGGACGCGCATCCGGTCACCCCGGCCCAGGCAGGATTTGCGGAACGGAAATCCTGCCCACGCTTGCAGTCGGCAGATTTACCAAGGCAAATCTGCTGGAACCGGATTACGCGGAGAGACGCTTCCGGCCCTTGGCGCGACGATTGGACAGGACGCGACGGCCGCCGACGGTCGCCATGCGGGCGCGGAAGCCATGGCGGCGCGCACGCACCAGCTTGCTGGGCTGAAAGGTTCTCTTCACGATCGGAACTCCGGATAGCTCTACTCACGTCCTTCCGGACGCAAAAGGTCGCGGGTTATAGGCAGAAGGGGCGCCCGAGTCAATCGATCCGCCCCCCTCTTTCAGCCGGGCCCGGCCATGCGCGACCGGGCCGCGAGCGCCGCTTGGCCGTTCGACGCGAAGGGATACGCCTGCCGCCGGTTTTCCGGTAGAACTTCGTGATGGAATGGAATCCCGCACAGACCATGAAGTTCGCCGGCCCCCGGCTGCAGCCAGGGCTCGACCTGATCACCCGGCTGCCGGACATCGCGCCGAAGCGGATCGTCGATCTCGGCTGCGGCAGCGGCGCCCTGGCGGCACAGCTGGCCGAACGCTGGCCCCGCGCCGTGGTCACCGGCCTCGACCGCGACCGCAACGCCCTGCGCGAGGCCCGGGCGACCCATCCCGACCTGGACTGGGTCGAGGCCGACATCGCCGACTGGGCGCCGGCCGAGCCGGTCGACCTGATCTTCTCCAACGCCGCGCTGCAATGGGTCGAGGGGCATGAGGCGCTGTTCCCGCGCCTGCTGTCCTTCCTCGCCCCCGGCGGGGTGCTGGCGGTGCAGATGCCGCGCAACTTCGACGCGCCGAGCCATGTGCTGATGCGCGCGCTGGCGACCGAGCCGCCCTGGGCCGGCAAGATCCGGCTGCGCCGCCCGCCGGTCGGGATGCCGGCCGCCTATTACGACCTGCTGGCGCCGCGCAGCGCCGCCCTCGACATCTGGGAGACCGAGTACCTGCATGTGCTGAAGGGCGACAACCCGGTGCTGCACTGGGTGCGCGGGACCGCGCTGCTGCCGGTGATGGCGGCGCTGTCAGGCCCCGAGCTGGACGCCTTCATCGCCACCTATGCCTCCCGGCTGGCCCAGGCCTATCCGCCGCAGCCCGACGGCAGCACCCTGTTCCCCTTCCGCCGCCTGCTGCTGCTGGCGAGGGTGGCGGCGTAAAGGAGGCACCACGCCTCTCCCCTTTCTGTCATTGCCGGGCTTGACCCGGCAATCCAGGGGTCACAGAGAACCGCTCTGGGTGCCCCTGGATGCCACCGTCGAGCCGTGGCATGACAGGAAAAGGCAGACGCCGGCCTACTTCCCCGGCGGCTTGTACCAGGCGTCGAGGGTCTCCTGCACCTTGGCGCCGGCCTGCTCGGCGGTCAGGGTGCCGTTCAGCACCTGGGCCGAGACGTTCCAGATCGCCTGGTCGACATTGGGCTTGCCGCGCGACAGGATCTGGTGCGCCAGCCGGATGTTGGAACCGCAGCTGTCCTTCCAGCTCTGGAACTGCGCCGCCAGCGGGTCCTTCAGCTCGACCTTGTGGGTCGAGAGGGTGAAGTAGCCCGGCAGGGCGTTGGTGTAGAGCGTCGCGAACTCCGACGACGCCACCCATTCCAGGAAGGCCCGCGCGGCTTCGGGATGCTTGCTGCCGGCGTTCATGCCGAAGCCGATATCGGTGTGGTTCGAGATGAAGCAGGGATCGCCGGCCTTTTCCACCGGCGGCGGGAAGGCGCCAAGCGGGAAATCGGCCTGGGCCTCGAACAGCGGGATCTCCCACGACCCGGCCGGATAGATCGCGGCGCGGCCGAGGGTGAACAGGTTCTGGCTGTCGGGGTAGGACTGCGCCTGATAGCCGTCGGACAGGTAGGGCTTCCACTTGGCCAGCTCGGCCCAGGCCGCGACATAGGGGGCGTCGGTGAACTTGGCGGTGCCGGCGATCAGCGCGCGGCGGCCGGGCTCGCCCTGCCAGTGGTTCGGGCCGATGTTCTGGAAGCCCATGGTCGCGGCCTCCCACTGGTCGGCGCTGCCGATCGACAGCGGCACATCGCCTGCGGCCTTGATCTTGTCGAGCAGGGCGAAGAATTCGGCCTGGGTCTTCGGCGGGGCCAGGCCGAGATCGTCGAACATCTTCTTGTTGTAGATGAAGCCGCCGATGACCGAGCCGACCGGCACGCAATAGGTGGTCTTGCCGTCATCGGTGGTCCAGGCCGTCTTCGCCGCATCGGTGAAGTTCTCGATGCCCTTGAGGTCGTTGACCGGGGCGAGACGGCCCTTCTGGAACAGGGCCAGCGAGGCGTCGAAGGCGCGGCAGGCGACGATGTCGCCGGCCACCCCGCCCTCCATCTTGGCGTTCAGCGCGGCGTTGTATTCGGTCGGGGCCGAGGGCGCGAAGTTCAGCTTGATGCCGGGATGCGACGCTTCGAAGGCCGGGACGATCTTGTCCTGCCAGATCTTGAGGTCGTCGTTGCGCCAGCTTTCGATCGTCAGCGTGACGTCCTCGGCCCGGGCGATGCCGGTCGACGCGGCGCCGGCCAGGGCGATGAGCGCGGCGCCGGCCAGCAGTGCGCGCGATGCGATGATGTTCATGGTCTTGGGCCTCCCCCTCTTGTCTGGTCTAGACCAGCGGCTGAGCGCCGGCTTGTCAACCCCGGGCGGGCGGAAGAGGCCGTCAGTCCAATTGCAGCACGATGCCTTTCAGATAGGCGCTTTCCGGCAGCAGCGGGTGCACCGGATGGTCCGGCCCGGCGCCGGACTGGCGCAGGATGCGCCCGGTGCGCCCGGCATCGACCAGACCGCGCGCCACCTGTTCGGCGAACAGCACCGGGTCGACATGATGGCTGCAGGAGAAGGTGCAGAGGAAGCCGCCGGGCGCGGTGATCCGGGCCGCGAGTCGCGCCAGCTTGGCGTAACCGCGCGATCCGGCGGCGAGGTCCTTCTTCGACTTCACGAAGGCCGGCGGGTCGACCACCACCACCTCCCAGCGCTCGCCCTCGCCGCCGCGGCGCTCGATCTCGGCGAAGGCCTCGCCGCGCGCCGTCGTCACCCGGTCGGCGACGCCGTTGGCGGCCGCCGCCTTCGCCGCCAGCTCCAGCGACGGGGCCGAGCGGTCGACCAGCGTCACCGCAGTGGCACCGGCCAGCGCCGCCTGGATGCCGAAGCCGCCGGTGTGGGTGTAGACGTCGATCATCCGCCGGCCGCGGGCCAGCTTGGCCACGAAGGCGCGGTTGTCGCGCTGGTCGAAGAACCAGCCGGTCTTCTGGCCGCCGAGGGGATCGGCCTCGAACACCGCGCCGTTCTCCTCCACCGCGACCGGGCCGTCGAGGGCGCCGCGGGCGACCCGCACCTCCTCCGCCAGCCCTTCCAGGCCGCGCACGGCGCTGTCGTTGCGCAGCACGATGGCGCGGGGCTGCAGCAGGTCCTCCAGCGCGTCGCACAGCGGCGCCTCCAGCCGGTCCATCAGCGCGGTGTTGCTCTGCACCACCAGCACGTCGCCGTAGCGGTCGACGATCAGCCCGGGCAGCCCGTCGGCCTCGGCATGGATCAGGCGGTAGAAGGGCCGGTCGAACAGCCCGTCGCGCAGGGCCACGGCCGCGGCCAGGCGGCGGCGCAGGAAGGCGGTGTCGATCGCCATGCCGGGGTCGCGATGCAGCATGCGCACCGCGATCAGCGCGTGCCGGTTGAAGCCGCCGACGCCCAGCGCCTTGCCGTTCGCCGACTCGACCCGGACCGGGGCGCCGAGCGGCACCTCGCGCAGGTCCGGGGTCATGGCGATCTCGTTGGAGAAGATCCAGGGATGGCCGGCGGCGACGCGCTTGTCGCGGCCGGGCTGCAGGCGGATGGTCGGCAGGTCGGTCATGGCGGCGGAGCATAGGGATTCGGCCGCCGGACGCAAATCGCCGTGATCGATTGCCGCACGACACCGGTTCCTCGATTTGTCCGATGGTCCGGCCGTTGACCGGGCCGAAGCGGCACGCCTAACCTTTTCGCCGATGGTTTTCCGCACGGGATCGGACGGAAGCGCGGCCGGGGGACGACGCCCGATGCCGCGGCGGGTCCCGGCGGGCGGGGGGAGCGCTGCGATGGCCTGCAACGTCACGGATGGGATCCCCCGGTGCTGACCCAGATCAAACGACTGTTGGACGAGAGCGCGCCCGACCTGCGCGGCCGGCTGGTGACGATCTATGCGGTGCTGGTCGCGCTCAACCTCGGCGCCTGGCTGTGGGCGCTGCTGAGCTTCTACGACAAGCCGGCGCTGCTGGGCGTCGCCCTGGTGGTGTACGGGCTGGGGCTGCGCCACGCGGTGGACGCCGACCACATCGCCGCCATCGACAACGTCACCCGCAAGCTGATGCAGGCGAAGCAGCGGCCGGTCACCGTCGGCTTCTTCTTCGCCATGGGCCATTCCACCGTGGTGATCATCGCCGCCGGCGCCGTCGCCCTGGCGGCGTCGCTGCTGGACGGCTTCGACAGCTTCCAGAGCGTCAGCGGCGTCATCGGCACCGCGGTCTCGGCCCTGTTCCTGTTCGCCATCGCGGCGATGAACATCGTCATCCTGGTCTCGATCTACCGCAGCTACCGCCAGGTCCGGCGCGGCGGCTCCTATGTCGAGGAGGACCTCGACATGCTGCTGAACAACCGCGGCTTCCTGGCCCGGATCTTCCGGCCGGTGTTCCGGCTGGTGACCCGCAGCTGGCACATGTTCCCGCTGGGCTTCCTGTTCGGCCTGGGCTTCGACACCGCGACCGAGGTGGCGGTGTTCGGCGTCTCGGCCGCCCAGGCCACCAAGGGCGTGCCGTTCGAGGCGATCCTGGTGTTCCCGGTGCTGTTCGCCGCCGGCATGTCGCTGGTCGACACCACCGACGGGGTGATGATGCTGGGCGCCTATGACTGGGCGTTCGTGAAGCCGATCCGCAAGCTGTACTACAACATGACCATCACCCTGGTGTCGGTGATCGTGGCGATCCTGATCGGCGGCATCGAGGCGCTGGGCCTGATCGGCGACAAGCTGGGCTTGAGCGGTGGCTTCTGGGACGCGGTCGGGGCGCTGAACGACAACTTCAACAATCTCGGCTTCGTCATCATCGGCATCTTCGTCGCCGCCTGGGCGCTGTCCTTCGCCATCTACAAGGCGAAGCGGCTGGACGAGCTTGACGTGCGGTCTGCCTGAGCCGAAGGCTGGCCGGAGCACGACCGAAGGCCAGAGACCACCCATGACCATCCGCCCCGGCCCGCGTAACGCCATCACCGACATCGCCGGCCTCTTGGTCGGCCAGGCCGAGGACCTGTCGGTGCGCAGCGGCGTCACCGTGCTGCTGCCCGAGATGCGCTGCACCGCCGCCGTCGATGTCCGCGGCGGCGCCCCCGGCACGCGCGACACCGACGCGCTGGACCCGACCTGCCTGGTCGAGGCGGTGGATGCGGTGGTGCTGTCCGGCGGCTCGGTGCATGGGCTGGAGGCGGCATCCGGCGTGGTCGCCTGGCTCGCCGCGCGCGGCCGCGGCCATCCGGTGGGCAGCATCCGGGTGCCGATCGTGCCGGCCGCGATCCTGTTCGACCTGGCCAATGGCGGCGACAAGGGCTGGGGCGACACCCCGCCCTACCGCGCTTTGGCGCTGGCCGCCTGCGACGCCGCCGGCACCGAGATGCGCCAGGGCAATGCCGGGGCCGGCACCGGCGCCAAGACCGCCACCTGCAAGGGCGGGCTGGGCACGGCCTCGGCGATCGACCCGGAGACCGGCGTCACCATCGGCGCCCTGGTCGCGGCCAACCCGGTCGGCGCCGTGACCATGCCGGACGGCACCTTCTGGGCCTGGCCCTGGGAGCAGGAGGGCGAGTTCGGCGGCCCGCACCGCCCGACCGGCCCGGCGACGCCGGAGCCGGTGCTGTTCCGCCATCCCGCCGCCGCTCTTGCGGTCGGCCCCGCTTCGCCCCAGCCCGAGCCAGGCGGCAACACCACCATCGGCATCGTCGCGGTCGACGCCGCCCTGACCAAGGCCGAGGCGCAGCGCATCGCGATCATGGCGCAGGACGGGCTGGCCCGCGCCATCCGCCCGGTGCACACGCCGATGGACGGCGACACCGTCTTCGCCCTGGCCACCGGCGCCGTGGCGCTGCCCGAGCCGCGAGCCGTGGCGCTGGCCCGGATCGGCGCCATCGCCGCGGATTGCGTCGCCCGCGCCATCGCCCGCGGGGTCTGGCATGCCGAAACGCTGGGGCCGCATCCGGCCTGGTGCGAACGCTGGGGTGCGGCCAAGCCTTGAACCCAGCCCGACCGGGCTGTCATCATCGCGGCGCAACCAACCGGATTCGGACCGGCCGACAGCGAACCGGCCGGACAGGGAGATGACGATGGGGATGAGGGGCATGCTCGCAGCCGCCGCTTTGGCGGTCGGGCTGATCGCGACGCCGGCGCTGGCGGCGAAGGACCAGGCCGTGATCGGCATGGTGCTGGAGCCGCCGAACCTCGACCCCACCACCGGCGCCGCCGCGGCCATCGCCGAGGTGGTCTATGCCAACCTGTTCGAGGGGCTGACCCGGATCGACGGCCAGGGCCAAGTGCAGCCGGGCCTGGCCACCAGTTGGACCGTGTCCGATGACGGGCTGACCTACACCTTCACGCTGCGCCACGGCGCCACCTTCCACGACGGCACCAAGTTCGAGAGCGACGCGGTGAAGTTCTCGCTGGACCGCGCCCGCGCCCCGGATTCGACCAACCCGCAGAAGGCCTTCTTCGAGCCGATCAAGACGGTCGACACCCCGGCGGCCGACCAGGTGGTGGTGACCCTGTCGCATCCGGACGGGATGTTCCTGTTCAACCTGGGCCAGGCCGCCGCGGTGATCGTGTCGTCGGTTTCGGCGCCGACCGACAGCACCAAGCCGGTCGGCACCGGCCCGTTCAAATTCACCGAATGGGTGCCGGGCGACCATGTCACGCTGGACCGCACCGACGCCTATGCCGGGCCGGCGCCGAAATTGAACAAACTGATCTTCCGCTTCGTCGCCGACCCGGCCGCCGCCTCCGCCGCCGTGATGTCGGGCGACATCGACGCCTTCCCCAACATGCCGGCGCCCGAGACGCTGGACCAGTTCAAGGCCGACCCGCGCTTCGTGGTCGAGATCGGCACCACCGCCGGCAAGACGGTGATGGCGGTGAATCAGCGCCGCAAGCCGTTCGACGATGTGCGGGTGCGGCGCGCCTTGGCCATGGCGATCGACCGCAAGGCGCTGATCGACGGCGCCATGTTCGGCTACGGCACCCCGATCGGCAGCCATTTCGCGCCCTATGAGGCGGCGTACAAGGACCTGACCGGCGCCTATCCCTACGACCCGGCGAAGGCCAAGGCGCTGCTGGCCGAGGCCGGGTATCCCGACGGCTTCAAGGCGACGCTGAAGCTGCCGCCCCCCGGCTATGCCCGCCGCGGCGGCGAGATCATCCAGGCGCAGCTGGCCGAGATCGGCGTCCAGGTCGAGCTGATCCCGGTGGAATGGGCGCAGTGGCTGGAGCAGGTGTTCAAGGGCTACGACTACGACATGACCATCGTCTCGCACACCGAGGCGCTGGACATCGGCATCTACGCCCGCGGCAAGGACAAGTACTATTTCGGCTACGACAACCCGGCCTTCGACCAGGTGATCCAGCAGCTGAACAGCGCGGTGGATCCGGAGCAGCGCAAGGCCCTGTACCAGCAGGCGCAGCAGATCCTGTCCGACGACGAGGCGGCGGTGTTCCTGTTCCAGCTGGCCAAGACCGGGGTGCGCAACGCCAAGCTGATGGGGATGTGGCAGAACAGCCCGATCGCCGCCAACGACATGACCGGGGCGTATTGGGCGGAATGAACGGCCGCAGCGATCCCGTCGCGCCCGGCGCCTGATCGATGCTGGCCTTCCTGGCGCGGCGGTTCGTGACGCTGCTGCTGACCCTGGTCGCCGCCTCGATCGTGGTGTTCACCGTGCTCGAGGTGCTGCCCGGCGACCCTGCCCTGCTGATGCTGGGCACCGAGGCGCGGGAGGACACGCTGGCGGCCCTGCGCAGCCAGATGGGCCTCGACCGGCCGGCGCCGGTCCGCTACCTCGACTGGGTCGGCGGCGCGCTGACCGGCGATCTCGGCACCAGCTACACCTACAAGCTGCCGGTGGCGCAGCTGATCGGCGACCGGCTGGCGGTGACCGCGCCGCTGGCGCTGCTGGCGCTGGCCCTGTCCACCCTCCTCGCCCTGCCGCTGGGCATGCTGGCCGCGATCAAGCACAACCGGGTCGGCGACTGGGGGGTGATGGGGTTCAGCCAGCTCGGCCTCGCCGTGCCCAACTTCTGGGTCGGCATCATGCTGATCTGGCTGTTCGCGCTGCAGCTCGGCTGGTTCGGCGCCGGCGGCTTCCCCGGCTGGGGGGCCGGCTGGGGCGGCGCGCTGCGGGCCCTGGTGCTGCCGGCCACCGCCCTGGCCCTGACCGAGGCCGCGATCCTGGCCCGCGTGGTGCGGTCGGCGATGCTGGAGACGATGCGCGAGGACTATGTCCGCACCGCCCGGGCCAAGGGCCTGTCCAAGGGCGCGGTGCTGCGCCGCCACGTGCTGCGCAACGCGCTGATCCCGGTGGCCACCATCATCGGGCTGCAGTTCGGCTTCCTGATGGCCGGCGCGGTGGTGGTGGAGAACGTCTTCACCCTGCCCGGCCTGGGCCGGCTGGCGTTCCAGGCGATCGCCCAGCGCGACCTGATCGTGGTCAAGGACGTGGTGGTGCTGCTGGCCGCCATCGTCGTCGTGGTGAACTTCCTGGTCGACGTGGTCTATGCCGTGATCGACCCGCGGCCGAAGCAGGCGGGGTGACGCGATGGTCCGGCTGCTCGTCCATCGCGGCTTCATCCTCGGCCTGGCCCTGTGCCTGGTCTTCGTCGGCATGGCGCTGCTCAGCCTCGTCTGGACGCCCTGGCCGCCCAACGCCATCGCCATCCCCCAGAAGCTGCAGATGCCCAGTGCGCTGCACTGGCTGGGCACCGACCAGCTGGGGCGCGACACGCTCTCGCGGCTGATGGTCGGCGCCCGCACCTCGGTCGCGGTCGGGGTGGTCGCGGTCGCCATCGGCCTCGCTGCCGGCCTGCCGCTGGGCCTGTGGGCGGCGGCGCGGCGCGGCTGGACCGACGAGATCCTGGGCCGGGCCGTCGACCTGACCTTCGCCTTCCCGGCGATCCTCAGCGCCATCCTGATCACCGCCCTGATGGGCCCCGGCGCGGTCAACGCCATCCTGGCCATCGGCATCTTCAACATCGCGGTCTTCGCCCGGGTGTCGCGCGGCGCGGCGATGGTGGTGTATGGCCGCGACTTCGTCCGCGCCGCCCAGTCGCTGGGCCGGTCGCGCATCGACATCGCGCTGCGCCACGTGCTGCCGAACATGGCCAATGCGCTGATCGTCCAGGCCACGATCCAGTTCGCCATCGCCATCCTGGCCGAGGCGGCGCTGGGCTATCTCGGCCTCGGCACCCAGCCGCCGCAGGCCAGCTGGGGCAAGATGCTGCTGGACGCCCAGACCCTGCTGGCCCAGGCGCCGCTGCAGGCGGTGTTCCCGGGCCTGGCCATCGCCGTCGCCGTGCTGGGCCTGAACCTGATCGGCGACGGGCTGCGCGACCTGATGGACCCCAGGATGAAGGTCGGGCGCATTGGATGACTCCCGAGGCCACGCAAGAATTTTGCGTGGCCTCGGGACAATCAGGCGCAACATCCCGCCGGCCGGCGGATAGGGTCGCGAGACCGAGATCCAGGCCGGGGCCGACCGATGCAGCTGCTGTACCAGACCCATTCCCCCTATGCCCGCAAGGTGCTGGTGATGGCGCTTGAGGCCGGGCTGGCCGGCCGGATCGAGGTCATCCACCACGAGACCAGCCCGACCCGGCGCAACGAGACGGTGTTCGCCGCCAACCCGCTGGGCAAGGTGCCGGTGCTGATCTGCGAGGACGGGCTGGCGCTGTTCGATTCCGTCGCGATCTGCGACCACCTGGACAGCCTGCATGACGGCCCAAAGCTGATCCCG
>Ga0193743_1001483_pt1 | contig 17472 bp, 23 predicted proteins | sample L2c2metaG_FD_143038 | JGI IMG/M metagenome (GOLD analysis project Ga0193743, IMG submission 143038) | Soil microbial communities from a riparian zone of the East river system, Colorado, United States - L2c2 | ecosystem: Environmental > Terrestrial > Soil > Riparian zone | place: USA: East River...
GGTCCCTATGGGTTACCTGTGGGTTTACCCATGGGAATACCTGCAAAGACCCTGACCTGCAGGTCCAGGTTACCTGTAGCCACAGGTCCTTGAGGGTCCAGGTTTGAATTTTCTTGACTGATAGGTACCTGCTTGAGCACCTAAACTCTGTATAATAGGGAATTCAAGCTAACAAACACATTTTATATTACATTGAGTATATAAAATGAGTATTTAGGTTGAAAACAACCACTAACTGTCATTTATCTGAACATACAAGGAATTCTAGGCCTATTATTACTAGATACATACAGGTACCTGGATTACCTGTTGGCCTGTGACCTGCAGGTAAATTACCTGTGGGTCCAGGTGAACCGTGGGAAAGGATCCTTACAGGTCCAGGTATGAATTTTTTTCTGAAAATACCTGTGGGTAAGGATCCAGGTAACCTGCAGGTGCACCGTGCTCAGCCTTATTTGCACAACGAAGTTGGAAATTGCATTTGTGTATGTTGTACCGTGGGATGTAACAGCTCAAACGATGATCTGAGCGCTGATGATGGAACATTCAAAATTCCTAAACCGGTCCAGATCTGGGCCTCAGTGATGGACGACAATCTGACATAACGGGACATACAAATGCAAACATGTTTTAGGCAGTGCAAATACCGCCTTCTCCTGCATGAGAAATCGCCTATTATATAAGTAACCAAGGCGTGATGTACATGCACTCGGCCTAGAACTCTACCGAAAGACAGCGACGATTCTATAATATTAATAAAATCATGGTGGTGTGCGCGCGACTACAATTATTTTTTCACATAAAGAACACAATTCCCCAACTTGAAACTAGGATTTTTACTTCAATGACCTCTTCCACTTGCAAGAAACCCAGCCCCAGGCATATCTCCTCCCGATTTTATGTTTACACCAGCATCTTAACACAATGTACTTTGATAGCCTACCTCCTTCTCACTCCTTCCATGGCTCAAATTCAAGTCATTCCAAAGATAATGGGTTGGTCGCCTGGTGGTGTAATGAATACTACAAGCTCATTGAGCCTGCTACCTGCGCAGATCGGGAGGTCGAACGTACCATATTCCAAACTACGCAACAAGGTTTGTCCTCTGCATTGCAGTTTCATCGTGCCCGCAACCCAAGATTAAAAGTAAGCGCCAGCTACGCAAACGAGAGATCGAGCGTGATTTCGGTGTCATTTGATGAAGACAAAAGAACGCTAAAAGCAATCATAACAATCGTTACCATTTTTCTCCTGTTCGCAGCTATCCCGGTATCCTTGATGGCTTGCAAGACTCCGAAGTATACGGCAGAAATACCGAAGAGCGTCGAGGGGTCAACCTCGACCTCCAACCTTCAAGGCTGGTCAAAAGAACAAACCAATTCGGTAAGAGGAGACAACCCCAGACAGCTAGTTTCTTTTTATGAAGAGTCGATACTGTAGGAGAAAGCCACTTTTCAGCCCAAGAGAAAATTCGATAGTGTTCAACCAGAAGATGGAGACAAATCGACCCAGAACATTTACTGGGTTAAGCCGCAGCCAGGCGAACACTGTGTCGGCTTTGGAACGAGAGAGTACACTGCTCGGTTGTGGAACTTACCACTGTTCGCAGATTGGACAAAAATCTGCAATGACTTCACTAAGGCTAAGATTCATGGGGTTAGTCTGAAGCCGTCATATTGTGAAAACAAAGTAAGAAACCAGGGAAAATGACTGTCCAACATATCTGACTTCCTGAAAGTGGCCATTTGGGGGCGTTGTGGGACACTGGGTGGTAGATTTCAACGAGGAAGACTGCACTCCACATTGGGGAAAGTTCGTGGACAAGGTACGACGTTTCAAAGACACTTTCGTAAACCGGTCTGATGGTTTTTCCCTTACGTCAGGGATGCCTGGGCAAGGGGTCAAAAACACGAGTAGGAGCCAAAGACCCCGAGACACAACATCATGCACTGAAATTTATTTCTAGCGTTTCGAATCTCGTCTCTGGAACATCAAACGCCGGCAAGATTGGAGGACAATGTGTGAGACTGCCCCTGCGAACTTTCAGAGTTTGGGAAACGCGGTGCCCAAGCTATGTGATGATCGCGTAAGTATCGTTTGGGTCGTTGGTTCAGAGTATAATGACCCACCCGCTAGGGAATATGGGGTATCTATGGCACTTGGGAAGTGGATGACCCTAACTGTTGAAAACGATTGCATGCCGTAATTATTGTTAAATCGAAGTGAAATTTCTGTATATCTCAACAGATGCATAAAGTATGACAGGGCACAGACAATCAATTAGGGATGGCAGTCGGGGATCGTAGGCGACGAAACACAGACATCAAGGTCTTTCCACCGTCCGGACCCCATCTAAAATGTGAATTAGACCAAGATCGTATGGATAATAAACGCAAACTTACTCTCCTGCAGCAACCTCTTTGCAACAGTGTTCGAACTCCTCTGACAGCGAGACCTCGTCCCATCTATCCACCACAAAATCCTGAACAACGTCAACACAAGCTTGATATCAAGAGAAATACGGCACATCCACTGACCTCTATCAAAGTATGTAATTCTTCCCACACAGAAGTAGCAAGGAGAAGCGCAAAGCTCGACTGGGGTGTTATTGTTGATATTATGTGTTCAAGTGAAAGAGAAGCGAGATTAGGCATAGCATATCGATGGGCGACCTGATACATTGACAAAGCAGAAGCGGGTCCGGGGCTAGGCGTTGGATGAGGATGAGGATCAGAACTGGAGGTTCCAGGATGCCTAGTAGAACGAGGAGAAACAGGATAGTGTGTCGCTGCTGGAAAATTGTTCGACTGCGTCGCAATAGATATATGCTTCGCCCTTGGAATATTGGACGACGGCCCGCTGATGCTCATTGCAACGGGATTCGAGGAAGCAGAAGGCACAGCCCGGCGAGGTGAGGTAGGATTGGCCTGGCGTGGGTTACTAGAGCTAGAGTTGATGGTGGATTTAGAAGGGCTAGTTCTAGTTCCTGTGCTAGCGACATTTGGAGAAACTCTCGAGATACTATTTTGATGGTACACATCCGAGTTACTCGTGGATCGGCTCATGGTGCTGCTGACAGGTAAGCTTTCGGCGCTAGTCGCGCTTCTTGCGTCTGTACCACCATCGTCACTTCCTCCTTTATGAAAGGTTTTCCAGTCCCATTCGCCCTGTTGCCCATTGAGCCACTTGGCGCTCCAGCCTGCGCCAACACCTTCTACGGCTGCTCGGGGGTCGTCATTCTGCTTGAAAAGTAGCCAGTTCACGTAGCAATACTTCAAGAGCCAATATATAGTTTCAAAATCGGCATCCTCGACAACGATTGTATAGAGTTTTCGCTCCCCGGCAGATATTGCAGAATTTTCTGCAAAGGACGAGGCAAGCATCGTGGCGAAGTAATCGGACCTTCGAATCAAGATATCAGAGTGAGCATAGATCATCCTTTTGCGGGCAGTTGTGTAAGAGCCAAATGGCGAAATAGAACCAGATAATGAGACCGCAGACTGGTTTGATGGATTCGAGCTAGGTCCGGACGATGCTTCATTGTTCAACCGTCGTTCTAGACACACAAAACGCACATCACCTGTGTCTAGGACAACAGCTATAAGCCATTTAGGATTCAATCTACCATTAAGAACTCAACTGGGATTATCCAATGAAGATTCTAATCCATCAAGAAGGTCACGAGGTACATAATATGCTGAAGGTTGTTGAGGAATGAAAGGTCCTACAGGACAGTGAATCTGCACGCAGACGACTAGAGAATCCGTGTCCTGAATCCTAGGGTTTTCAAGCAGGGCGCTTAGAGCAGGTAAAGGGCATTCTGTCAAGAACCAACATTAGAGAATGGTTTTTATGATATTGTTGCGCTTAGCTACCCCAGACTTCACTTTCGCGTCGAAAGACCCAGTCATTCTGCCAAAATTCCCAGATCCATTCGGGACGTGCACCTCGTTCGCCAACACGATCATCTTGACACTTGATTGCGGCCATCATAGAAGCACATGTCTCATAGTCTCCTTGAGCAAAATCTAGCATCAGAGAAGTTATATAAATTGACAAGGTAGTTGGAGAAGAAGAAGGGGTAGGAGCTGATAAATTTATGAGTAAACTCCAATCTACCAATCTATGGAAACTGACCAATCTCTAGCTTGAATTTGTTGTCTCCAAGCATTGGGGATTGTTTGAGTATATCGAAATTGCCGTGCTCGGCTGGAGGCTGATTATCGTCTTGATGTATTGAAGATTCCACACCTTCAACAAAATCTCTCAGTTTGTGAACGTTACGAATATCCCATTCAAATCCCTGAAATATGTAATGAGACTCGTGAATGCGTGAAGATCAAGGGTTAAAGCATCACTGTACCATGAATGTCCATTGTCTTGTTGACTCTCCCGACGAGGTTCCCATCGTAGAACGCAGAGGTTTTGGAGTTGAATTGTTTCTTCCCGGATTAGTTCCAGAATACCCGCTTTGAGAGCTGTTCGAAGTGACTCTTGGATCCCAACCGCTCTGCAAGTTGGACCCTAGAACGGAACCCGAGGGATGGGGAGAGCTTTGTGAACCTCCTTGACTATATGTACGCGCAGCCCAAGGCCAGTCAGGTCTAGCAATAGGTTGCAATCGTCCCGTAGAAGACGTTGGGGGAGGACGAAGGTGGTCTGACATGGGGTCAATGAATGATTTATTGAATCATTTCGGTAGGTATTCGCTTATTGTCTTATGTAATTGCACATTATGGCATTTCGTCAGTATATCCGCATAATACATTCACATTCACAAGAATTACGATGATCGTTCAGTCACTGCTCACTTACGGATAAGGATACAACTTAAAGGATTTCCACCAGGCCAATTGACGACATGAAGCACGAGTCGGACTGGTCTTGCTGGACCTAATAAGTTTCCCAATGAACGTCGGGAAGAACTTGGCGCATCACTTGACACTGTCCTTAACACTGTTCAGATGACAATCAAAGGAAAGAACTTACGGAGCCAATGATGGTTGCCTTGTTTTTCTTGCAATGCGCCTAGAGGATTGTAGTGATCCGTCAGGATATGTCGATCATCTCCTGGAGCAGACCTAATGATGTCGAGGTTGATCTCCCGCATATCCAAGGATCGCAGGACGTGGTGGCGCAATGGAGAACCTAGCCAGTCTGATTTACGACTCTCCCGAAATGACAGGGGTTCAGGTGATTGAGTGCAAAATAAGACCTGAATATCGAAGCCTGTTGGATGTTTTTCGTGCGCTGTAAGCAAGTCAGAAAAGACGCACCATGTTGATGAACTCTGTGTCGTATTTTTCGTCTGTCAATGCATCAAACATGTCGTGGAATGCCCGACAGCTGGCGAAACTTCGCTCAAGCGTATTGACAATCAACCTCGATGATTCCGACCTGAGTATGCCTGCAATGTTCTGTTTGTGAGGAATCAACGCGTTATCATGGGATGGATCAACCGAATGGTCGCTTACGACAACAAGTAGACCATCTGGCTGCATGACTGTCTTCAGGTCACTCCAGAACTCCAATGTATAAATGTGTTCGGGTACCCCTCCTCCTGAAAAACAGTCATGAACGACGATATCAAACAAATCTTCATTGTGTCCAGCAACAATCTTCGCTCGTTTTTGAACGGCCCACTCTCGTGCATCTTCTAAATAGATGTTTGCTGGGTCTGGAAGGCCGAAGAATGTTCGGGCTGCCTTATATACGGCAGGATCAATTTCTACAATCGTTGTTGAAATGTTATGTCGCATGAAGGCAGTGGCAGAAATGCCAGCACCGAGTCCACTTTGGTAGAGTATCAAAGTTTGTCGGAGCAGACACATTGTGGGCGGCATAAACTCACATAATCAAGGCATTTCGCCATTCCTCCTCTTTGCCGGCCGTTGTACTGTTGACAAGACGAACTGCCTCTTGTAAAACAAAAGCACTATAGATCGAGTCACCCAATAGATTACCAAACGAGTCTGAAATAGGTGGTTTATCGTCTAAAACTCGGACATTGTCGTGAGTCCAGACCCCTCCGAGTAAGGAATGTGATGCGCGTAAATATCTCGTAGAATGCATTTCCTGGTCATTTCCACCTTTGTAGTTCGGAGACGGCAGCCATTGTCCAACTGTTATGAGTCCAGTTTTAGATTGCTCCGCTGATAAAATTTGGAAAGGGTATGTGGGATGCGTGAACGTTTGGCGCAAAGGATGAGGCAAAATAGGATTGGCGAAATAAGAGTGTGCACTCCACCAGACTGCAGCGAAAGCAACCAGAGGGGTCGCTTTATGTACGGTGTGCCAAGAGTTTGTCTGCTGAAATTTCGTCTTTTTGTGAGATGAACTTATAGTCGAAAGTTTCCCAAACGATAGAGATGATATCCATAAGCTGTAAAATAGCCCAGCTAGGGTAAGATGCTTAAACGGTGTCAACGTAGAACTGAGTGAGAGAATGAGTACTCACAATCTGGCTGTCCGAAATGTTATAAAAGATATCTCCTGCCCACGGATGTCGAGCTAAAGTCACCGCAACAGCGAAGGATATTCCGCCTCGGATAATGCGCATAATGACAGCTTTTTTAGCGACATGGACATTACTAGATGATTTCGCCTGCAAAGTTCTTTATTAACAATTTTTTTACAAGTCCATGAAAAAGCTTACGTCTAAATCCTCTATTTCAACCACAAACGTCGTCAAAACAAACGCCAGTGGTCCCAGAACCGTGGCATGTGTAATTGCAGGACCCCAGATCGGATCCTTCCATCTTGAGGACCATACTGCTATCCAATATGTCGCGTTAGGTGCGAGAGTATGGGAAAGAGCTGCATAAAGCGAATTTCGCCGCAACGATATCCTGAACGGATGAACTGAGGAAGCGAGGATAGCCGCAAATGCAATATTCAAGAGCAAGTAAGAGGTTGGGCCTGAACCATAGAGCGGGATGAGCTCTCGCTGGTGAACGAAGATGACCAGTGAAAGTGGAAGAACAGTCGAGATGGCACATGCTGCTGCCCTGAGGGCCCTGAGCCCCAGTGGCTTGCTATCAAGTGTCGACATTATGGTAAGTCTAACGTCAACCAAAGAGTTATATACGACCTCTATTCAGGGTATAAGATGTTGTCGCCTCGGTGTGGCCACATTACATCCCCTCGCGCGACCACCCTTTTCTCAGGAACAATTTCATTCAACTCAGGATCCAAGCAAACACACTCGTTAAGTAATACAATCTTCTGTCCTATAAACTTCCCAGAACACAAGCTTCCTTCACAACTTGATCGTCTTTGCAATCTTGTCAATAAGACCTTGAAGTCTAGTAACTTCATCTTGCGCCAGAGTCGAATCTTTCTCAAATATAATTGCCTCTGTTAACGCTGGGAACGTGGTAGCACCATAACCTAAAACCGAACACAGTCCAATTCAGCAAACAAACAAAAAAAGGCAATGAGGCTATACGAACCTAACCACTTTCCGGGAGCAACTGCCAGATGTTTATACCATTCCCGGTCCTTGATTCCCTCCGTGGAGATGAATCCTCGTTCAAAAGCAGAACTCTTCGCATTCACAGCTTGGATACGTTTGACAAGCTTTCTCAAATGATGCAACGCTTTATGATGCAGCCCGACATTCGACCTTGCATCAAATCCGGCATGGAGAGCGATACCTAAAATCATGGCACCCTCGTCTTGGGCTTCAACGGTCATAGGCGACTCCTTTCGATGTGGGCAAGAACATTTTCGACCAAAGAGCTTCTTAATGCGACAGTACACCTGCTTCAAAAACTTCCTGTGCCTTTCCAGGCTCTTGATTACCTTTCGGAGGTCTTTTTCAGCCTTTCGCCTCTCTTTATCGAGCGCAAGGCTGGCTTTTTGAAGGGCGTGGATAGAATTCCTCAAAGACTTGAACTGGACATCGACCAAGTTCTCAGTGGCTATGATTTCAACACTGCCGAAACCGCAGTTAGCACTGGAAAATCGATTACGAAGATGATGGAGATTTACTTCTTGAGGTACGATTCAAGTTCGAAGGCGTAATGGGTCGTGTTGAATGGAAGAATAGGTGCACTGGAGAGTCGCAGAATTTGCAAACCCAGATGTTTCGCAACAGAGACCTTTCAAGAGATGTGAATGCGAAAAGTATGATTGATACACTTGACATACGTGGCGGAAGAAACCTGGATCGCCGTATAATTCCTGCCATCTTTCTGAGTCAAAGACGGAGTGGTAATGGTAGACGGGATCATGAAGGGTGGAGCCGAATCCACCATTGGTACTGGGTATCTAAAGCAACAAAAACCGTGTTATCATTAATAAAATCAGGTTTAGCCCACCCGAGTGGAACTCACGCCATTCCTCTGCAAAAAGACGGTATAATCACTTCCGGAGCCAAGGGGAGAAACACCTATGATATCCGCTTTCGCAAGCTCTATGGCGCGGATGGCTTTAGCCTCTTCTTTGATGGATACATTGGTACAACCCATTAAGCCGAACAACTTTCCGCTATCGTTGGTAGCATCCCACAATGTGCGACCCTCGTCCGTTGGATGAGGGAGGGCCTCTGCAGTTTCACGGATGAAGTGCGCCAGAAGAGGTGATGCAGATGCTTGGAGGCGGGAGCCCGATACAGAAGAGTCTGCATGAGAAGATTTAGCCGACGTCCTGTAACACCGGGAGGAACCTACCTAGATTAAGATAAGCAACGACATGCTCATCAATCCAATCTACAAAGTCTTCACCCCACTCGGTGCTTCCTATAAGCCCGTACTTGCAAGGGTTAAGCAGGGAACTCTAGCTGGGGATAATGACAGTTTTACCTCTTCTGCGTCCCAGCTAGCGATGAGAATGGTTCTCAGTGGGCGCCAACCCTTTCGCAGCAGATGGCCCAAGCCACGAACAACCTCATGGACAGAAGCCGTTCCACTTGAAGGATCAGTTGCCCCCATGACCTACTTGACTTTAAGCGAGTGACAACTAATCCAAGTGGAATTGACCTTACCCAAGCTGAAAACAGAGTCAGTAATAAGCACGACATTGACACCGAAGAGGTCCATACCATCTCTGTGATTGCCAACAACGACGACCTCATTTTTTATGTAACCGGGTATAACTCCAAGTGTATTCCAGATTGGGATCACTCTGGTGTCAACTGTTAATGTTAATAGGTAGTTAACCGTCTGTCGGCACGCCAAGACATAACTACAACTGCACCATTATTATTGAGTCTAACAAGCGCGCCTTCCCAGGCATGGCCTGTTTCTAGGGTTTTGAAAAGCTTGTCGGCATCCGACCACGAAATGGGTAAGCTCGGGATTAAGGGAATGTTCGAGCCTTCGGTTCTGGTGGAGTTTTGATATGATGGATATCCCGGAGTAGTTGGGTCGCCAGGGTAAACACTGAGGTATTGTACACTGCCACGTTGAACAGAAGTCGGATTGCGAGCCGGGCCATGGGGGTATCTACGAGAGCGACGTTAGTGGTTGCATGCTGGCCAAGCTGGTATTGGGCTCATACGGTTCATAACCGTTTTCGACCGTTACTGTCCCATCATCTTGAGGGTCTGAGTAGATAAGAACGCCCGAAGCGCCACTTTCTGCAATGGGATTAGTTATGCATCCCTATGAACGCAGCCATCTGCTTCACCTTCACCTCCCTTGACCTAAAGAAAAACAGACCATTGAACAAACTAAGGTTGAAACTTTATATGAGAAAAAAACTGACCTTTAATCCGCGGAAAATACCACCATAGCGACACATTACGATGGAGCCTTTCAAGTTGGTCTCTGCGGAACAGTTAGACAAGGAAGTCAAGATGATCTCCTGAATGCGTACTAGCTGCCATGAGTCGGTCGAAATCCTAGAATAAAAGGCTGAAATTTGATGGAGCCAAGGCATAGAGCTGAAGGAACTTACATCTTTTGTACAATAATTTCCGTCAACCAGTTTACCAGTTACATCGCCTCCTCGACTGAGGCCGTGGAAAATTGGGACGGCATCAAAGTACTTGGCGGCCTCAGGATCAGTTTCATCTGCAGTCTCGATCAAGTCTGCCTGCCAGATGACAGAGCCGTTCTTGTCAACGATCTGGAGAGTCCTTTCCAAAGGTGTGTTCATAACAGGGTAATAAGTGTCAATCCATGCACGAGGTTCGTAAGTTTTAGAGATAGACAGGGTAGCATGCTGAGATTCGTGGGATCCGGCAGCAAAGATAGGTTGAGTTGAAGGTGGTTGGATTCCCAGCTCTGTCTCCAAGAGCTGTAGAAAATCTTTAGCAGTAGTTAGATCACCAGGTGTCCCTGCCAAGTGCGGCTTTGTGGCAAAACGACGGGAAGCTTGAATTGCGCTGGCTTCATTGGGTACAGAACTGCCGACAAGCAAAGTCAGACTCTCAGAGGAAAAGGTTTTTCAGGAAGTGGAATAATAACATACAGAAATGCTTTTTCGGCATTCTTTCCAAACAAGTGTTGGTTCCTATGGTGAGTGACAGTGTGGTGCCAACCATAGAGTGCAGTAGGTATGATCAAGAGTAACAATAATTTAGCAAACGACGAAGAACTCTTGGGTGTAGGTCGAGTGACTATCAATGGCAAGAGACCATCGCCCTTGGTATGCTCCATGCCAGTGCGTAACTTGGATCCTAAGATCCTGAGAATTGTCCGCAGTTTCAAGGATAAGGCCTTATTTTTAGAGGGTGGTATACCGGGTCCCGCATTGCAGAAGGCGGAACAACCTTCTGTCCGGACCGGGATAGGCTCTATCTGCACGTGGATCCTTCTTGTCCGGAGGCATTCTATTCAACCCATTTGTCCAGATAGGGATCATCGATCAGGGCCAAGGCTTGCCTTCGACAGTCATCATGGAAAAGCCAATCATGGAAAAGCCTTTGACAGTCATCAATGAAGCGCCAGCCAAGTCTAGAGTCAGGCTACTAAGGAAGGCAGTTGTAGCGCTCTTAGTATTTGTCTTCTTCATCCATGCCTACTACTCACCAGGTAGATTGACTTTACAACAAGAACACGAGGCACTCTACTTGTCGGTCACCTTTGTTCGTTTCAAGCCCTCCTATTTAATATTCTCTGTTAGGTCTATCCCAAACCCTGAAAGTGCTTTAGAAGCTTCTCGAGCATACGCAACCCACCCTCATCTTGCAGGCAGTTCGGAGGACTTGTCAGATGCCAAATCAATTCTCAACTTTCTACAGCACGAACTCGGCATCCCAGAGCCCCCTCGCCCTCCCATCTACAATGCAGGATCAGCTTTGTCTCGAAACGCAACTCTGCTCCTCACCGATCCTCACGCCTCTACTCATCCAACAGCCTGGATTGACACTTACTTCCCTCTCATGAATACGGGATTGGATCAAAGCCTAGAAATCCTAGACAACCATGGCAATTCGATATGGTCCGCTGACTTAGTCGAGGATGGGGATCCTCGAGATGGAGATGCCCACAAGTACAGGGATGCAGTACCCGCCTGGCATGGTTACAGCGCTGATGGAGATGTAACTGGTCAGCTTGTATATGTGAATTATGGGGGCAAAGAAGTGAGTCTCTTCGTCTCCGATAGTCCGAGCTCTCTAACGTATATAATAGGACTATGATCAATTAGTAGCTCAAGGTGTCAATTTCACAGGAAAGATTGTCATCGCTCGATACGGTAGTGTGTTTAGAGGTTTAAAAGTAAGGTTATTTATCTCGTTATGATTTTCCCTACGCGACTTAATATTTTGTTCGCAGATCCAAAGAGCACAAGAACTTGGAGCCGCAGGAGTTCTTATATATTCTGACCCTCGTGACGATGGCTTCGTCACTGTCGAGAATGATTACTTGCCTTACCCTGCTGGTCCAGCTCGAAACCCCTCATCCGTTCAACGCGGCAGTGTTCAATTCCTTTCTACATACCCTGGAGATCCTACAACACCCGGATACCCAGCATATGAAGATGCAGAACGAACCGCAGGACAGAACATTCCCAAAATTCCTAGTCTACCAATTTCATGGCAGAATGCCCAAAGACTGTTTGAAGAGATCGATGCCTTGTATATTCAGAATGATTATGGCCAAAAGGTTCTCTCAGGGAAAGCCAGTTCAAATCAAATAAGACTTACGAACCATGGTAAGTTACTGTGCCCCCTTACTTACAACACAACACTAGGTGTTTAATGGTTTTTCAGTTGACACGAAGGTCTCACCTATCTGGAATACTATGGCTTCTATCCCCGGTCACATCCGAGACGAAGTGGTACTAATTGGGTGTCATCGTGACGGTACTTATGTCCTTCTAAGAAGCAAGAACATTCGCTGAGAGGTCAAGTATAGCATGGGTCATGGGAGCAGCTGACCCTGTAAGCGGCACAGTCTCTCTACATGAAGTTATTCGGGGCTTTGGAGCATTATTGAGGAAAGGGTGGAAACCGCTTAGGACGAGTGAGTTCTATTAAAGGAGCAAAGTGTCAATCATTATCAACATCTCTTTCTAGTTGTCATCGCAAGTTGGGACGGAGAAGAGGTTGGACTTCTTTTTTACAAGCAAATCCGAGGCCTTACCAACTTATTTCTGTCTCCAGTATGGCCTTGTCGGGAGTACTGAGTGGGGTGAAGACTTCTCCACCTGGATCTCGAACCATGTCGTTGCATACCTTAACGTCGATGTTTCTGTCTCCGGCTCCCGCTGGACCGTCGGGGCATCTCCCACCCTTGCCCATATCATCAGGCAAACTGCACTCGATGTCCCACATCCTACCATTGCAGGAAAGACGCTTTGGGACGCACGGGAGGACATTGGACCATTCAAAGATGTTCACCTTAACCAAACCATTGATGCGGAATATTTGGCAAAATATAGTGAGGAAAAGACAAAAAACCAGGCTTCAAAGACAAACGTTTACCCGCTCGGCAGTGGAAGCGATTACACCATCTTTTTGCAACGATTAGGCGTAGCAAGCGTGGATCAAGGCTTTGGCTTTACTCCAACTGATGCTCCTTACCATTATCACTCGATTTATGACAGTCAGGCATGGCAAGAACGATATGCAGATCCTGGATTTACTCGTCACGTGAGCCAACCATCATATCTTAGTTCACCTCGTTTTTCAAATATTTCTTCCCCCCAAGGTTGCGATTGCCAAGAATATGGGTCTACTAGCCCTGCGCGTAGTTGATTCTATCATTCTTCCGCTCAATACTACGCAATATACTTTCGAACTTGACGAATATCTTGACACGTACGTGGATCATCTTGAATTTCTTAATTCTGGCTTTATTAACTGTAATCTTATTTTGACAGTGTTGAGAACTTGGTTCCCAGTTTGGGCGAGAAATCGAATGAAGTTGATTTCTCCTCTCTTCGTACTTCGATTAAGAATCTTCAAGAAACAAGTTTAAAACTTGATCAAGAAAAGTTCGATGCTGAAAAGGATTTCAAGAAACTCCTGAAACGATTACCCGGTCGTCGTCGCAGCCATTGTAAAAGACGCAGTGGAGCCTTGCGGAAAGTAGCCGACTGGATCAAAGGAGTCTTCGGAGTGCCGCCTCCTACAGAAGCCGAACTCCAACAACTCAGTCGTCCTACTGTTGACCCCTTGGATGAATACCTTTCATATGTTTCCGTAAACGGAGATGATAATCTTGAAACCCATAAAAAATGGAGTTTTCCTATCTATCGATTCATTAAAGCTGCCAAACGCGTCTCCAGAGCAAACAAGAAACTAATCGCCTTTGAACGTGGGTTTATCTCTGAAGAAGGTATCAAAGATCGAGAATGGTACAAACATCTAGGAGTAGCACCCGGTAAATGGCTAGGTAAGAAAACATATCAGCCTGCGAGTTTGCGTCTAATCAATCGATTCTGTGAAATAGGTTACGGTGCAACCACCTTCCCGGCGATCACAGAGGCGATCACTCTAGACAAGAATGTGACGCTGATCCAATACGAGGCAAAGCGATTGAAGACGCTGCTTGACAAATTGGCCCATGTCATTACGCCTTGAAAACATATTCCAATAGTCCCACACCTATGTAAGTATGTCTCAAGTATCAAATTGAAAAAGGCCTCTTTCATTACGGCTGATTGAGAAACGATTCTGGGCCATCATCGTGATGTGAGATAACCCTATTTCTGAACATTCATCTCTCCTGAGTATCAACGGCGGGGGTATTTGGTTGGATGCTACTGGCAAAGCGCAGAAACTCTTGGACTGTGACATCTTCTTCTCTTAAGGTGGTTTCATGGAACCTTGTATTCACGATGGAGCCAGGAGGCTTTCAGGCCAAAGTATTCAGTGAGGACAGGGTTCACTAAGTATGATGGAAATTCACCTTGAAAGGAATCTCAACTTGAGTAGGCAGGTATTCCGTGGCTGCCTGGTCCCTATTCCAGCTGGTCAATGATGTTCGACATAGATTATTGGATTGTATTCGTCTCCGTAATTTCGCCCTTGAGTCGAGCGAGCGCAGCATTCCGATAGTGTAGACTTTTCCTGTCATCAACACAAAAAAAAACAGGACGAGATGGTCTCCCATCCGCTGATCAATTGGGTGTCAACCGACGAAACCAATGTAAGGTTGGTATACATACTGGAGCTGCATGGTAGAGGCCGACTGCGATCACGATGCAGATAGTAGGAAGAATGGCAGACTCCCATGTGATGTGCATGATGCGCAAGACAGTTTTGTCTACTTCTTTGAGTCCCGTCCTAGAACGCCAAAGCAATACCATTACTAAGGATGATTGATAAAGGAATAGAATCAATTATTACAAGGTGGCAGGGCCGAATTAAGGCGTACGTATAACCGTAACAGTGGTCTCCAGAACTGAGACAGTTCAAAGAACGAGATTAATCGAATTCAGCGTGATTTAAATAAATTTACCCAAGGATCCAGAAATCCAGAAAGAAAAAGCGATGATAGTCTAGAGTCAGAAGACGATTCATCATGGGTAAGTTCTTCTGATAATACTGAGCCGCTCTCAGCGAAGGGAGTAGAAAATGGCGAGCCATTAGGGTCTTAAACTATTATGAGAGGAAGAAGGAAAGACAATGGACATGGACCCACGTCATTTGTAGCACCCAAGGAGTGGAAAGCTAGCCCCATCGCTATGGCCTGCCATGAAGTAGTCCAGATCCGTGCGCGCTGACATAAATTTCGAGTCACTGAATTCCACCTACAAGGTACAGGTTTGCCGCCATTATTAGTGCTGCCAAGACGGAGAGTGGTGTTAGAACCCATATACTACTATTCATCATCTATAGAGAGATGAAAGCAGCATTCAACGTGTAATGGTGATAGTTATAGTTACCTTCCAACACCGTCGGATATAGAATGCTTCACATAATGCACAGATACAACCTTTGAGAACTAAATCAGACCACTCTATCGGTCTGGTCGACTGTAAAATGACTGTCCAGTCTATGAATCATTTATTCAAGAGTACTTACCCATGGCAAGTGCAATATCGTAGTCCTCCACACTTTGTAGTCTTCCAAGGTGGTCTGTAAACTATGTTGCATAATAGTTGGGACTTACAAACACGGAACAGACCACTCACATAGCGAGTAAGATGACTGAGGTAACAAATGTTTTTTTGTGCCATGAGTCGTTCCGGGAGTCCATCTAGTAGGTGTTGGGGTCCATCGCAAGATATGAAATCCGCCAGAAAGTAGGATCTGCCAGGTAGGCTAAATTTAGGATCGGGATGATAAAAATAATACTGGACGTTTTCAAAGGCGCTTGAGAGAAGGTTTAATTACGCGAGTTGTATGAGGTTGTATGTACGCAGACTACTGTATGGACAAGAATAGAATATTAAGTAACGTAATGATATGATAGACGCACAGGACGCTAAACGGAGTGGCGCAACGCATCCCATGCTTCAGCGTGTTCAGTCATACAATGCTCTAGTAATTCATCATTTGTGGCATTGACAAACGGCTTCAGTGGATCAACATGATATCCCATATCACAACGAGCGCTAAAATAAAAGTTTGAGAACGAGAACGAACAGACAGATAGGCGAAGATATGAAACTGACATGCAAAGTTTACAATATCTCCCTTCCCCATCCTCCTCTCCGAACAAATCAAAAATGCAATCGTTCACTAATCGAAGGCCGTCAGGACCGACTTCAATGAAGTCTTCATCCTCCTCAATATCCATCTGGATGGTATCTTCCGTGTCATCCGCGACGGGCTCTATTGGAATATTTGTTGCCAATTCTATATGAGGTCCTTCTAGGCGAGGTCTCTTTTGAAGCTGCTCTATTGTATCGTAGTGGCCCTCAGATTGAGTTGGGCTATCTCGCTTCAGAGATTGTACTTGATGGAGGGGAGTAGAAATGCGAAGACCTAGTGCCAGATTCGCTGGCTGGGATACTACAGGCCCTCTTACAGGTGAGATTGATGTTCCAGCACTGGTAGTATTAGTGTTGAAATTTTGTACTCCAGGTGATCGCACTTGATTCACTGGTTCTAAGCAGGTATCCTGAGGAGATATGGTCGGAGGGACAGATGTCGACGGATTTGTTTTTAATGGCTCGATGGAAGTTGATGGGACCTTATCGGAAGGGGACATTACATTTTTGGGTGGATCTGGATTGGAACCCGAACTTGGTGGTGCAAAAAATTGTTGCCTGAGAGGAGAATGAGAGGGTACGACTGGGGTTGGCGGACCGTTGTTGTGGGAAAAAGAAATTCTGGATTGAGTTGCGAGGGGTCTGTGCATTGTAGGAACTGTGGAGGAAGTAGGTTGGGCTACACGAAATCCGTCGGAGTGTTGAGGCTTCGAATTCGGACGACTTGAGTTTGGTTGCAATGGAGGATGGCGTTGTTGAAGGTTAGCCATATCAACGAAGGAATCCTATTGCCAAAGCGTCCAGTCAATGCAGACGAGGAAGAGAAAATGAACTGACCTGGCCTGCACGTGCAGAAGGTGCTATATTAATCAAAAGAAACAAATCAGATACATATTCTTTTGCACAATTAAAAGTTTAAAACACCGCGTACAGGGCACGCTTCCCGATATCGATGATTGCCGAGACCTGTTCCGTTGTTGGCTTTCTACAATGGATGGGTGGTTTTGTTCAAAAACAGCCTGCTGGGTCTGTGACAAAGAGTGTTGCTGTTTCTGTCCTTGTCCAAATAGTGGAGGCGATTGTGTATATATTTGTTGAGCCGGTTGAAGTCGTGATACTGGGAGCTGGTTATGTTGTTGCTGTAAATATTTTTGAAGATGTGGCTGTAGGAGTGTAGGTACCGGCTGTCGTTGAGCGGGACGATTTGATTGAGAGTGTTGGACGTGGATAGGTTGTGGTTGTTGCAGTTGCAGAGATTGAAGCTGCTGCTGGACTTGGAGTCGGCTTTGCTGTTGGGGTGGATGCTGGGGTGGATGCTGGGGTGGATGCTGGGGTGGATGCTGAGGTTGGTGCTGGGGTGGATGCTGAAGTTGGTGCTGAGATTGGTGCTGGGGTGGATGCTGAGTTGGAGGTTGGGGA
>Ga0193743_1001484_pt1 | contig 17472 bp, 18 predicted proteins | sample L2c2metaG_FD_143038 | JGI IMG/M metagenome (GOLD analysis project Ga0193743, IMG submission 143038) | Soil microbial communities from a riparian zone of the East river system, Colorado, United States - L2c2 | ecosystem: Environmental > Terrestrial > Soil > Riparian zone | place: USA: East River...
GCGGGTGTCGCTGCCCAGCTTGGCGAGGGTGCGGGTGATGCCGATGGCTCCGAGCTGCTCGAGGATGTCGGCGTCGCGGGCGATGGTGGCTTCGAGGGTAGCAGGAGTGTCCTGCGGCTGGTGGGTTCGGATGACCTCGAGGACAGCGGGAATCCTCTCGGTGGCGAAGCCTGCTTCAGTGAGGATGGCAGGTGCTCTTTCGGTGATGTAGGCCACGTGGTTCCAGGTCTTCAGGGCAGCGTCCGATTCGGGGCGGTGGCCGATGAAGACTCCGAGATCGTGTAGCCAGACGGCGGCGTAGACTACATCGTCATCGTAGCTAAGGCCGTGGCCGATCTGCCGGGTGAGGGCGTAGAGGCGTGGCTGATGGCCGTACTTGTGCTGCGGGCTGGCGTTGGCCTGAAGATAGGATTGAAGCTCGATGCGAAAGGCACTCATGCCCGCTCCGATTGGCGCGTTTGGGGCTGGGCTTCAGGACCGAAGAAGCGGGCGATTTGTTGGGCGAGATCCATGAGTGCCGGCCGACGTTGCGTGAGTTGCTCTTCGTTCAACATGAACTGCTTGACCCATAGTTGTTCTAGAAGGGGAAGTGTCTGCTCTGCGGCGAACTTGGTGATGGGATAACCGAGAGTTGCTTCATAGAAGTGCTTTGCCTCAGGGTCATACTCATCAAGCGGGCACTCATCCGCAATGAGGCCTTCGATATCGGCTGTTGCGAAGAGCTCTTGCAAGGAGTTCAAGTCCGGAGGCGGTGGCCAAATAGACATCATGCGGGCTCCTGCTGGGTCATGCAGTGCAGGGTGCCGAGCCCCCAGACGAGATCGACCGCATGGATGCCGATGACCTCTCGGGTAGGAAAGCATCTGGCGATGATGTTGAGGGCGTGACGGTCGTTGGGGTCGTTGAAGGTGGGGACCAGGACGAGCGAGTTGGCGATGTAGAAGTTGGCATAGCTGGCGGGAAGACGCTGGCCCTCGAAGGCTACGGGCGAGGGCATGGGCAACTCGACGATCTCGAAGGGCTTGCCTTTGTCTGCGTCGGTGAGGTTCCGGGCGCTGCGAAGACGATCGAGGTTCTCAGCCAGCGGCAGATGATTCTCGTCGTGGGTGTTGTGCTCGACGGCGGTGAGGATGGTGTTCTCGTCGACGAAGCGGGTGATGTCGTCGACGTGCCCGTGGGTGTCGTCGCCGGCGCAGCCCTTGTGAAGCCAGATAACCTGGTCGATGCCGAGGTAGTCATGGAAGGCCTGTTCGAGCTGCTTGCGCGTGGCCTCCTGGTCGCCGAGGCCGGGGTTGCGCTCCTGGACCTTGCTGAGGAGGCACTCCTCGGTGGTGAGGAGGATGCCCGCGCCATTGGTATCGATGCTGCCGCCTTCGAGGACGAGGCGATGAGCCTTCCCATCGGCTAAGGCGATCTCCGGTTTGAACTGCTGCATATCGTAGTGCTTGGCTACGTGCTGTGGTATCTGGTCGTCGCGCCGCCAGTTGTCGTACTTGGCCCAGGCGTTGAACTTCCAGTTGGTGATGGCGAGGTTGCCCTCGGTGTTCTTCACGAAGATGGGGCCGGAGTCGCGGAGCCAGACGCGGTCGGTGGACCAGTGGTGGAAGTGGAGGCGGGCGAGGTTGGCTCCGGCACGGCGGAGCATGGAGGTGGCGCGGTTCTCTGCGGCCAGGTCGTTGACGAGGATGTGGACGTCTTCCACTCGCGACAGGTGGCGGACGATCTCGGCGTAGACCCAGGGAATGGGCTGGAACTTGCCGGGCCAGTCCTCGGCGTTGTGGGGCCACGCGATCCAGGTGGCGGCGTGCGGGGCCCACTCGGCGGGCATGCGGTAGTTTTGGGCGCTCGGTGTGGTCATATATTTCTCTGATCTGCATCCACATGAAGGCAGGATAGATTTTGAGTGCGAACTCTGCTTCTAATGCGCCTCGGGATGACAACAAGGGAGCAATGGTTCAGTCCAGAAAGCGACTGGTGATGCCGTCGTAGGCATCGATGCGGCGGTCGCGTAGGAAGGGCCAGTGCTGGCGGGTGACCTCGATTAGTTTTGTATCAAGGTCGGCTATGAGGACCTCTTCCTTATCGTGGCTGGCCTGGGCGATGATGCGGCCGAACGGGTCGGCGATGAAGCTTCCACCCCAGAACTCGAGGCCTGACGAAGCGGTGTGGTCGCCGGGGCCTTTTAGTTCGACGGTGGCGGGGTTGCCGTCGCTGGCGGGGGCCTTGAACTTGACGTCGCCGTGCTCGTGGCCTACGCGGTTGACGGCGCAGGCGAAGACGCCGTTGGCGATGGCGTGGGCGCGCTGCGCGGTCTGCCAGGCCTCGTACTGGGCGGTTCCGAACTCCTCCTTCTCGGACGGGTGCCAGCCGATTGCGGTGGGGAAGAAGAGGACCTCGGCTCCGCGGAGGGCGGTGAGGCGGGCGCCCTCGGGGTACCACTGGTCCCAGCAGACCAGCGTGCCGATGGGGCCGGCGGTGGTCTGGGTGGCCTTGAAGCCGAGGTCGCCGGGGGTGAAGTAGAACTTCTCGTAGTAGAGAGGGTCGTCCGGGATGTGCATCTTGCGATAGAGATCGGCGATGCGGCCGTCCTTCTCGATGGTGACGGCGGTGTTGTGATAGAGGCCGGGGGCTCGGCGCTCGAAGAGGGAGGCGACGAGGACGACGCCGGTCTCACTGCAGACGCGGGTGAGGACGTCGGTGGAGGGGCCGGGAATGGATTCGGCGAGGTCGAAGAGGGCGTGGTCTTCGCGCTGGCAGAAGTACTGGGCGCGGAAGAGTTCGGGGAGGCAGACGAGGGTAGCTCCCTGACGGGCGGCCTCGTAGACGCGCTCGGCGGCCTTGTCGAGGTTGAGCTGGGTGTCCGGGGCGCAGGACATCTGGATGAGGGCGACGCGTTTCGTGGTGTTCTTAGCCATGATTTTCCTTCTCTATCTTATAGGCGGCCCGGGAGATGATTCTTGCCGAGGACTGGGTTTCGCCGGGATGTATTTGGAACTTAACATCCCGACAAAATTCAGAGGTGCTTCAGCAAAAAACCATGACACCGATTCCATGCGCTCCACCACGTGTCTTCGCGGATGAGCGGATTGATAAACATGCCTCTTCTATTGGAGCCAGATGGAGCCAGATGGAGCCAAAAGCCGGACACCCATAACCCATTTCATTGCTGCCGTTGTTGCTCTTGCCGTTGTTTGTTTCCTGTTCTTGCCGTTGTTGTTTTCCTGTTCTTGCCGTTGTTTGTCTTACGTCGTCATCCTGAGCGGAGCGAAGGATCCCGAAGGTCTTGATCCGCCACAACCGACCGGACCTTCCCAACAACCAACTCCAACGCTGTTGCTGTTCTCCTCCCTCTCCTCAACTCCAGGAAGAAACCCATAAAATTCCTGTCAAACCCCAAAACCACCTAAACCCATGCAAGCAAACAACATCCAGGTTGCCGATGAGTTTCCCTCCATCCGTTACACTTAAAACATAGTCAAAGAAGAGCCCCGGCCAAACCCGGGGCTCCGCTCTTTAACCAACCAATCACCCGTAACTCGTTCCACAAGACGAATTTAGCTATAACCCTTTTGACTGCACTAATTTAGCGAGACCATTTTCGCTATCTCCTTGCAGTCATTCGACTTTTAATGGGCAACCCCCCGGGGGGGGTACCCCCCACCCCAAAGGAGACAACACCATGCAATACCCACTCTGCCGTCACATCAAGACCAACGGCCTCCAGTGCCAGGCCCCCTCCCTCACCGAATCCCAATACTGCTACTTCCACACCCGCCTCCACCAGCGCCACAGCGGCTTCCGCCACACCGATGCCACCCGCGACTACCTCATCCCCGGCCAGCACGTCGAGCTCACCGCCCTCGAAGACCGCGAGTCCGTCCAGATTGCTCTCTCTGTCGTCATCAACGCCCTCGCTACCGGACAGCTCGAGACCAGACGAGCCACCGCCCTCCTGTACGGCCTCCAACTCGCCAGCATGAACACCGCACGCCTCCGCACCGAGCCCTACGCTCCCCACGTCGTCCGCTCCGTCCACTCCTCCCCCGATGGCCTCGACCTCGCAGACCCAGGCGCTACCCTTGAGATCCTCCCTTTCAACGAAGAGGAAGAGGACCAGAAAGAAGAAGAGAACGAGGACGAATAGCTTTTGTCCATTTGAAATTTCTGTTACGTTTGAAGTGTAGAGTCGCTGGACGAGCGTTCCGCGGACCCTCTTCAAAACACCTAAAAACATCATTCCCAGCCGTTGCCGTAGCCGTGTATTTCATTGCAGAAGGAGTGTTACATTGAGCGAATTTCGAAATTTCCTGGAGCTTCCGTACTCAGAGCTGGAAGACCTGAACCTTCAGGCGAAAGAGCAGCGCAAGAAGCGCGTAGCCGCGGATGTGATCCAGGAAGAGCGTCTGAAGTACCTGACCGACGAGCGCCGCATCAAGGCCGTCACGGTGCTGTTCAGCGACCTCGAAGGTCGGCTGCACATGCTGGACTACGACAAGAAGTTCCTGGTGAAGAGCTACGACAACCTGACGTTCGACGGCTCGTCGATCCGCGGCTTTACGGCGCAGCGGGAGAGCGACCTGCGGCTCGGGATCGACTGGAGCGCGTTCTACTGGGCTCCGGCCGATGTCTTCGGCGCGGGCAAGGTGCTGGTCTTCGGCGAGGTGATCGACAAGAACGGCGGCATCTATTCAGGCGATATTCGCAGCGTGCTGAAGCAGTTCTCGCAGGAGATGTTCGACAAGCACGGTTACACGCTGAATGCCGCCAATGAGATTGAGGGCTTCCTCTTCGAGGGCATCGACGCAGAGCGCAACTTTCACGACACCGGAAGCTTCGAGTATGTGAACAAGGGCGGCTACTACCACTCCCTGCCGGGCGACCCGCTGCGCGAGTTCATCGACACCACGGCAGAGGTGCAGCGCGCCATGGGCTTCGAGAACGAGAAGGACCACCCCGAGGTTGCGCCTTCGCAGTTCGAGATCAACTACAGCTATGGCGAGGTTGTGGCAGCTGCGGACCAGATTCAGCTGTACAAGCTGATCTGCCGTCAGGTAGCGACGCAGATGGGCATGACGGCGAGCTTCCTGCCGAAGCCGGTTGTCGGAGTCAACGGCAGCGGTATGCACACCAATGTCTCGATCACCAAGGGTGGCAAGAACCTCTTCTGGGACCCCAAGGGCGAGGAGAAGATCTCCAAGATGGCCTGGCAGTTCACGGACCGCGTCCTGACGCATGGCAACGATCTTTGCCTGCTGCTGAATGCGAGTGTGAACGCCTATCGTCGGTTGGATCCTCACTTCGAAGCTCCGAACCAGATCAAGGCTTCGGCCACGGATCGAGGGTCGATGGTTCGCATTCCTATCGGCAATGAGAAGTCGGCGCGCGTTGAGGTTCGCTCTGTCGGGCCCGATGCGAACCCTTACCTGGTGCTTCACTCGATCTTCAGGACCGGCCTGCATGGCGAGACGGCTCGGATCAAGAACCTGCGCCAGGCGGAGCGGTACCTGCCGGACAACATCTACACCGCGATTGAGCACTTCCGTGCGGCGGAGTGGACGACGAGCCTGCTGGGTGAGGATGTGAAGGCTCGCTACGCCGATCTGAAGCAGGCTTCGGCGGATCGTTGCCCTCGTCTTCTGGGCACGATCGTCAAAGCGCCTGAGGTGCAGTTCCATCACGACGTCTACAATCAGCTGCTCTGGAATATCTTCTAACTCTTCGAGATGTTCTGTGATCGAGAGAGCCCCGGCTATGTCCGGGGCCTCTCTCTTTTCTTCATTGACACGCGGGATGACCTGCTGCATTCTTCCCCTGACAGTCCGATGGAGGCCTATCTCTTTGGAGACTCAACGATCCGCTAACCCGCTTGCTCCCGCTGCTGTTCTCGGTGCCTGCCTGCTCCTTGGCCTTGTGGTGGGCGGATGGGTGCTTGGCTCCCAGATCAAGGACATCAAGCTTGCCGATCGCTATGTCACGGTGAAGGGACTGGTGGAGCGAACAGTGAAGTCTGACAGCGCTATCTGGCCAGTCAGCTTCAAAGAGGCTGGGAATGACCTGTCGCAGGTCTTCGCCAAGAGCGAGGCGGATAAGAATGCCGTGCTGAAGTTTTTTGCGGCACAGGGCATTACCCTGCAGGAGATCACCGTCGGACAGATCCAGGTGACGGACAAGCAGACGAATGAGTACAACAACAATCCGTCGGGCACACGCTATATCGTGCAGCAGACGGTTACAGTTCACTCCTCGGATGTCGATAAGATTGCCAAGGCCGGTCAGAAGACGGCGGAGTTGGTTCAGGCTGGGATCGTCGTGGGTGGAGGATACGGGCAGGGCGGCATAGCCTACAAATTCGGCGGACTGAATGCATTGAAGCCGGACATGATCACGGAGGCGACCCGGAATGCGCGGGCCTCGGCGGATCGTTTTGCCGCCGACTCTGGTAGCCAGGTGGGCTCCATCCGCTCTGCGAACCAGGGGGTGTTTTCCATCTCGGCCGCTGACTCCGGAGGCGCCTCCGGTCCTGGCGAGGAGGGTGGCGGCGGTGGTGATGCGCAGGCGGACTCCAGCATCATGAAGAAAGTTCGCGTCGTCGCTACGGTGGACTACTACCTCGTTCGATAAGCGCACCCAAAAGACCGGCTGTTATTGCCACTCGTTCTCTGCAGATGGTAGCCTTCGACTCTAAACCTTGCTGTCGGAGCCTACATTCATGCAGTCCAGCTACAACGGAATTCCTGTCCCGCCTAACGGCCAGCCCATTGAGTACAACAACGGCACCTACACCGTGCCCGATCACCCGATCATCCCCTTCATCGAGGGCGACGGCACAGGCCGTGACATCTGGAAGGCTTCGCAGCGCGTCTTCGATGCCGCTGTCGCGAAGGCCTATGGTGGTAAGCGTTCGGTCCAGTGGTACGAGGTGCTGGCCGGAGAGAAGTCCTATCGCAAGACGCAGAACTGGCTGCCGGATGACACGGTGAAGGCTACGGTCGATTTTCGCGTCTCCATCAAGGGACCGCTGACGACTCCGGTGGGCGGTGGCATTCGCTCGCTCAACGTTGCGCTGCGCCAGTTGATGGATCTGTATCAGTGCGTGCGGCCGGTGAAGTACTATGCCGGCGTGCCTAGCCCGGTGAAGCATCCTGAGAAGCTGGATGTGGTGATCTTCCGCGAGAACACCGAGGACATTTACGCCGGTATCGAGTTTCGCGAGGGGACGCCTGAGGCTGCGAAGTTCATCTCGTTTGTGAACGACGAGATGCTGAAGGGAACGAAGAAGAAGGTTCGCCTGGATTCGGGCGTTGGCGTGAAGCCGATCTCGATCACGGGTTCGAAGCGCCTGGTACGTGCGGCGATTCAGTATGCGCTGGACAATGGGCGCAAGACGGTGACGCTGGTCCACAAGGGAAACATCCAGAAGTTTACCGAGGGCGCATTCCGCGAGTGGGGCTATGAGGTTGCGTCAGAGGAGTTCCGCGAGCAGACAGTGACGGAGCGGGAGAGTTGGATACTGGGAAACCTCGAAGCAAATCCGAAGTTGACGGCGGAGGAGAATGCCGCGCTGATCGAGCCGGGGATCGAGTTTGCCGCGAAGGAGTTTGGCGAGAGCGTGGTGGCCGAGGTAAAGCAGGTGATCGCTGCGATTGGCGTTTCTCATGGCGATGGCAAGTGGAAGAGCAAGATCCTGATCAACGACCGAATTGCCGACTCGATCTTCCAGCAGATTATTCTGCGGCCTGAGGACTACAGCGTGTTGGCGACGACGAACCTGAACGGCGATTACATCTCGGACGCTGCGGCTGCGCAGGTCGGTGGGTTGGGAATTGCGCCGGGAGGGAACATCGGTGATGGATATGCCGTGTTCGAGGCGACGCATGGTACGGCTCCAAAGTACGCGGACAAGGATGTGATCAATCCGGGATCGGTCATTCTGTCGGGCGTGATGCTGTTCGACTTCCTGGGCTGGACAGAGGCGGCGCGGCTGATCGAGAGTTCGATGGAGAAGACGATTGCGCAGAAGTTTGTAACGTACGACTTCGAACGCGGGATGCAGGGTGCGACCAAGGCGAAGACGAGCGAGTTCGCCAGCCGCATGATCGAAAACATGGGCTAACTGTGGTTGCCTCACGCGCACAGCAGTGCCTGGTGCGATACGTATCGTGGATGGCCTGCTGTGCGCTTGATAGATGATTCGGCGGCTAGAATTGATAGAGATACGGAATCGATTTTGAGAGGGAGAAGATTGCGATGCGGAAGAAGGTAACGATCGTCGGATCGGGCAACGTTGGAGCAACGGCAGCGCACTGGATTGCGGCGAAGGAGCTGGCGGATGTCGTGCTGCTGGATGTCGTCGAGGGCGTTCCCCAGGGCAAGGCGCTGGATCTGCTGCAGGCGATGCCGATCGAGAAGCGTGATTGCAGCATCCTCGGAACGAACGACTACGCGGATACGGCGAACTCGGATGTAGTGGTGATCACGGCGGGCATCGCGCGCAAGCCGGGCATGAGCCGCGACGATCTGCTGAATACGAACTACAAGATCATGAGCGATGTGGTCACGAAGGTGGTCGCTGCCTCGCCGAATACGATCATCATCGTGGTGTCGAACCCACTGGATGCGATGGCGCAGACGGCCTTCAAACAGGCAGGCTTGCCGCGTGAGCGCGTGATCGGCATGGCCGGTGTGCTGGACTCGGCTCGCTTCCGCACGTTTATCGCGGAGGAGTTGAAGGTGTCGGTGGAGAACGTTACGGCGTTCGTGCTGGGCGGACACGGCGATACGATGGTTCCGCTGTCGCGGTACTCGACGGTAGCGGGTATTCCGATCACCGAGCTGATTGCACCGGATCGGCTAAAGGAGTTGGAGACACGTACGGCCAATGGTGGCGCGGAGATCGTGAAGCATCTGAAGACGGGCTCGGCTTACTATGCTCCTTCGGCTGCGGCTGTGGAGATGGTTGAGGCGATCCTCAAGGACAAGAAGAAGATTCTGCCTTGTGCTGCGTATCTGCAGGGTGAGTATGGGATCTCCGGTCTGTATGTTGGGGTTCCGTGCAAGCTGGGCTCGAAGGGGTTGGAGCAGATCATCGAGATCAAACTGACGCCTGAAGAGCAGGCTGCACTACAAAAGAGCGCGGACTCGGTGAAGGAACTCTGCAGCGTCATCGGCGTTGCTTAGTCTGACGTCAAGTATAGAAAGGCCCGCTCATCGAGCGGGCCTTTTCTACGTTACTGTGAACTAGACTAGGCTACGCGCTCGATGGTGACGGACTCGAGGACGACGGGGGTTTTGGGACGGTCCATCCCGTCACGGCCTACCTTGGAGATCTTCTCGACGATGTCGTAGCCTTCGATGACTTCACCGAAGATGGTGTGCTTGCCGGTGAGCCAGCTGGTGTCGGCTACAGTGATGAAGAACTGCGAGCCATTGGTGTTGGGGCCGGAGTTGGCCATGGCGAGCTTGCCCTTCTCCTGGAAGCCGTGCTTCGAGCCCTTGGTCTCGTCGGCGAACTTGTAGCCGGGGCCGCCCATGCCGGTGCCTTCGGGGTCGCCGCCCTGGATCATGAACTGTGGGATCACGCGATGGAAGACGGTGCCGTCGTAGAGCTTGTTGCCCTTCTTGCTGCGGCTGTTCCACTCCTTGGATCCTTCGGCAAGGCCGATGAAGTTGGCTACGGTCTCGGGTGCGTCCTTCTCGAAGAGCTCACAGACGACGGTGCCTTCGGTGGTTTTGAATGTCGCGTAGGTTCCTGGCTTGGTTGGCATTTCGATGTTCTCCTAACAGTTGTTTCGGGTTGATGGATGCGAGAGCAGGGAAGCGACTCCGCCAAGATCGCGGAGGCCAGAGAGTTATTTTGGAGGCGCGGATGTCGCCGGTGCAGCGGTCGGCGGCGTGGCAGCTGCGGGTACAGGCGGCGTTGCGGGGAGCGGAGGCATGGGCTGTCCCTCGCGCACGATGGTGATGTGATTGATCACGACGGGAACTACCGGTTTGTCATCGGCGTTGCGTTCGACGCGCGCGATGGAGGCCACGAGAAGAACGCTATGGGCGTCGCACTGGCCAAAGATGGTGTGCTTGCCGTTGAGTTGCGGCACCGCGTCCTCGGTGATGAAGAACTGCGAGCCGTTGGTGCCGCCGCCGGAGGGTCCGGGGCCGGCATTTGCCATGGCGAGACGGCCCGGCTGGTCGAAGGTGAGGGATGGGTCGATCTCGTCCTGGAAGAAGTAGCCGGGATCGCCCGCCCCTGTGCCCATGCGGTCGCCACCCTGGATCATGAAGCCGGGGATGACGCGGTGAAATGTGGTGCCGTTGTAGTAGGACTGGTGGTGCACCTTCTCCAAGGTCTTGCCGTCGGTCCAGTCCTTGGTTCCGTCGGTGAGGCCAATGAAGTTGGCTACGGCGACAGGCGCCTGCTTGTCATAGAGCTGGCAAGTGAGACGGCCCATGGTGGTGTCGATAACCGCGGTGGGGCCGGTGGGGACGACTGGAGCCTTCGCCTGGCTTGTGGTGCTTGGAGCGTCGGGGAGAGCATCTTGCGTTGATGGCGCAGGTGCGGATTGCCCGAGCGCGGGGATACTAAAGGCCAGGGCGACGGCGAGATAGCGAAGCGTCATGCGATGTATGACTCCATGGAACAGGCTATCGTAGACGCCGAGTTGGGGCAATGTGGGGTGAGCCTAGATCAATCGTTTTACGAGGCTGCGTACCAGCTCGAGAGAGCCTCCGTAGACCACATGCGCTGCCCAGTGTTGCAGGTGATCGGTGGCCGGAGTCTCCGTTGGTGAGGGCGCGAGTTGGAAGGCGGGAACTGCGACCTCGTGGGTACCAAGGAAGAGGAGCGTGCCAAAGGCTGTTCCTGCGCCGGTGGTCACCTCAGGAACCAACTCCGCGGAGACACCATAGACTACGCCCATGAGGGTGCCGAAGGTGTAGTGGACGGCCTGACCTGCTTTCTTCTTCATCTCTTTATCGAGTTGCGTTCCAGCTGCCTCGGCGATCTTGCGGGCGACGATCTCAGTGGAATCTTCCTGCTCTGCCGCCTGCTGCTCCTTCTGTACCTGCTCGTGAGCTATCTGCCAGGTGGATTCACCCTGAGCGAGCTTCGCCCGTTTCTCCACTGCTTTCTGGCTGGCGGCTGTCAGCTTCTGGAATTGATCCATGATGAGCGTGGCTGCGATGCCGGCTACCGCGCCAGTGATAATACCTCGGAAGACGGAAGGCTTGTTCCTTGTGCTCATTTTCACCCTCGTATTCAGTTTAAGTTCCAGTAAAGTTTGATGCGTTTTTTGTAAAAAGTAGTATGGCGCAGGCGCGAATCGGCATCGAAGCTATCTGGAGGGATTACAGATGGCAAAGTATGCGCTATACGTGTCGTTGAAGGTGAAGCCCGGTAAGGAAGGCGAGGTAGAGGCGTTCCTCAAGCAGGGTGCGCAGATGGCGCAGAAGGAGTCTGGAACCGTTTCCTGGTATGGCCTGAAGGAAGATGAAGGTCACTACAGCGTCTTCGATACATTCGATGATGAGGCGGGACGTGAGGCTCATTTGAATGGCGAGATTGCAAAGGCGCTGATGAGCAAGGCGAACGAGCTTTTTGCAGAGCCGCTTAAAATTCACAAGATCACGATTGTGGCCGACAAGTAGCTATTTCGACTTGTCCGCAGCGAGCTGTACGGCGCGGAAGACGCGTAGCAGATTGCCGCCGAGGAGTTTCTTCATATCGTCCGCAGTATAGCCTCGTGTCATCAGGGCGGCAGTAATCCTGGGCAGATCGGCGGCGGAGTCGATGCCGTCCGGCGGTACAGGAATGCCGTCGAAGTCGGTGCCGATACCTACGTGATCGATTCCGGCTACTTTGATGACGTGATCGAAGTGGTCGATCAGGGAGTTGAAGGGGGCGCGGCCGATCTTCGCGGCGAACTCGCGGTCGATCTTGTCGGAGGCGGTGTAGGGGACGGGGAGGCCTTTGGCTTTGTACTCGGCTGCGAGGGCATCCTGGGCCTTCCTGCGCTCGGGGCTCTGCGCGGCCCAGGCCTGACGCCAGCTTTCGTCGATAAAGGCGGGAAAGAAGTTCACCATGACGACGCCGTTGTTCTTCGCGACTGCCTGCAGCATCTCGTCTGTCAGATTGCGAGGGGCCTGCGTCAGAGCGCGCGCGGACGAGTGTGAGGCGATGATTGGCGTGCGGGTCGTGGCGACGACGTCCCAGAAGGTCTTGTCGGAGACGTGGGAGATGTCGACCATCATGCCCAGACGGTTCATCTCCTGAACGACTTGTTTGCCGAAGGTGGTGAGGCCGTTGTGATGGGTGATGGTGGTGTCGTTGATGTCACCGGAGGAGTCGGCCCAGTCGTTGGTATTGGACCAGGTGAGGGTCATGTAACGGACGCCGAGGCGGTAGAAGTCGCGGAGGAGACCGAGGTCGTTCTCGATGGAGTGTCCGCCTTCGATACCCATGAGAACGGCGAACTTTCCGCTCTTGTGTGCGGCGATGATGTCGCCAGAAGTGAGGCAGAGCTGGAGCTTGTCGGGAGCTTTGCGGACCTGCTCGAGTGTGCCGTCGATGAGCGAGAGGGTGCGGTGGGCGGATTCGTTCGGGGGGTATTGACCGGGGTCGACCCAGATGGAGAAGAACTGTGCCGCGAGGTTGCCCTTCCTTGCGCTGTCGTAGTTCAACATGCCGCCGTTGAGCGGGTCCGTGAAGTTCCAGTTCTCATCGACAAATCTTTGCGGCGTGTCTGCGTGGGTGTCGATGACGATTGCGGACTGGTGGACGGCGAGCGGATCTGCGGTCTGACTCATGGCCTTCTTTCCGTGTGTCTGTTTTGCGGCGGAGGTTGCCTGCGCGATGGCGCTAATTTCAAAGGTCATTAACGAGACTGCGAACAGGGATAGTGCATAGACAAAAAAACTCAACTTCTTCATTATGAGCACCATCGTTTCGCACATGGGAATAGGCAGATTGTAACAAGACGCTGTCTTCTGTTTGGAGCAACCCTCGTGTGACGGGAGGTCATCTGTCTTAGAAGAGGTGAACTATGGCACAGGGTTTGAACTCGACGAAGACTGGAGCACGTCCTTCCCACGAAGCGATTGAGCAGGAGGCTCCGGCGACCGAAGTAGGAAAGAACAAAGAGGTGAAGATGGACCACGTTGGAATGGAGAGCGCGAAGCGCGCAACGAACCGTATCCATTCGAATGAAGAGACGACTCCTGGGAACTCCATCTTTTCGAAGTAACCCTCAAGGGATAGCGAAGTGAAAGGGCCCGCCTCATTGGCGGGCCCTTTTCTAATCGGTGCGCCGGTTAGGACGCTTTGCCGAGGAGAGCGTTCGGATCGAGAATAAACTTCCTGGCCACGCCGGAGTCGAAGTCCTTATAGCCTTTGGGTGCGTCGTCTAGTGGTATGACGGTAGCGTTGACGATCTTTGCGATAGGCAGGCGGTCGTGCAAAATGGCCTGCATGAGTTGACGGTTGTACTTTAGTACCGGAGTTTGACCGGTGTAGAAACGGTGAGACTTTGCCCAGCCGAGGCCAAAGCGCATCTTGAGATTGCCTTGTTTCGCGGCTTCGTCGTGCGAGCCGGGATCTTCGGTTACGTAAAGGCCGGGTATGCCGATGCCTCCGGCGGCGCGGACGACCGACATCAGGGAGTTGAGGACTGTAGCTGGGGCTTCCTCGCCTTTCTTGCCTTGCGCTCTGGCTTCGAAGCCGACGGCGTCTATGGCCGCGTCCACTTCGGGCTTGCCGACTACGGCTTCGATGAGGTCGCCGAGGTTGTCGCTCTTGGTGAGATCGATAGGAGTGAAGCCGACCTTTTTTGCGTGTTTGAGGCGCTCGGGGTTCATGTCGCCGATCATGACGAGCGCTGCACCAAGGATCTGGGCTGAGGCCGCTGTTGCGAGACCTACAGGGCCGGCTCCGGCGATGTAGACGATGGAGCCTACATCTACGCCTGCCATGACTGCTCCATGGAAGCCGGTGGGCAGGATGTCGGAGAGCATCGTGAGATCATTGATCTTCTCCATCGCCTGAGCCTTGTCAGGGAACTTGATGAGGTTGAAGTCTGCGTAGGGGACCATGACGAATTTGGCTTGGCCCCCGACCCAGCCGCCCATGTCGACGTAGCCATAAGCGCCGCCGGCGCGACCTGGATTTACATTGAGGCAGACGCCGGTCTGCTGCTCGCGACAGGTGCGGCAGCGACCGCAGGCTACGTTGAAGGGGACGGTGACGAGGTCGCCGACCTTGAGGTATTCGACGTCTGAACCGGCTTCGATAATCTCGCCGGTGATCTCGTGTCCGAGCACCATGCCTGTAGGGGCGGTGGTGCGGCCGCGAACCATGTGCTGATCGGAGCCGCAGATGTTGGTTGAGACGACCTTGAGGATGACGCCGTGATTGATCTTTTTGCCCGCTGGATTATGCATCTTCGGGAAGTCGATGGACTGAACTTCGACCTTGTTCTGTCCTAGGAACACTACACCGCTATTTTCTGCCATGCTAATTACCTCTGGGTGGTTGGACTCCCTTTCTTCGAGGCACGTTGCAGCAGAAAGGGAGCGCGTGTGCGCTCCCTTGAGTGAACTTCCTGTGATTCATTTAGAAGGCGGCTGCGCCGGCTTCGGCTACTGCGTGATCCTGTACGCCGGAGCCTCCGCTAACTCCAATGGCTCCTACAACCTTGCCATCCTTCTTGATGGGGATGCCGCCGGCGAAGATCATAACCTTGCCGTCGTTGGAGGCGTGGATGCCGAAGAACTGATCGCCTGACTGGGAGTTTGCACCGAGGTCTTTGGTGGTGATGTCGAAGGCGCGGGAGGTCCAGGCTTTCTTCTGGGAGATGTCGATGGAGCCGAGCCAGGCGTTGGCCATGCGCTCGAAGGCGATGAGGTTGCCGCCTTCGTCGACGACGGCTACGTTCATGGGCTGGCCTAGTTCGTCGGCTTTCTTTTCGGCGGCGGCGATGATGCGGCGGGCGTCTGCTAGTTGGATCATTTTTTCTCCTGAGTGCGAGTTTACCGTTTTTGATGCGGGATGTTGATGGACGGATGAAAGGAGGGAAAATTTAACGCACGACTCAGGAGTTTTATATTCCTGCTTATCGCAATGCGCAGCCGCTAGCGTTTTCTGAATATAGCGCGGCTCAGGAAGACTGCTGGCAAGCCGAAGATGAGGATTCCCGGCAGCGGAACCAATCCGCCTGCGAGTCTGCCTACACCAAATTCCCTGGGTGCGAGGTAGACAAGAAGATGATGAAACCAAATTGCCAGGGAAAATAGCCGAAAAGCGCTAGGGCGTATCGACATATAGGCTGCTTGTAAGTAAATATAGGCTGCTTGTAAGTAACTGATTTATATAAAATCTGTCATCCTGACTTGTAAGCAACTGATTTATATATAAAATCTGTCATCCTGAGCGGAGCTTCTCGCGGTTTTTTCGCGAGAAGCGCAGTCGAAGGACCTGCGGTTTGCTCGGAGAGCCGACCTGTTCAGGCTAGTTCCCGCGCATCTTAACCCAATCCACGTCGTCTTAATATGTCGATACACCCTAGAGGCTGTTATGAACCGTGCGAACTGGCCTGCCTCAACCCTTGTGCCTTTTGCTGTTGACGCGGTTGTTGTCCTCTGCCCCTGAGCCCCGCTCCCTGTTTTTCCTGTCAAGCCCCTGGCAGCCGAAACTAAGACGCAGCTCCGTACGCAAATCAAACAAAAACAAAGCCTTAGCCTCCGAAAATAATCTTCCGCAAAGTCGCCTATTAGTTTTACTCAATCGGCTATAGTTAATACAGAGTCAGAGAAAAGCCCCGGCCAACACCGGGGCTTTTCTCTTCAAACCAATAAACCTTTTAGAAAGACGAATTTAGCCGTAACCACTTTAGAATGACTACTTTGCAGTGATAGATTTGTTTAAGTCGCTGAATTCAGATGACTTGCATTAGGGTACCCCCCCGGGGGGGGGACCCCCTAACGGAAGCAGTGATCGTAGTTCATAACAGGCGCTAGATCAATCAGTAGAACGTAGCGCAGCCGTTTCACTGGCTACCTCATGAAGAAGTCCTTAACCTGCTGGATGAAGACGTCGCGGCCCATGTCGGAGATGGCCTCGGTGAGGGGGAGCTGCTTGGGGCAGGCCTGGACACAGTTTTGGGCGAAGCTGCACTCCTGGATGCCGCCGTCGCCGGCGAGGGCACGGAGACGCTCTTCTTCGAGGACCTTGCCGGTGGGATTGCGGTTGAAGAGCTTGGTCTGGGCGATGGTAGCGGCACCGACGAAGCCGGTGACGTCGTTGAACTGGGGGCAAACCTCCATGCAGATGGTGCAGGAGATGCAGTTCGAGAGGGGGTAGAGCTCTTCCTGAAGCTGGGGGAACTGCTTGGGCCCTTCGCCGAGATCGTAGGTGCCATCGATGGGGACCCAGGCCTTGACCTTCTTGAGGTTCTCGAAGAGGACGGAGCGGTCTACGCTAAGGTCGCGGACGACGGGAAATTTGCTCAGCGGGGCTAGGGTGATGGTCTGGTCTTTGTTTGGGCCAGTGAGCTTATCGACGAGGGCAGAGCAGGCCATGGTGGCCTTGCCGTTGATGAGCATGGCACAGGAGCCGCAGATCTCTTCGAGGCAGTTTGAGTCGTATGTGATGGGCGTAGTGGGCTTGCCGGTTACGTCTACGGGATTGAGCGCGATCTCGCCGAGGAGCGAGGTGATGTTCATGCCCGGCCGATAGGGGATCTCGAACTTTTCTGTGGTTGCGGGAGCGTCCGGGGTGGACTGACGTTTGATCTCGACTTTGATGGTGCTTGGCATTGATGGTTGCCCTCAGGGGCTAAAGCCCCGCTTCTTCGTCGTTCTTTTCCGACACGGCTAAAGCCGTGCCCTTAACAAAACTTTTCCTTGTTGCAATGCATCCACGCGGTCGTCGTAGCTGCGCGGGCACGGTGTGATGTGGCTGATCCGCTTATTGCGGCTTCTTACTAAAGAACATGTAGGCGAGGACGCAGACGAAGATGGTCGCGAGTCCGGCGTAGAACAGGTTGATGTGCTTGTCGATCGGCACGGAGAGGACGATCGCGGGCGGCGCGAGGAGGACGGCTTGGAGTTCGGCGATTCGGGACATTGTGGTTGCTCCCTGGGGTGAGGTGATGGCTTGAACGAAGCGAGGTCGTTTGACTTCGCTTCGCTGCCATACGGAATGATAATCGCGTTCACGTAAGTCTCGTGTGGGTTCAGGCGGTGGCGTCGTAGCGACGCGGCCGGGGTTTGATGTGACTGATGTCTACTTCTTCGAACTCGAACTTGGGGGCATCGTTGACGAAGGCTGCTTTCGTCGTCTTGAGGAACTTCTCGTCGTTACGCTCGGGGAAGTCGGGTTTGTAGTGAGCTCCGCGGGACTCGTCTCGGAGCGCGGCGCCCTGGACGATGACGCGGGCCAACTCCAGCATGTTGTAGAGCTGGCGGGCGAAGGCGAAGCTGGTGTTG
>Ga0193743_1001485_pt1 | contig 17455 bp, 15 predicted proteins | sample L2c2metaG_FD_143038 | JGI IMG/M metagenome (GOLD analysis project Ga0193743, IMG submission 143038) | Soil microbial communities from a riparian zone of the East river system, Colorado, United States - L2c2 | ecosystem: Environmental > Terrestrial > Soil > Riparian zone | place: USA: East River...
GCTCGACTCGTTGAACGCGCGCAACGGGCAGACCCTGCGCGAGCTGTGCGCCGGCCTCGACATGGCCCGGCAGTCGGTGAGCAAACACCTCGCGGTGCTGGCGGAGGCCGGGCTCGTCACGACGGTGCGGCGCGGCCGGGAAAAGCTGCACTACCTCAACGCCGCCCCGGTCAACGCGATCGCCGACCGTTGGATCAACCGCTACGACCGCGGCCGCGTCCAGGCCCTCGCCGACCTCAAGACCGCATTGGAGCAGACCCCGATGAGCAAGCCCGAGTTCGTCTACACCACCTACATCAACACGACGCCGGAACAGCTCTGGCAGGCGCTGACCGACCCGGCCTTCACCAACCGCTACTGGGGCACGGGGTTCGATACCGACTGGACGGTCGGCTCACCCGTCGTCTGGACCTTCGAGGGCGGTCGGATCGCCGATCCCGAGCAGGTCGTGCTGGAGTCGGACCCATACCGGCGGTTGTCGTACACCTGGCACACGTTCACCGACGAGTGGGCGAAGGCGTCCGGCATCGCCGAGGCCGACCGCGCCGCCTTCGCCGCCGAGCCGAGGTCCAAGGTGACCTTCGAACTCGAGCCCGCCGGCGCGGCGGTCAGGCTCACCGTGATCCACGACGGCTTCACGCCGGGCAGCGCGGTGCTCAAGACCATCAACAGCGGCTGGCCGCAGATCCTCGCCGGCCTCAAGACCCTGCTGGAGACCGGCGGCATCCTCCAGACGCAGGAGACCGTCAACCAGAGTTGACAACGCTGGCATTGTCAACGTACATTGACATCATGACTCAGGCAGTGGATCTCGCTGCGGCGGCTAGCAGCACCGACCCGAAGGTCGGGCTGCGTGCGGTGTTGGCGCTGCGCCGGCTTCTGGAAAGTCTGGAGACGGTGCAGGTCGACAACGCGCGGGCGCAGGGATGGTCGTGGCAGGACATCGCCGCCGCGCTCGAGGTGAGCCGGCAGGCGGTACACAAGAAGCACGCCGGGCGTCCGGTCGTGCGTCCGTCACAGGAGGCGTGATGTTCGAGCGGTTCACCGATCGGGCCCGGTCCGTGGTCAAAGGGGCCGTGACTGAGGCCAAGGCGTTGCAGCAGGAGAAGGTCGGCACCGAGCATCTGCTCCTCGCGATGCTCGACGACGACCCCGAGGGCGCCGGAGGCGGCGTCGCCGGGCGGGTGCTGCGCGACGCCGGCGCCAGCGCCGACGACATCCGGGCGCGGATCAAGTCGCATCTGGAGCAGGGGCCGCGGGGGCTCGACGAAGCCGACGCCGAGGCACTGCGGCAGATCGGCATCGACCTGGACGCCGTGCGCCAGAAGATCGAGGCCACCTTCGGCGAAGGCGCGCTGCGGCCGCGGACCCGACCGCCGTCGCGCGGGTTGTTCGGCCTCCGGCGCCGGCGTTACATCGCGGGCGGACCCTTCTCGCCACGCGCGAAGAAGGTGCTGGAACTGTCGCTGCGCGAGGCGCTCCGGCTCAAGCACAAATACATCGGCACCGAGCACGTGCTCCTGGGCATGATCCGCGAAGGCGAAGGCCTCGGGGTGCTCGTGCTGACCGAGGCCGGCGTCGAACTCGACGACCTGCGCCGCCGCGTCGAAGTGGAGATCCGCGCCGCGGCCGCTTAGCCCGCGGGCCCGCGGTTACGGGCGCGTAGACGCCATCGGCCGGCGATGTCCACCTCCGGATGTCGCCGGTCGCAGCGGCATCCGGACGCCACGGCCGCATGCGGGCCATGCTGGCCGCTGGCCGTGCTGGCCGTGCTGGCCGGGATCGGCGAGGGGCCGGCGAGGCGCAGACCCCCACGCCAGCCATCCCACCAACCCGCAATGTAGTGCCCAACAGGGCGACACGGTCGGCCGCCGATCGCGGTTGGCGCGGGCAACACCGCCTGATCGGGCGCGGGTCCAATGATCAGGTGCACGTGGTCGACACCGGCACGCGGTCTCTGCATGATCATGTGCAGCTCATCGACAATCTGCACGGCGTGTCGAGCAGATCTGGCACACATGATCATGGTGGAAGCCTGGTGGCGTGCAGATCCGGTGCACACGATCAAGGGTGACCTGCCTTCGGGCCGAGCCTTCGGCTCGTTCATCGCCACGCGCGGCGCTCGCAGCAAGCAACCCGCAAGCCCTCAACCCCACTACGGACCCGCTCCCGCATCCTCGCCTGCCGATCCGTGGATGCGGCCGTCGGGGCGTCAACGGCACCGTCTGGCCGTGTGATTGGACATGTCGTGCAGCGCCTGCGAGCACGCCGTTGGTCGACGCTGCGATTGACCAGGTTCGCCGTGCCCCTACGAGGCCGGTCACCGCCGCCACTGCAGACCGCGCCGCGGACCGACGACCGAGCCCGGCCACACAAACGTGGCCACCGCCGGAGTGCGGCCGGTCGAAATCGGGTCGCTGTGCGGCATACACTGGGCAGTATGCGGCATCAGGCCATGCGATTTAGCTGCCCCCGGGTAACCGGTGGGTTGTTTGTCGTGCGCTGATTCCCCGATCGCGCGCCCGCGGATGCGGGAGACCACGAAACCCCCGGCCGAGCCGGGGGTTTTCCGTTTCCACCAGTCTCCCTTCGCCCGTGAGGACAAAAGCCATGACCTACTTGACGCCTGCCCAACTCGACGCCGCCCTCGCCCGGCGGGATCTCACCGACCCCGCCGCCGGCGAGCACGCCATCCAGCACGTCGTCGCCCGGATCGAGGACGCGCTCGGCGACGCCTGGGGCGTCCCGGTGCGCCGCGATCCCGGACCGCGCATCGTCACCGTCAGAGACAACTACGACCGGCTGCGCTACGACGGCGCCGCGGTCACCCGGGATCGGCGCTATAGCCGGTATCTCGACGCCGAGCGGATGCTGCGCTCGCACACCACCGCCCGGATACCCGCGCTGCTGGATCGGCTCGACGACAGCGTCGTGCTGCTCAGTGTGCCGGGCATGTGTTATCGCCGGGACGCGATCGACCGGCAGCACGTCGGCGAGCCGCACCAGCTCGACCTGTGGCGGGTTGGCCAACAAGAACAGCTCACGGCCGACGACCTCGACGCGATGATCAGCACCGTCGTCGCGGCCGTGCTGCCGGGGCGCACCATCGAGACCCCGAAGAGCCTGCACCCCTACACGCTGCACGGCCGCGAGATCTACGTCGACGGCGTTGAGATCGGCGAGTGCGGCCTGGCCCACCCCGAGGTGCTCCGCGGCAGCGGGCTGCCGGACACCGCGAGCGGCCTGGCGATGGGCCTCGGCCTCGACCGGATCACCATGCTGGTCAAGGACATCGACGACATCCGCCTGCTGCGCGCCACCGACCCGCGGATCGCCGACCAGATGCGCGACCTCGGGAAATACCGCCCGGTCTCGGCGATGCCCGCCACCACCCGCGACCTCTCCTTGGCCGTGGCCGACGACCAGGACGCCGAGCAGCTGGGCGACCGGGTCCGCGCCGTGCTCGGCGACGACGCGGCGGCCATCGAGGAGATCGAGGTGCGCAGCGAGACCGGCCACGACGAGCTGCCCGAATCGGCCCGGCATCGGATGGGCCTGCGAACGGGCCAGAAGAACGTCCTGCTCCGCCTGGTGCTGCGCGACCTCGACCGCACACTGTCCACGATGGAGGCCAACGCCATCCGCGACCGCGTCTACGAAGCCCTGCACGAGGGCACCGCCCACGAGTGGGCGGCCCGCTAGGGCCCCGCCGCATGCGGTCGGCCGCCGTCCGGGCCCGGCCCTAGATGAGGAGAGCGACCGGCAGGTCGAACACCGAGGAAAGCCGATGCGCCGGCGGGACGGTCGAGTGCCGTGCCGCCGGGTCGACCAGGTAGGCCCGCATCCCGACCGCCCGCGGCCCGAAATAGTCGGCGGTCGGGTTGTCGCCCACGAACACCGCGGAATCCGCGCCGATCCCGAGCCGGGACAGCGCCTCCGCGTAGATCGTCGGCGACGGCTTGCGGACGCCCACCTCGACCGAGGTGACGACCGTGTCGACGAGGTCGGCCACCCCCATCGCTGCCAGGTGGGCGGGCACCAGGTCGGGCTCGTGGGTGTTGGAGACGACCGCGAGCCGGTGGGTGCGGGCCAGCGACGCGAGCAGGTCGCGGATCCCCGGCAGATAACGCACGCCGGCGTTCCACTCCGCGATGTAGAGCCCGATGAACGCCTCGACCGACGCCGGGGGCACGCCGGGCAGGAAGGAACCCGCCACGTCGAGCATGGAGAACTCCCGGTGGGACGGCGCGCAGCGCACCTCCCAGGAAGCCCACGCCACGTCCCAGCGCTCGGTGAACTCGGCCGCCGTCAGCGGCTGGCCCAGCAGAGCACCGGCCATCGCCGCCGACTCCGACGGCGACCGCGCGTGGCCGTCGTCGTAGTCGACCAAAGTGCCGAAGAAGTCGAAGAGGAGATGGCTCACCCGGCGTCGCCGGATTGGGCCGCTTCCTTGCCGTCGGTCGGCAGGACCACGTGGAACCAGGTCGCCCCCGGCTTGCTGTCGACCCGGATGTCGCCGTGGTGCTTGTTGACCACGATCCGGTAGGAGATGTCGAGCCCGAGCCCGGTGCCCTCGCCGACCGGCTTGGTGGTGAAGAACGGGTCGAAGATGCGCGGCCGCACGTCTTTGGGGATGCCGGGTCCGGTGTCGCCGATCGACACCACGACGTTGTCGCCCTCGCGGGAGGTGCGCACGGTCAGCGTGCCGGACTCGCCCATCGCGCTGATCGCGTTGTCGATCAGGTTGGTCCAGACCTGGTTGAGCTCCGCCGCGTACGCCGGGATCTCCGGGATCGTGCGGTCGTAGTCCTTGACCAGCTTGATGTCTTTGGGGAACTTGGCGTGCAGCATCACCAGCGTCGCGTGCAGCAGCTCGTGCACGTTGACCGTCTGGTGTGGCGCGCGGTCGAGCTGCGAGTATTGCTTGGCCGCCGCCACCAGCGACGAGATGCGGGTGACCGCGTCGTCGATCTCGGTCATCAGCTGCTCGGTGTCGAGCGTGTAGGTCAGCCACCGCAGCGCCGGCTCGAAGTTTTCCGGGCCGATCTCGTCGCGCACCTTCTCCAGCCACTCGCTGTCTATGGCACCGGAGACCAGCGTCGGCGCGATGTCCCACGCACCCGTGATGTCGTGGTCTTCCAGCCACTCGCCGAGCTTGTCCTCGGCGTCGCTGGTCTCCATCGGGGTCAGTTCGGGCGCGCTGGCCGCGCGCTTGATCGCCTCGTCCTGGAGACCGACCAGCGCGTGCAGCCGGGTGCCGTCGACCCGGCCGTCGGCGATCAGCGCGAGCTTGTTGCGCATGCCGGTGAACCGGGTGCGCAGCACCGAGGTCGCGCGGACGGCGGCCGCGGCGGGGTTGTTGAGCTCGTGGGTCAGGCCGGCCGACAGCGAACCCAGCGCCAGCAGCCGCTCGCGCTCGCTGACGGCGGTCTGCATCGAACGCATGCCGAAGAACAGGCCCTCGAGCAGATGCATCGCCATCGGGAACCAGTCGCGCAGCGCCCCCGCGATCTGGTCGGCGGGGAGCTGGTAGAGCTCCACGTCGGAGACCGCGAGCATGCTGTTGAGGTAGATCTGCGGGATCCGCTCGATGTAGGCCTGGGTGGCACCGGCGTAGGCACCCACCTGGTCGGTGCGGGTGGTCTCGACCTCGTCGCCGCGTACCGTCCGGCTGAGCGCGACCGTGCCGCTGAGCAGCACGTAGAAACACGTCGCCGGCTCGCCCTCGCGGTAGATGTAGCTGCCGCCGGCGTGGGTCTCGATAGAGCCGTGGCTGGCCAGGAAGTCGAGCTGCTCGGCGTCGAGCTTCTCGAACAGGAACAGCTTGCGCAGCTCTGCCGGGGAAAGCCGGTCGCCCTCGGCGTGCCCGGCGAGTTCGGTGCTCATTGCGCCTCCAGATAACGGTGCACCAAGGAGATGGCCATCGCGCCCTCACCGACCGCCGAGGCGACCCGTTTGACCGAGTCGGAGCGGACGTCGCCGGCGGCGAACACGCCGGGGACGCTGCACTCGAGGTGGTAGGGGTCGCGGGGCAGGTCCCAGCCGACCGGCCGGTTGCCGCCGGCGATGAGGTCGGGACCGGTGATCACGAAGCCGTGGTTGTCACGGGTGATCACGCCGTCGAGCCAGTCCGTGCGTGGCTCGGCGCCGATGAAGATGAACAGCCAGGAGGTGTGGGCGGGACGGGTCTCGCCGGTGCGGGCGTCGCGGAGCACGAGCTGCTCCAGGTGCTCGTCGCCGCTGGCCTGGCAGACCTCGGTGAACGAGTGCACGTCGATGTTGTGGTGGCCCTCGATCTGGTCGATCAGGTAGCGGGACATGGTGCGGGCCAGCCCGTCGCCGCGGACCAGGATGTGCACCTTCATCGCATAGCGCGAGAAGTAGACGGCTGCCTGCCCGGCGGAGTTGGCACCGCCCACGATGTAGACCTCTTGCCCCGAGCAGCTCGGCGCCTCGGTCGCCGCCGAGCCGTAGAAGACGCCGCGCCCCCGGAAGTCGGACAGGCCGGGCGCCTCCAGCATGCGGTAGGAGACGCCGGTGGCGAGCACGACCGCGTGCGACGCCACTTGGCTGCCGTCGCCGAACCTGAGCACCCGGGTGGTGCCACGCGCGTCGAGCGCGGTCGCCTCGCGGGTGGTCAGCAGCTCGGCGCCGAACCGCACCGCCTGGCGGCGGGCCCGCTCGGCGAGCTGCGAACCCGAGACGCCGTCGGGGAAGCCCAGATAGTTTTCGATCCGGCTGCTCTGACCGGCCTGCCCGCCGGTGGCGTGCCGCTCCACCAGCAGGGTGCGCAGCCCTTCGGAGGCGCCGTAGACGGCCGCGCCGAGCCCGGCCGGACCCGCGCCGACGACCACCAGGTCGTAGAAGTCCTTGGCCGGTGTGGTGGACAGCCCGACGTGGGTGGCCAGGTCGGTCTCCGAGGGCTGGACCAGCGATTTGCCCTCGGACGTGATCACCAGCGGCACGTCGACCTCGGTCAACCCGGCCGCCGCGAGCAGCCGCGCGCCCTCCGGCTCGTCGGACAGATACCACCGGTAGGCCACCAGGTTGCGGGCCAGGAAGTCGCGGACCTTGAACGACGGCGCCGACCAGCGGTGGCCGACCACCCGGGTCACCGTCGCCGCCGCGTCGGGCGAGGTGGCCCAGGCGTCGAGCAGCGAGTCGAGCACCGGGTAGAGCTTCTCCTCCGGCGGGTTCCACGGCTTGAGCAGGTAGTGGTCGAGGTCGACCCGGTTTATCGCGTCGATCGCCGCGTCGGTGTCGGCGTAGGCGGTGAGCAGCACCCGCCGGGCCCGCGGGTAGAGATCCATCGCCGACTCGAGAAACTCGATGCCGTTCATGTGTGGCATGCGGAAATCGGCGAGCAGGATGGCCACCTGCTCGCCGCGCAGTTTGAGCTCTTTGAGCGCCTCGAGCGCCTCGGCGCCGGAGTTGGCCCGCACGACCCGGTAACGGTCGCCGTATTGACGGCGCACGTCACGGGCGACGGCCCGGGAGACAGCAAGGTCGTCGTCAACGGTGAGGATCGCCGGATTAGCCATGCCCTCAATGAAAGCACTCAGCGCGAGCGCACCGCCGCCTCCTGTGGACAGCGCCACCCCGCGAATGACCGGATCCGTCCGTCCGTGGACCCGATCCGGCCTTCCGCGACGGCCCGCGCGGCGACGACGATCGGAGCATGAACCGCGCACTCTTCGTCATCGACGCACAGGAGTCCTTCCGGCAACGCGAGATCTGGCGGGCCGGCTCCAACCCCGACTTCGTCGCCAACGTCAACCGGCTCGTCGACCATTTCCGCGCGACCGGCGGCACGGTGGTCTGGGTCCTGCACAGCGAGCCCGGCACCAGCGGCGTCTTCGACCCGGCCAACGGGCACGTCCGGCTGCTCGACGGGGTTCGCCAGCCCGGAGCCGGCGAGCCCACCCTGATCAAGACCTCGCACAACGTCTTCACCACGACCAACGCCGGCCAGTTCCTCACCGAGCGGCGGATCTTCGACCTGACCGTCTGCGGCATCCGCACCGAGCAGTGCGTGGAGACCACCGCGCGGGTCGGCGGCGATCTGGGGTATGCCGTCACCTTCGTCACCGACGCGACGCTGACCTTCCCGATCCCGCACCGCGACGCCGCCGACGCCGGGGTGGACGAGATCTTGGCCGATCCCCGGACGCTGCAGAACCTGGACATCGTGGCGCGCACCGAACGGGTCCTCGACGGCCGGTTCGCCACCGTCCGGACGGCGGCCGAGGTGGTCGGCGCGGCGCTCGTGGCATGATGACCGGATCGTGACCACCGTGGGTTTCCTGCTGGTGCCCGGCCTGCATCTGCTCGACCTGGCCGGGCCCGCGCAGGTGTTCTCCACCGCGGCCGACTTCGGCCACGGCTATTCCCTGACCTACGTTTCCGAGCGGGCCGACGTGCCGACCGCGCAGGGCCTCACCGTCCATGCCGAGACCGACCTGCCCGCGCTCGCACCGGCGGATCTGCTGATCGTTCCCGGCTGGCGGTCGCCGACCCTGCGCGGCACCGGCCGGCTCGCGACAGAGACCCTCGACTGGGTCGCCGCGCACCACGGGGCCGGCGGCACCGTCGCCAGCGTGTGTTCCGGCGCCGACGTGCTGGGCCGGGCCGGCCTGCTCGACGGCCGCCGCTGCACCACCCACCACACGCTCCAGGACGAGTTGGCCAGGCGCTACCGGCGGGCGACGGTGGTGCGCGACGTGCTCTACGTCGTCGACGGGCGGGTGGTCACCTCGGCCGGCATCGCCAGCGGCATCGACCTCGCCCTGCACCTGATCGCGGTCCGGCACGGGCCGGCGGCCGCCGCGCAGATCGCCCGCGAGATGGTCGTCTACGCCCGCCGCAACGGCGACGAGCCCCAGAGCAGCGCGATGCTGCGGCATCGCGGCCACCTCAGCGACTCGGTGCACAAGATCCAGGACCTGATCGACCAGCGGTACGCCCAGCGCCTGCCGCTGACCGACCTGGCAGGTGCGGGCGGGATCAGCGAGCGGACGCTGACCCGGCAGTTCACCCAGGCCACCGGGCTCACCCCGCTCGGCTACCAGCAGGCCCTGCGGCTGGAGCGCGCCGAGCACCTGATCGGCCACGGCAGCACCGTGCAGGCGGCCGCCCGGGCGGTCGGCTTCGACGACCCCCGGATGCTGCGCCGGCTACGCGCCCGCGACTGACACTGTCTCCGGGTATTTGATTCCCGCACCGGTGTTGAGCACGACCACCTCGTCGCCGGCCGCCAGAGCGCCGCTGTCCCGCAGCCGGCGGGCGGCGCTCAGGCAGGCGGCGCCCTCCGGGCAGAGCAGCAGGCCCTCCCGCTGCGCGAAGGCTCGGAGGTCGGCCAGGATCTCGGCGTCGTCGACCGCGATCGCGGTGCCGCCGGTCGCGGCGAGCGCGTCGAGGATCAACTCGTCGCCGAGCGGCGTCGGCACGGTGATCCCGAACGCGACCGTCCGCGCGTCGGCCCACGGCTCGGCCCGGCGGGCGCCGGCCTCGAAGGCCCGCACGATCGGCGCGCAGCCGGTCGACTGCACCGCCACCAGCCGTGGCACCTTGTCGCCGATCCAGCCCAGTTCGCGCATCTCGTCTAGGGCCTTGTGGATGCCGATCAGCCCGACCCCGCCGCCGGTCGGATAGATGATCACGTCGGGGACCCGCCAGCCGAGCTGCTCGCAGATCTCGTACCCCATCGTCTTCTTGCCTTCGAGCCGATAGGGCTCGCGCAGCGTGCCGGCGTCGAAGATGGCGCCGCCGGCGGCTGCGAGCACCTCGGCGATCCGCCGCCCGGCGTCGCTGATCAGCCCGTCGACCAGGATCAGCTCGCCGCCCGCCGCGACCACCTCGTTGCGGGTGATCACCGGCGCACCCAGCGGCATCGCGATCGTCGAGCGGAGCCCGCCGCGCGCCGCGTAGGTGGCCCAGGCCGCGCCCGCGTTGCCGTTGGTCGGCATCGCGACGTGCCGGGCGCCCAGCTCCCGGGCCCGGGAGACGCCGACCGCCGCGCCGCGGGCCTTGAACGAGCCGGTCGGCACCAGGCCCTCGTCCTTGACCAGCAGGCGGTCGAGGCCGATCGTCGCGCCGAACCGCGCGGCCGGCCACAGCGGCGTCCAGCCCTCACCCAGCGTCACCCGGTGCGCGTCGTCGCGGACCGGCAGCAGCTCCCGGTAGCGCCACAGGTCGGCACCCCGGCCCGCGATCGCGGCGGGTGCCACCGCCGATCGGACGGCGTCAAGGTCGTAGCGCGCGAGCAGCGGCGAACCGCAGTCGCAGAGGTTGGTCAGCGTCTCGGCGTCGTGCCGGCGACCGCACCGGGGGCAGGCGAGGTGGTCGAGGAACATCTGGATATCTGATCATCCCGCCGTTTCAGCCGTCGACCCAGATGTTGTCGTGGGCCAGGAAGAACTCGGCCTTCTCAGCGTCGGACATCGACGGGAGGTGCCGGATCCCCTCGAAATAGGCCTCCCGGGGCGCGCCGGGCGTGAACAGGATGAGCATCGACGCCGGCTCACCTGACTCGTTGCGGAAGCCGTGGATGCCGCCCGGCGGCACATAGAGGAAGTCGCCCGCCTGCGCACTCCGCCAACCCTCGCCGTCGTAAAGCCGGACCGTGCCGGCGAGCACGAAGAACGACTCCGACATCGTGCGGTGGAAGTGCGGCCCCGGCCCGGTCGGGGTGGCCGCCATGTCCCAGCGGTAGAGGCCGAACCGGCCGTCGGTCGAGGCATCGGTGGCCAGATAGCTGGCGCCGCCGCCGGCCGCGAAGCGCAGGTCGGGCTCGGCGCCGGCCGGCCGGAACGACCCGCTCATCTCGCCGGTGTCACCGAAGTAGCTCGCGTCTGGATAGGACACTCGTCAGACCCCCTGCCGGGCCACGGCTGCCCGCAGCCGGTGCTGCCGGCGTTCCGCGCCGGCTGCGGTGTCTGGTCGCACCAGGTGACGGACGGCGTCGGCCCGCTCCTTGGCTGCGCCGGCCTCGGTCCGCAGGCTGTGCGCCGCCGCGGCCGCGGACTCCGCCGACTCCCACGCGGTGCGCTCGGCGCGGGCGGCGGTGCGCTCCGCGGTGCGCAGGGTGTCGCGGATCGCCCGGCGCAGCACGGCTTCCTGCTCGACCGGGTGCCGGCGCGGGTCCCAGCCGTTGCGGTGCGCCAGCGCGTCGTTGAGGTCCATCAAGGACAGTAGATTGTGGGCACACGCGGCCATCACGGCGCGGTGCAGCCAGCGCTCGCGCTCGGCGTACTCCTGTGGCGTCTGCGGTGTGGTGGGTGTCGGCAGCAGCGCGGCCGCGGACATCCGGCTCGCGGTCAGGTCCGCCGATTCGAAGGCCGACCAGGCCTTCTCCGCGCTCTCCTGCGCGGCGAGCCAGGCGTCGTGGCGGCGCCGGGCGGTCGCTTCCGCGCGCTGCGCGGCGACGCCGACCTCGTCGGCGAAGCGCACCAACTCCGCGGCACTCGCGACGCGCTGCTGCGCTCGGACGCGGGCGGCGCGCAGTTTGGCCCGCACGCCGGGACGTTTGGGGGCGCGCGGCCCGACCAGGTGCAGGCCCGCGATCGCGAGGATCGCGAGGCCCAGGAGGATCGACCAGATGACGGCGGCGCGCGGGACGCCGACGAAGAAGAGTTGCATGACCGTATTCACGGGACACCTTCACCGGTAGGAACAGAGGGGACGACGGAGCCGAGGGGTGCTCAGCGGGTGGTGTCGTCGCCTGCCGGTGGCGCGCGGGGTGCGGGCTCCTCGGGGTGTGCGGGCGGGTGCGGCCGGGTCGTGTCGGCCGCCACGGACGCGGCGTCGGGGGTGGCGGCGGTCAGCGGGACGACCGCCGGTGCGGGCGTCGAGGTGAGCGGCGCGACGGTGACGGAGTCGACACCGACGCTGGCCGAAGCGACCACGGGTGCTGGCGGCGCTGCGGCTGCCGGCGTGGCGGGCGTCGACACGCCGATACCTACGGCTAGCGCCAAAGCGGCCAAACCCGATAGAACCCGCATAGATCGACGCACGACCCGGCGGAGCGGCCGGATCAGGACGTCGAGATGCACCAGGCCAACCTACCTCGTCCGTCCCAGGACGGCATGATTCGGTCATCACGCCCGTCGATGACGGTCCCGTCGCCGGGATGCCATTTCCGCCCGATGTTGGCAAGCTGTGCGGGTGCGGTCCCAACAGGTGCTCGACGGGCGCTACCGGCTCGACGACCGGCTCGGTGCCGGCGGCATGTCGGTCGTCTGGCGCGCCCACGACCTCGTGCTCCAGCGCCAGGTCGCGGTCAAGGTGCTCGCCACCCGGCACGCCGTCAGCGTCGCCGCGCGCCAGCGGATCCGCGCCGAGGCCCGGGCCGCCGCCCGGCTCTGGCACCCCAATGTCACCGGCGTCTTCGACTACGGCGAAACGGTCGACGACGACGGCACGAAGGTGCCCTACGTGGTGATGGAGCTGCTGCCCGGCCGTACGCTCGCGCAACGCCTCGACGACGGCCCGCTCCCCTCCCTGGTCGCCCTGCGCATCCTGTCGGAGGTCGCCGCCGCCCTGGCCGCGGCCCATGCACAGGACCTGGTGCACCGCGATGTGAAACCGAGCAACGTGATGCTGACGCCGTCCGGCGCCAAGGTCGTCGACTTCGGCATCGCCGCGGTGGTCGGCCGCGACGAGCTCGAGGCCGACGGGCTGCTGCTCGGCACGCCGGCCTACCTCGCCCCCGAGCGTCTCACCCTGGGCCAGGTCTCACCCGCGTCCGACATCTACGCGCTCGGTCTGCTGATCTACCGTGCACTGACCAACCGGCTGCCCTGGCTCGCCGACACCACGACCCAGATGCTCGACGCGCACGTGTACGTCGAGCCCGAGCCGCTGCCGCCGCTGGACGGGATCCCGGCCGAGGTCAACGCGATCTGCGACCGGTGCCTGGCCAAGGAGCCCGCCGACCGGCCGGCCGCCACGGAGGTGGCGGCGGTGCTCGCCGCGGCCGCCGGGATCGTGCCGCCGCCGCAGGACGACGACCCGGCGCTGGCCGGCCTGGTCGCCGCCATGGACGCGACCACCCAGGCGGCGGCCGCCGCGCCGCTCGCGGCCGACGTCGTCGATGGCGCGCGCCCGAAGGCCGACCCCGAGCTGACCACCGAGGTGGTGAAGCCCGCCCCGGTGCGGGCCGGCGACCGGCGGCGGCGCGCGCTGCTCGGCGCCGCGGGTGCGCTGCTGGTCGCCGGGGCGGTGGTCGCCGCGCTGGTCGTGCCGGGCGACGAACCCGGCGGCATCGCCGGCGCGACCGGGTCCGTGACCCCCACCGCGACCGCCGCACCGACGACCACCAGCACACAGCCCACGAGCACCACGGCGGCCGGAACGCCGGTGCCGAGCGCCTCCGCCGTGGGCAACGGCGGCGGCACCGTCGGCGGCGGCCAGGTGACCGGCGGCAGCGCACTGGAGTCCACCCGCGGCCCGGACGTCGGCTCCGGCACGGGCGGGGCCGATCCCGACGGCGGTGGCGCACCACCGACCGCCAACCCCGGCCCCACTCCCGGCCGTTCCGTCGACCTGGTGCCGCTCCCCGGCGCCCGGGTCACCGCCCGCTGCGTCGGCGACCAGGTCGAGGTGCTCGGCGTGAGCATGCTCGGCTACGAGGCCGCCTACCCCAGCGGCCCGCGGGACACCGTGACGGTCACCCTCAGCCCCGTCTTGAACCTGCTCGACCCGGTGCTGCGGGTCCGCCTCGCCTGCCGCGACGGCCGCCCCGTCAAGGTCTGAGGCGGCTCAGCGGCCGGCCAGGTCGACCTCCGGCAACCAGTCTCGCCAACCATCGGTTGTCGGCGCGGTCAGGGGTAGGGTCGGCCGGGTGACCAAGGAGTTCGATCTCGACCTCGGCGGTGGGCAGACCCTCCACGTCTACGACACCGGCCAGGCCGCACCGCTGACCGTGTTCTGGCACCACGGCACACCCAACATCGGCGCACCGCCGGTTCCGCTGTTCGGCGACGCGATCCGGTGGGTCTCCTACGACCGGCCCGGATACGGCGGCTCGACCCGGGTGCCGGGACGCGACGTCGCCTCCGCCGCGCGCTACACCGCCGCGGTCGTCGACGCGCTCGGGCTCGACCGGTTCGCGGTGGTCGGGCACTCCGGCGGCGGGCCGCACGCGCTCGCCGTCGCCGCGCTGCTGCCCGAGCGGGTCAGCGCGGTGCTGGCCGGGTCGAGCCTGGCGCCGCGGGGCGCCGCCGGCCTCGACTGGTTCGGCGGGATGGCGCCGGGCGCCGCCGCGTCGTTGCACGCCGCGATCGCGGGGTCGGCGGCCCGGGCGACCTACGGCGACAACCCGCCGGACGAGCCGGACATCGGCTTCGTCGAAGCCGACAACGACGCCTTACAGACCGACTGGTCCTGGGTGCTCGACGTGGTCCGGCCGGCGCTGGCGCAGGGTCCGGTCGCCGCGGGCGACGACGACCTCGCCTACGTGGCGGCGTGGGGCTTCGACCCGGCCACCGTCACCGCGCCGGTGCTGTTGCTGGCCGGCCTGCTGGACCGGATGGTGCCGCCCGCACACAGCGCGTGGCTGGCCGAGCGGATCCCGGGTGCGACGCTGCGCACGTCTGATGTGGACGGCCACGTGTCGATCCTGCGCCGCTTCCCGGACGCGATGGCGTGGCTCACGAGCCGGTGAGCGACAGCTTCCCGGTCCAACCGCCCAACACCCGCTCCGGATCGGTGGCCAGCACGTCGGCCAGCAACCCGGCGTAGACGTCGCGGAAGTCGACGGTGTATTTCAGGTCGCCGTCGTCGAGGTCGGTGAGGCTGGGCTGCTCGCCGTGCAGACCGCCGCGCACGCCGGAGCCGAGCACGAACACGTTCGACGCCGTGCCGTGGTCGGTGCCGTCGCTCGCGTTGGCCCGCACCCGGCGGCCGAACTCCGAGTAGACCGCCACCGTCACCGGCCGGCCGGCCATCCGCTCGACGAAGCCCGTCACCGCCTTGTCGACCTGCGCGAGCAGGATCTCCTGCAGCTGCTTTTCGTCGGCGTGGGTGTCGAAGCCGCCGAGCGACACGGAGAACGCCCGGGTGGCGACGCCGGCCTCGACGCACTGGGCGACCAGGTCGAGCTGGGCGCCGAGTTCCGCCCGGCCGCCGGTGCCGGTGGCCGGGTCGTCGCCCTCGTCGGCGTCCGGGTCGGTCGGCTGCGCGTCGCGTACCTCGGTGATCATCTGGTCGATGCTGTCCAGGTCGGCGAAGCAGCGCGCGGCGCGGGCCTGCAGCGCCGGCTCGCCCGCGGCCGGCAGGCCGAGCCCGGTCACGCCCTTCGCGCCGCGGCGGGCGTTGGTCGGCACGGCGGCGCCGGCACTGGTCGCGCCGGCGAGCAGCGGCGGCAGCGCGGGCTCGAAGCTGACCGCGAGGCGCGGGTCGCCGCCGGCCGTGTCGAGCCAGCGGCCGAGCCAGCCGGTGGTGCCCGGGCGCATTTCGGCGGTCTGCCAGATGTCCATCGAGCGGAAGTGGCTGCGGTCCGGCTTCGGGTAGCCGACGCCGCGGACCACCGCCAGCCGGCCCTCGGTGAACAGTCGCTGGAAGCCCTTCAGCGCCGGGTTGAGGCCGGTGCTGTCGTCGAGCCGGAGCACCTCGCCGGCGTCGTAGGCGATGTCCGGCCGGGCGTCCTGATAGGACCTGTCGGCGTAGGGCACGACGGTGTTGAGGCCGTCGTTACCGCCATACAGCGTGACGACCACGAGCGTGCCGGCGTCCGCCGGCCGGTCGCCGTCGCCCGCCGTGTCGAGGATGTCGGCCAGCGTGTAGGCGGTCGCGCCGGCCGCGAGCGCACCCGCGCCGACCATACCGCTCGCGACGAGGAACTTCCGCCGGGTGAGCGCATCCATCGTCTGCTCCTCAGTGGATGGTGTATTCGGGGCTGACCAGACCGAGCTGGAGCAGCCGTTCGGGCTTGCCGGCCGCGTCGGCGAGCACCTTGCGGGTGCGGTCGGTCCAGCCGTCGACGACCAGCAGCCGGGCCAGCGCGTCCGGGCGCCCGGCAGCCGGCGCGGCCCGCAGCCGGTCCAGCACGGGTTGCGCCGCGCGGCCGGCGAGCAGCTCGGCGAGCCGCAGCCGGGCCTGCAGCGAGCTGGTGGTCAGCCAGGCCGCACCGGCCGGCCAGCCGCCGACGCTGGGCGGCCGCAGCGGCACCTGGTCGAGCCCGTTGAGCCCGCTGACGAGCTGCTTGCGCTGCTGGTCGGTGAGCCGGGCCGGGCGGATGCCGAGCTGCCGCATCGCGCCGACCGCCCACTCGACCGGCTGTTTGACGAGCTGGCCGCGGGTCCCGTCGAAGCCCGCGTCGGTGAACAGCGCGCGCAGCAGGCCGTCGACGTCGCGCCCCGCCGCGACCAGCCGGCCCCGCACGTCGTCGGCGATCGGCTCGCCGCTGGCGAAGCGGAACCAGAGCCGCTGGGCGAGGAAGGCCGCCGCGGCCGGCTCGGTGGCGACCAGCTCGGCGAACTGGTCGGCGTCGAACGCCGCCGTGCGGCCGAGGATGGTCTTGGCACCCTGGTCGTGCCGGCGCGCGACGAACCGGACCGTGCCGGCGCGGCGGTCGACGGTCCAGCCGGTGAGCGCGCGGGCGCCGGCCTTGACGTCGTCTTCGGTGTAGTTGCCGATGCCGAGCGTGAACAGCTCCATCAGCTCGCGGGCCAGGTTCTCGTTCGGCGCCTTAGCCGTGTTCTTCTGCCCGTCGAGCCAGCTGACCAGCGCCGGGTCGTGGACCATCCGGGTGGTGAACGCGGCGAAGTCGCCCCGCCCGTGCTCCCGGAAGGTCTGCAGCTGGCCGAGCATCAGCGGGGCGGCCTTGACCTTCTGCGCGCTGGTCGCCCAGTGCCCGTGCCAGAAGAACACCATCTTCTCGGTGAGCTGGTGCTCGGCCGCGACCATCCGGTCGAGCCACCAGTCGATGATCGCGGTGACCTGCTGCCGCCGCTGCTGGTTGGCCTTCTGCTTGTCGGCGCGGCTGGCGTTCTTGCCCAGCTCCGCGACCGCGGCGAAGACCGGTGGCTTCGGCGCGCCCGAATCCGCGCCGGCCGGCTGAACCAGTTGCCGGACGGTGGCGTCGTATCCGGCGCGCTCGGCCGCGTCGACTTCCTCGGCCGTCGGCCCGAAGGTGGCGCGGCGCAGCAGGTGGGCGATCCTCGCGCGGTCAGGCATGGGGACGAGGCTAGGCCAGCCGTGTACGAAGAACGTAAGGGCGTTGTCAGCCGTCGATCCGGCGTTTCCGGTTGGGATCGCCGAGCGGGACGATCCGCCGCTCACCGAACCGGGTCATTGCCGCGAGCGGCTTGACCGCCAGCCCGATCAGCCGGCCGAGGCCCGGCTGGCCCTGCCGGCGCAACATGCGCGGGCCGAGCCCGACCATGGTCTCGGTGAGCGCCGGCAGCGGCCGGCCGAAGAAGGTCAGCTCGCCGATCAGCCCGGCATCGTCGAGCCG